>Ga0209208_10004083_pt1 | contig 20814 bp, 20 predicted proteins | sample S1TSphfallax_3_FD_187694 | JGI IMG/M metagenome (GOLD analysis project Ga0209208, IMG submission 187694) | Host-associated microbial communities from peat moss isolated from Minnesota, USA - S1T2_Fd - Sphagnum fallax MG (SPAdes) (version 2) | ecosystem: Host-associated > Plants > Peat moss >...
TTTTTTTTAATTTTGAAAAACCACCAATTCCAGTTCTTCAAATATTTCAAAATCAAAGAATCACTGATTCAGTTCTTTGAAAAAAAAAATAATCCAGAATCAAAGAACTACTGGTTCCAGTCATTTCAAAAAACCTCAAAGAACCAAATGATTTTCATTAAAAAAAATCCAGCAAGGAACTTGATGCGTCTTCGACCAATTTTTTTGACCCTTTTTTTTCTTAGAACCACAGTTATACACCAAAACTGGTCTTCGACCTCAGCATTATGCGCTTGATTACTTAGAAAAGTAAAATAGCAGCTTGAAGATCAAATAAATTGATTGAAAATATATTTTAAAAAATATTTATTCGTTTTATTAACTTCGTAAATGCAGGCTTTGAGCGTTATAGAACGAATTATATATATATATTATTTATTTATTTATTTTTCACCTAAGGAATTGGCAGGTAAGTGGATATATATTTTATTGATAACCTAGGGGTATCTTTCCCTCATTCTAAGAACCTCCCAACACTCGTGAATAAAGTGCATACCTAACAGGACCCAAAGTGTGTGCACGGGCAGCAGCATCAAGATGTGTCCGGGCACCACCAGACACATCTTGGTTGGGCAAAAGGGCAGTCAGGGGAAGAAAAAAAGAAGAAGCCGGCAGTACTTTTGTACTGCAGGCTTGCAATAACAACCACGTGTACATATTTAGCTGAACTGGCAATAATCTATAATACGGTTTAGCCGAATTTAGCTACAAATAGGATATGAAAATTAAAAAAGTTTAAGATTGGAAGTCATATTTCTGGCTATACGATAGAACACAATAGAGAATTATGGCGATAATTCAAAAAAAGTATAGAAATGCGGCGACTAGAAAACCCCCAAAAATACATTTTTTAGCCATTTGGAAATTTCATTTTAGCCAAATCCCTAAATTTAGCCTCAACAAAAAAGAGGGGCGGGGATGTGTCTCGCCGGTCACCGAGTTCATAGTTTGCACTAGAAAGAAAGAGAGTGGGGGGAAGAAGTAGGTGTCAAGCATTAGGGTTTCGAGGAGGAGGGTGGGACTGCGTAAGTTGCAGTGATCAGGTGTGAGAGAGAGCACAATTGAGAGAAGGACAAGAACAAGAACAAGGGAGAGAGAGGGAGGGGAAGAATCAATCGTCAGCAACCATGATGCACATGACATTTTATTGGGGGAAGTCAGTGACTGTGCTTTTTGATCAATGGGCCGTGAAGACATGGCAAGGTTACATTCTGACGTTAATTGTGTTGTTTGTTTTCTCCGTGTTCCATGAATGGCTTGCCGTGCAGCGATCTCTCTTCCTGACAACAAGCTCTGCAGGGAAGACTTCAGCAGTTCCTTCAGCAGCAGTATCTGATGACACTCCAGAGGCGCCTTTGTTGGGTGGGGTTGTGGTGCAAGGGTCGCGGATAGGGATCAACAAGTCCTTGGAGTCTTTACTGTTCGGCATCAAGGTAGGACTGGGCTATTTGCTCATGCTCGCCGTCATGTCCTATAATGGTGGGGTTTTCCTGAGCATCGTTGCGGGATTGGCAGTAGGCTATTTCTTTTTTCGGAGTGGCAACGAAGCTCCTTCCTTCCATGATCCTTGCTGCTCCTCTTGAGCCTCCGTGTTGGTGATTTGCTCCCTCCCTTCGCCCTCTTTCTCTCCTCCAAGTAATAACAATAACACTTTCATAGCAGCAACTATGCAGAAGGCACTTTGTCTTTGGAGATGGACAAAGTAGAACAAATTGTTTCCATGTTTTCTGTTGTGATCATCAGTGGAATCTGGGATCCATGCTGCAGACCAGATTGTATAATGCTTGTTTATATGTACTAGTCCAAGACCAGACAGGTCTAGCATCAGGTTCTTGACATGAGCAGTGATGTCCTGGATGTCAGGTTTACTTTCTGACATCATTGATGTTATGGGCATGCTGTAGTTTGCTGAAGCTTGTCAGGAGTGTTGGGGTTCATCTTTGCTTCAGCAAATTACTAGGGCTTAAGATCAGAGAATTCTGGCATCAAGATCTGGTCATGAGCAGTGATGTTCTGGATGGATGTTGGGTTTACATTCTTATTATATTGAGCAGTATCATTTGTGTTCTTGCATACATCTGTTTGCTGAAGCTTGTCAGGAGTGTTGGGTTCATCTTTTTGTCAGCACATACAACTGAAACCTTTCTCTCTCTCTCTCAATTGCTGATTTTGTAATACACAATATGAATCAGGTTAGTAGAAGAATCAAGCACAATAGCCATCTCCAACCATTGATCTGTGTGTTGCAAATGTACATTTGGAGCTTTGAATCATTTCATCAGTACTGTATTGTTCAGCCAATACTGATTGCAGCTGTCCCTTGCAAGCTTGAATGAGGGTACTATTAACCTCTTTTTTTCTTAGCTATATCTCTTGAATGCTAGTCAACCTCATGATTGAGCCCTCCCATTGTTTCCAAAAATGAATGTGAGAACTCAAGACAGATCTTGTATAATCAACAACAATCAAATTTGATTTTCTAGAATAATACTTGATCAGTAAACTCCAATGCTGCTAGTCTTGGAATGGGTAGGCAGCCTCCTTTACATGAAGGAACCCCAAAATCCATATCATGTTGAAGCTTGCTTAGTCATCAATAAGTCATCATTGTCCACAATGTGATGGAGGTTAGATTGACCAATGAAGGTGCTCTACCTGATGACTGATTACAACAGCAGTATTCAACCACTAACAGCACATGAAAGCTGGTATGTGCTAGCAAGATGCTGATTGCAGTCCAAAAATCAGACCAAGATCCTGTGTTTCCACAATAGACAAACACTCTTTTCTGGGTGTTGCACAAATCTACCAGATGCTTGCAACCTCTTTAAGTTAACCAGCAGGTTGCTCAATCCAACTCAAAATCTTCAAGGCATGCAAGCACCTCATTTTTCTGCACATGAACATTGTCCAAACAAAAGATGCTCATTAAGTGTAATCTTGTTAAAAACATTTTAGCAGCGGCTTTTACTATGTAATAATCATTGCTCTTGCCAGACTTCCAAAGCAAGTTTGAAGCAACATTCCCATTGAAAAACTCAGCAGCAGGAAGGATAATGAGATGTACCATGAACAAAGGAAAAGTTCTACCAGGGTCATTGTATCTCGCAAGTACAATTCCTCCTTTTTGTCTCAGTCCATCTTTTGCCAGTCCTTCTGTAAGTATCTTTGCCTTTTCTTGCACAAGGTCCTCTGTTGGCTTGCCATTGAACCTGATGGCAGCAACAGCCCTCCTTTCCACTTGTTGTACCTTTACTTGCTCTGACAAAGGAACAGGCAATCTGTAACACCACCATATCCTCCTCAATCAGCAGGAAAGACATAAATTCTGCCTTGGACTACTACCTTTCATATTGAGAGTAGCCAGCATTGAAAGCTGTTGGAATCACAAAATCATAGCTGTAAATAGGCATCCAAAACCTGATTTTACAGAGCTTTTGAAACAAACGACATTCTAACTGAAACTACAATGCAACCCTGTGCAGCAATTAAACTGGTTAAAGAGTGCAACTTGTGAGCTTTTTAGACCTACTCTGATAGGGAGCTCTGTAGAGGTAGAACAATTTGAATCTTGACTCCAGACGATGAAACCTGATCTATCTGTTCTGTAAACACAGGCGTAGTCATCTTCATCTTTTCCTCCTTGTCATTCTTACCAAATATGTACCTGCCACATGTTGTACAGCAAATTTAAGTAACTGAAGGGGTGCAGGAAGTCAAAAGGCATCAACTACAGGACATTATTTCTCATGACAAAGTTAGGGGATCAAACTTGTCCACCAGTTTACAGTTTGGAAATCATGGGAGCAAGTTGAAAAAAGGACACTATCTTCAAAAAAAAGTGTTACCCAGCAACTGCATTGAATCCCTTTGAACCTGATAAAGAATCACCCTCAGTTTCCACAACTATGAAAGGTTCATACTCGCGCACCTGCATTATGGCCATGAGCAAAATGGCCTGAGTGCAATTTTGAAGAGTGAAAAAGTAGCCAGATTATTGAAGCATGCAATGGTTAAATGCAATTGTAGTGCTCAGGTTATTGAGCCAATCCAAGGCACTTGAAGAAGCTTTCACCATGGGTAGAATCTCTGACTATGGTGCACTTGTAATGACAAGGAGCTGACCTGATATACAGCAGTTCGCTTCAAAACCCTGTACTTTGGTGTCTCCAAATCTGGTGTCTTGAAGTATTGCATCTGTCAAAGCAAAACCCTCTTTCAAGGAGTGAGGATGCCTTGCAGTTTCAAGGAAAGGAAAACAAAAGAAATCCACCATTTGGACAAATTGGTGTTAGTCAATCCACATTTCCAATCAAGGATTCAGGGTCCCTGGCATGAGATGTAGCTAAATAACATGCTGAAAGATGAAACTCTCACAATGTGTCTTAAGTGTCTGCTAGTAGGCCATTGCAGATTTGCTGACAAGAAGTGTGCAGTCAATTACATTGAAAGGAGACATTGATTGAGTCATACATCAGTGGAGATTAGAAGATCCAACCTGCCTAATTATATCCATTGCACCTTCAAATGAGAAATACTCATTGTCTTTGATTGAATCCCAGCGGTCCTGAATTCCATGTCCATACACAACACACAGGATGAGTATTTCAGCAGCATAAAGACTCACAATATGCAGTCACAACTTATTCCTTTGAATCCTCGATCCATGCAGAAACAAAAACCCATGTCAATGTACATTTTAACTTTTCTTGTAGAAAAACACACACAATGTTATGCATATATTTTAGCTGTTGGGATTTGCAAAACCTTACAATGTGAGCACAGAATTTTCCAGTTTCAGGATTGATGCGCATGATAGACACCCCCGTGAATATCAGCTTGGGCTGCCACAGAACTATCCAAAAATTCATTGTCATTGTCCATCTTGTGGTAATTTCATAAGGTCCTGTCTGCCAAAACAGTCAACCACAACACTCCAGAATGAACACAGGACAGTGATTTTAGGGCAAATGCAGTTGCCCAAAATGGAGATGGGAGACTCCTTGAGAACACTCCATGGCCCACTCCCTTCTGTTTACAATTTGTTTGGGTGTACCTGACCCCCAATTGTAGATTGCAGACAATTCTGCCTAACATCATTTGCCATGCATGAATCTAGCAGAAATTTGAAGCCTCTTGCAAAAGATTGCCACAAGAATAAAATCTCTCATCATCCTTAGGGTGCTGCTAGAAAGAGGTGGAAAGAGAGTTGTGACCTGTTTGACAGTATGGAGCTCAAAAATGGGATGGAAAAGGAGTCGCAACATCTGAATGTTGAAAAGATAGCCTTCCAAAGAGTCATAGTTGGTGATAGGGTCCCGGAACTCGACCTTAGGATCATACATGCTTTTGTCAATCCCTTGCTCGTCAAACAAATGTATCAAATCCCGCCTCAGAAAAGCCTTCCTCTCTTCTATCAAAACCTCAGGAGGCAGAGTCTTGTTCTCGCCTCCTTTTTCCAAAATAGTTGCCGCTCTTTGCGATGGTGATGATGATGCCCGGCATGTTGTTGTTGATGTTATTGTCTTCTCCCTCTTCAAGTACTCCATATCATCTGGATACCGAAAAATCCCTACCGAGGTACTATGCTGCAAAACAGCATTTCCCCTGGACCTCAACTTCTTCAAACTGGAATACAATTTCTCGTTATTACAGAACCTGGAAGACAGCCAAGACACGGAAGATTTCTGGATGTGGTGGGAGGAGGAGGAGGAGGGGAAGGAGGAAGAGACTGATGATGATGGTAGAAAAGTTGTTAACGTGCTACTGCAAGAAGCCAGAAGACTGGCCATGACCGATGCTAACAAGAAAATTTGCGTGCAGGTGCAGTGTATTACATAAGAAGAAGGGTTTGGAAGGTGAAGAAGAAGACGCAGGGCAGCATTCAAGGCTATGGCAGAGAAGGGAAATGGGAAAGCGAAAATGGGAGAGCGAGAAAGGTACGCGTGCATGTGTATGCCTGCACAGAAGACAGCTTTCGCAGAGTGGCGACTGATGGCGAGCAAGCGATGGAGCAAATGCCAAAAAAACACACCATTTCTTTTGCAAAAACAAAAAGGGGCTTTTTTTGGCCTGTTTTGGCAGCAAGGGACCTACTAATTTTATTTATTTTTTGGTCATTTATGTTCAGCAGTTTTTTAACAAAATGTTTTGCCAATTCGACAAATGAGAAACCTAGCTTTGCATGAACATTCACAACTAATTGAACAAAAATTGAAAAAATAATTTACACACATAATATAAAAAGGAGAGAACTAATAAACGCCTTTGCATTGATTGTTCATTAGTGTTTCAACAACAACAAATACATCCTACATCACAAAGGAAGATAACTTTGTTTTCAAGTTTCAATGAATAATTCAAATGTGTTGGCCAAAAATCTCAAAGTTCAAATGTTGAACTCCAATATTTAAATTTGGTATCCATTGCATCTAGATGTTTTCATGATTACATCCAAACAATGATTTGAAAGCACAAAAGTTTTCGGCAATAAACTTTAAAATATTATCATAAAACATGTTATGGACATCACCTTGACAAACCTTGATAGTTGCCACAAAGGTCACACACAAATACATTTTGCATTTGGGCAAATTTTCATGAAAACATACACAAATTCTAGCAATGGCAAAATGCAAACAAGTTCAAACAAAATTTCCACGTCGCATAGATGTTCATAGTTTAACTTTGCTTGTCGATTTGAGGAACATGGATAGAGACTTAGATTTGTTTTCTAACACTAGTGCCTTGAAATACATTAACATTGTATGCCCCCAAGCTTATGAATTTCTTGGCAATATGCTTTCATAGCAATCCACCTCCTATCATCAATGTCTTTACAATTACTCTAATTAGGTTTTCACTCCCTAATCCCTCTAACTCATGATTTTTGAATATCAAAAGAAGACTTTGTACCCAATTTTCCAACACGTAGGAATGGATTGAAACTAAGATTGGTTATCAATTGTAGAAACATGGTTTCAACTAAAAGCAACTTACCTTTACTAAGATGCAACCCCCACAATCACCTTAAATGTTTTAATTACCTTTAATTTGAGTTTTTTGCATGTTAGAATGGATACTTGGGAAATTTGCCAATAAGTGGATGTTTTCAAAATCAAGAAAGGTAACACTTTTGGATGTTGGAGTCAAAGAATGGTTTGAAACGGTGGTGCGAATTAAAGGGAAGTAACCAAACATATATGAATGGGGGTTGGAGGTGGCTTTCCCTTCACTACCACATTGAAAAACCCAACATGTGTGCATGTTTGAATTGGTGAATAGATGCAAATAGATGCAAACATGTTTTAAGGTTCAATTTTATCTTCTAGTTGGTTTAAATAAAGCAATTGATGAAAGTCCTAATAAACCAAATATTTAAAGGTTGCAAAAAAAGTTATAGAGTAAATTCTAGTGAAACATTTTACATGTCTAAAACAAAGAATGAGTTCACATTGTAATGCCCCACTTAATAATGGGGGAAAAAAAATCACTCCATACAAAGTTATACATTTTAATGAAAGATGATATGGATATGATGGAATCAAATTCCTTTTTGAACTAGATTGAACACTAAGCTTCCATGGTCGGGGTGTAACTAAAAATGAGAAAATAGGTTTTTAGTGGATTTCAAATGAATATTTTGAATGGAATATGGACAAAATATGTTTTTGGAAGTACTCGTAGAACAAAATTGGATCAAATTTTCAATATGATAAATCTCATGGGAACATTAAATTTTTTTTACTTTAAATCTTATATTTGTTCATTATCCTTTGAATGTTATTTTAATTGAGGACAAAACTTCAATGTTGAATCACTCTTTGACACATACATGTTAATTAAGAATGAACAATGTAAAAAAAATCATGAACTCAAACATTTAAACAAATTTCAAACACATTTTTATCAATTTTATTTTCAAGTACATGTCATATGAAAAAAATACAAAACAAATTACTAATATGAATGCAAACGTGATCAACATAAAAACTTGTTTTGGAAGTTACAAAATTGCAAAAAATGGTATCTTGCATATCCATACATTATTGTGGTTTAATGATGAGTTTCTAAACCCAATATGCAAATATAAGCATTACATGATGATGAAGACATTTTTAAAAACATGATTAATTATTTGAATAGCATCATCGCTCAAGACATTAAACCAATTACAACCCCTACAATTCAATGGCAAATGGTAGTAATGGTCTAAGCACAATCACATATTGTTATTAACACAAAAACTATCATGTTCAAAGATTTCCCATGATGCACAAAAATTCACACAGACTACATCAAAAGTAAACTTAAATATAAATCAAAATCACACAACATGATAATTAAAAACAAAACCATGAAATACATAAATGGAATTTTATTCAAAAAAGTGGAATTATTGGTTCAACATCAATCAAATTAAAACAAAGTGGAATGATTGGTTCAACATTAATCAAATTAAGAAACAAAGTTAAAACAGAAGGTTGTACTTTGAACATGTTGATGTTGATTAAACTAAAAATAATGAAGGGAGTTACCTTTATTTATACTTGTTTGTTTAGACTTAACTCAAGAAGCTTTCATGTTGGTTTTCATATAGTTCACCATCCAACCTTTTTGAACACATTCTTAATTCCACATATGCATGAAAAATGGACAATGATGGATGAACTTCATTTATTATGGATTAAATGTGGATGTTCATGTATGAATTTCATCCATGAATGATGATGTTGGCAACAATTTTCATGAACTAGCATAATTGAATTGTCCAAAGTGGCTTGTGAGGTGTTTAATGAACTATTATGGAATGTCATCTATGACACATCTATGCACCAAAAAACCCCCTAACATAGATATGAATGTCTTCCACGAACTATTTAAAAATTATGTGTGCAAATTAATGAACATATGTAATTGACATGTATGTAATCCAATATATTATAAATTAAATGTTTATGTTTCCTTTGTCTAGGTATGGTTAACCTCAATTCTTGGTCAACATAACTCATTTTGATAATGAAGCTAGGCTCTTGCACATGAAAATGACACAAATAATCCATCTTTACACATTGATATACACACCTAGTAATCTAATGATTTTTTATATATTTAAAAAAACTTGCAATAACTATAAAAAATACTTGAAGTCACTATGAGAAATTGTGTTTGGAGATACCATGCTACCTTGCAACTAGAGTTCAAAAACCATTCAAATACAATTTCTATTGCAATTATGTCTTCCAAAGTGCAACTCTTATGCAACTACACTTTATAAATATGGTGATTTAATAAATAAATTTTCATGTTAAAAAATAAGCTAGTTGTTCAATAGTTGCACTGTAGTTTTAAATTTGTTTCATATACGATAATTTATATGCATTGTATTTACACATGTCGTAAATTACATTTTACTTTTTGAAGAGCTGCACTGTAATTGTCACTTATAATTAAGTTAAGACTATTAAAAATAAGCTACACATTGAACGACTTTTCTATAACTAACGTACAACTTTCATACATGCAATTACACCATGTGTCCGCATTCCCACCATCCATGAAGTACAAGCTTTGTAACTGGTTTTCAACTATGAAGCATGTTCATGTAGTTGGTTGCCCACCATGTTGCCACTAAATGGCCACTATTGTACTACTAATTGCTCACTACTATGACACTATTGTGCCACAACTATACCACAATATGACCATCGAATGCCGCTAGTTATGTGCAATTAGGGGGCCACAATATTGGCATTGTTTTACAATTGGATGGCCATTACAATACCACTACTTAACCATTAATAAAGCACTACCAATTCATTATCCATGTAAAATGTGAATTTGTAGATGTCAAATTGGATGCCAATGCTACATAAATTATATTTAAGATATTTATACTGAAGGTACATGAAGGTATTTAAGCTTATACACCTTAAAAAATTCTAGACTACATGAGCAAATGTGGAATTGATAATAGTCAATTCTTTTGTGAATAACACGTTGGCAAAACAAGGGATGCATCTTATGGCATATTTAATATATAATATTTGTAAATAATGTATTGAATATGAAATATTAATTTATGGCTTAATTTACTTAATTACTATGAACTAGAAAATAGATTAAATGATTAGCCCCCAATTAAAATTAATCAATTTAATTTAGAAAATTTGTGAAATTAAAGGCATTGTGTATATTCTATTAAACATTCAATAAGGGTGTACATATGAATATGTCTATATACACCTTGATATCTTTTACTCAAACTCATGTTTATTATTTAATATTTCATAATGAATTACTTGTTAATAATTTATTAATTCGTAATTAATATGTAATATATTTAATTACTACACAAAAAAATTAAACTGAATAATAAACTATTCATATGAATTCATTAATCAAATTTAAATATTTTTTCGTTAATTAATTCAGATAATAAATAATTAATTATATAACATAAAATAATGAACTATCTAATAACTAGTATCTAAGTTCACTAAATATCTAAAATTGATTATTTAATTAAAATAATTTAGATAATAAAAATTAAAAATTTAGGCTAATAATTATTGAATTTTATTTGAATTCAGATCATCAATTATCATGATATTAATTATTAATTATCTGATATTTATTTTGATAATTAATTATGTCATACTTATTTTGATAATTAGTTATCTGAATTAACTAATTTACTAAGTATCTCAGTTAATTTGATTAATTCAGATAATTAGATTTCAAATAATTATGTCAAATGATTAATTATAAAATTAAGATTAATTGTAAAATTAAAATCAAACACAAACTATGTGGAATTTTTTTTGTAATTGCAACTTAATTATAGTTAGGGTGTAACTAAAAGATTTAACCCATATGTTTTGTCTTCAAGATCTCATCTCACAAACTATATAAAAGATGCATCTTCTCTTGTATTCTCACTTTAAAATACATGTGCCATGTTAGGATGAGCTCATAAATGTTTAACTCTAAAAGCAAAACACAAAAAATATTTTTTAGTTCACCTATTTTTCTACCTTCCTACATACTTGCCTACCTAAATATGTAGGTAGCAAAGTAAGTAGGAGTTACCAACTTACCTACCTATGGCTATGTATTGACCTACCTAAATACTTATATATACATCTATTTTCAAAATTCAATTAATATGCCACATGGCAACTTTTGATTGTGTCACATGCCATAATTTAAGACCATCTAAAATGAATAATTGTAATGGACAATGGATATCAATATTTCCATATAAAATTCACCAAAACATTTTCATAATGCCACATGTTAAAATTTGATAAATGGATGAAAAATGATCTCAACATGATATTATGGTCATAATCATAGGGGAGTTGCATAGTATTTGAAAATGAATTGTTGTGATATTGTTGCAATTAAGTTACAATGGGTTGCACTAGAGTGTGATTGTATTTATAGTGAGTTGCATCTTTTGCAACTCATGCAACTTGTCCGATAGCATTCTTGGGTGTAGAAATATAGTGAGTTGCAAATGGTCATTGCAACTCAAAAACTAAATTGCAAGCCTAATCGCAAAACATACTTTTTCTCATACTAAGTTTTAATTTCATTGCATAACAGATTTTCAATTTCCATAAATTACATTTAATTATAAAGTCAATGAAATAACCTTCAACACAAGTTTCCACCCTTAAAAATGCCTATGGAAATTATTTTTTATAGTTCTATTGGAATAAACTTTAATAGTCTACCGAATCAAATGAAAGTTGCACAAATCTCTTGTTCTATTTGTTGATATCTTGCCAATATTCTTAAACAATTATAAATGCAAAAACATTCTCAATTCACACAAAGATGAAATGATAACAATAAAAAAGTTGTACTCAAAGTGGATTCAAACATAAGCAATTGGAAAAATACTCCTAATTTCCATGCCTTTTCCATATTAAAAAAACGATTCCCTAAAATGGTGGAAACATTATGCCATGTGAAGGGTTAGCATGACCTCTTCAAGGGGCAACTAATAAATTTACACTCTTTTCTTGGTGCCTACCAAACTAATGCTACCAACCAATCAAAAGGTTGGTACCCCTACCAAAATGGTAAATCCTATCAGGTTGGTGTTGATTAATAATGTATTTTAGTATGAAAATTCAAAGATTCATAACTTCTTCAAACATAATCCAAATCAAGTGTTTTGAAGTTATATTTGCAACCTTTGGAAAAAGCTTTTCAAGATTGTATCAAACTCTTAAATTGAAATTGATTAAACTTTTCAAATCATTAAAAATTTGTAAAATGCGATAACTATTTTCAATAGTTTTGTAACTATTTTGAATAGTTCAATAATTACTTTTGGTAGCTATTTTTTGGAGTTATTTTTTGTAATTGTTCATAAGTTGTTAATCGAAATTATCCATTCAACAAAACATTTTACATGAATGCAAGGAATCTAAAGATGTAGACATATTATGTGTGGCTTTGGTCCAAAATGAATCTAACAAAAATGGAAACAAAAACTTAATAATGCACCTTCTTTAAATGTTGAAAAATTCAAATATTAATCTAATAAGACATTCAAGAAATTGCAATGTAACATATATAACATCACACAATACAAATTCAAACATGAATGATTAGATATGTAATACTTATCATGTTACACAAGTAATAGTGCATATGTTGCCAAAATAACAAAAAACTCAACAATGATGAAAACTCAAAAATAACCCAAAAATGTTGAAACTAGTTGATACATCTCCAAAAGTTTGCCACAAGGTATTGAGACAAACTTTTTGATACATGGCATTACAAGAATGTTAAATTCTTTAACTCCACATGTTGGGGTAAAAAGGTTGTGCAAAAATTTCATGATGGCATTTGGAAAAATTCAATGTGATGAGCTCAAGATGAAATTTGCACAAACATAAAAAAAAAGTTGGTACTGCAAACTGAAACCAAATTGGTGCACAAATGAACCATGAACAATTCACATTCACAAGACCACCATGGTTTGGACTTGGGAGGAATCATCACCTTCCTCCTTATCATAGTATGTTATGTGATTGACAACAAAAATTGTTACAATTTGACAAATTCTCCTTCTTCATAATCCTAAGATTTTCCAATTTTACCATGTTATGAGTCTTACAACTTTGTGAGTTCATAATTCCCACATATGAATTTTTATTTAAAGATTTTCAAAGGAAAAATTATAGTGCTTGAAGAGGCATTTTTAACGTTGTATTGCACATTCCAATCCATTTGAAAAAAAATGTATTATAATTTTCATATTCAACAGATTTTAAATTCAATCAACACGTGCAATTAAATTTTACATTAATTACATAAAACAAGTTGTGTAGCAAACATATAATTACATGTGAGAATATTGGGTAAGTATATATGGTATGGTTATATATTGATATATAGTCATACAATATTGATATATGATTGTTACATATATGCAATTATAACATGTAAATATAATGGTGACCATTGATTTTGTGATTCACATGTTTAGATCTACATCAAATTATATGGGAACACATGGCAATATATGTAATTAGATAATCTAGGCTATAACTCTATTGTAACTTAAATAAAATAAACCTAGTTTAGGTAGGTTAGGTTGCAATTGTGAGGACTTGAACCCTCACCTTCACATTGAGGAGTTAAGTCCTTAACGATTGCATTACCCCCTTACAAGTGTGAAAGTTGTGATCAAAATATTGTAATGAACATGTCTCATTTTAACATTACTTACATAGGTAGGTAGGTAATTGAGCATATTAACTAATAAGTATACTTTCTTAGTTAGTCTACTAATATATAATAATTCAAACTACATGTATGTTACCAACCGAAGCTACCTATATTACCAACCTAGGCTACCTATGTTACCTAAACTATTCTAATATACTTAACATAGGCATATAACTAAAAGAAATTTTGTCCTTTGCAACCAAAACATCTATGACTACAAGTCCTAAATGACTATATGTATGACTTTAGTCATAAACTATTACTTTGAATCCTATGTGTAAAAATTCATAGGCATATATTAGTTAGGCATGTGACTAGTAGATGATGAGGTGGTAATAAGATGGGGGATGTGAGTTTTTATCACTTATATTTCATTTATATGGCATCCATGACTAATGACAAAGTGACATGGACATCCAATTGTCATTACAATGATTAAAAAATGATTACAAGTCATTTGATATGAACATAAACAACCCTACCCCCCTGCCACCTACCTAAGTACCTACCTAAGTACCTAACTATTTTACCTACCCACCCACCCACATACCTACCACCTATTTACGCACGCACCACGCACCCACTTACTTATGCACCAACTCACCTACTTACTTACCTACCTACCTACCTACCTACCCTCCCACGCACCCACCTACCTATCTTGTCAACCTACTTATGTGCTTACATACCTTTTATTTTTTATAACCTACCCACCTCCTACATATCATCCTACCTACCCCATAGACTTGTAATGATATGCAATAAACATGTGAAATAAAAAACTTGACCAAAATTGGATGCCCTTTTGATGTTGTAGTCCATTAATAATGACTTGGTTTATCATTGTGAAGGTGAAGGGTTCAAATCCTAATACTTGCAACCTATGTGCATTCCTAATGGGCTAGGGTAAGTAGGCTAGAATAAGGTAGTTACATAGGTAGGTTACATAGGTTATGTAAGTAAGGTTAGATAGGTTAAATACTACCTACCTACCTACCTATTAAAAATTAATTTGTAACAATAATCTTTTTTTTAATAAAAATCTATGTATAAATGGTCTAATGTTTGCCAATCATATTTTAATCATTCTTTATATGACATGTCAATGCATTATATGTGGCTTGTCTTCTATGATTTGTCCTTAATGACTATAGGATGAAAAGTGCCACATTAAACATCATATAGGCATTGTCCTTTGCTACTTGTTTGTTACAACTAAAAGCTTTTAATCATATAATGTTTGGTATGACTACAAAATCGGTCATATAGGAAGTCATAGATTTAATAATTTCTTATAGTGATACCCATATCATTATTAGATGCACACACAATTGTATAGCTTGACAAATATTCAATGATATTATTGTAGTCACAAACATGACCAATGTAGTTGCAAAATGACTAAGTTACATAAGATAAATTTTTTTTGGGATGATCTGAGATCATTTTGACCCCTTTATCAAACTTTTTATGGATGGGAGTCATGGCCAAATGAATTCTAGTAATCAATTATTAAAATATGTAGGAGGTGTTGTAAGTACAAACGAATCACAAATTGTAAAGGTTGTCCAAGACTTTTTATGAAAATAAGAAATGAATAAAGTTGCACCATACACCACAAATGCAACATAATTAGTAGGTGGACCATTATGCACTAATAACTAGTCTTGTCCATTGACATATATGCCATTGGAATTAAATCAAATTAAATAGTAGACATCCATTGAATTCATGAGAATTTATGAACTTTTGATGGTTAGTTGTAACATGTTTGGTAATCAAACCCACATATGTGGGGAAAGCTATGGATGGAATTACATGAAAAATGTGAATATGGGATTGACCTAGCCTTAAAATTTATCCTCATTAAAATATTAATTTCAAATTTGGTGAAAAACCAACAAGGATGGACATTTGGATTAGATGTGGCCTAGACATATGAAATAGATGACACAAAAATTTCAATCAAATGTATACAAAATTGAGTTTAAATTAATTCAAAATTAGACCAAAATCAATATTAAAAAATCATATTAATTATAAATTAATGATAATATTTTTTATTTACTTAAGACAATTTTATTAAATATCTAGACCAAGATCACATTAGGATGGTCACAACTTAAACAAATTGAATAGATGACTTGAAAAGTTTAATCATCTATTCAATCACACCCTTTTAAGGCCCCTATGATTGCACCCATTCAAGGGCCCTTGTGATTATATCCTTTCACCCCCTTCCCAAAGTTGTTGGCTCCCATATCCCATTAAAATTATAAATTTCATCTATAGAACAATGCATTTTGAATTATCAAGAATAAAATTTGACATCTTACCATTTGAAATGTGAAAAGTTCATAATGTTTATGGGAGATTTTTTACAAATTAAACAGAAATATTAAAACAAAAATGCTACAATGTCATAGCCATGGATACATATATTAAAAGGTCGGGTAAGTAATGAAATTCAATATTTTATAAAGTGGACAATGCTAAAAAATAAAAATAAAATTAAAAAATTTGTTTTGAAATAGCTACAAAGGATAGAAAATCTTGATCATTAAATTGTCAACAAAACCATTGGTTTTTTAAAAATATTTCTATCACAAATTCCGATTGCATACGTGATGTTTAACACACCCACCTATTAGTGTTTTAGTTCATTTTTAATGAAGTCATGCAAAAGCATGTCACATTACAAAAGATAATTCATGAAGGACTATTAAAAATGCCATACTAATAATACTCCACGGAATCAAGGAAGCTCCGATATTTTCATTTTAAACAAAAAATCAAATACATAAAAAAACTTTCAACATCAATAAATATCAATTGTCAGTTGCCTTAAAAAAATAAATCTCATTGATTTTCAAATTCAAGGAAATACATTTGACCACTTGATCACAAACCTATTCTAATTAGTAACCACCTAAAGTGTATCACTCAACATGCACAACATATATACATGGTATTATCATGTCTACATCCATTCAATGGACTTGTAAATTTATGAAATATTAGTATACGATACATACACAAAACAAAACTCAAGAAAAGACATTTAGAATTGACAACACATGATTCAACTTTTTAACATACAACATCACAACAACCAATGATTTCTTCCATAAAATGAACAAATTAATGATAACATGCCTAACATAAGAAAGAATCAAACGATTCATATAGAGTACGACTTAAATGATGATGTGATTGACTTTTGGCACAAAGACCTACAATATACTAAAGTTAATGGAAATGGCCTTCTCCATCCAAATGGATGGTTAAATAATTTGATATTATAATTGTAATTTCGAATATGTGGCATTACTTAATGTCAAATTCTCATTTTTAATATAATATATGTCACAATAAACATCACATATTTTGCATTGTAATGGATGAAACCACCAAGTTTATCCACACCTGTGCCATTAATCAAGTTTTTTGTGTGAAAAAAACCATATTTTCTTGTAATGTGACCAACATATGACAACAATGGTTTTTTTTGGGGCAAATTTTTGCATATCGGCATCAGAAAATTGAGTTAATGTAACATCTATAAGTTTTTTTTGGGGGAAAAAAATGGCCCAAAGTTGCCACATTGTGAGGGAAAAAATTGGAAATTGCCATATTTAGACAATTGGTTCTAGAAAAAATATAGCATAATTCTTAAAATTGACTTTCCTCTTTCACATGTAGCCAAATTTGATTGAATCCTATTGTGGATGATTGCTAACCCATTTAGCTCAAAAATTTGCCAAAAAAAAATTATATGACAACTACAATGTAAATACAATATGTTGAGAAATTACAATAATTGAGATACCAACAACACACATGCACAATCATAAGAATGACAAATAGATACATACAAATTTTTATTTTCACATTTTCATAAACAACAATCACTGGATTTTAATAAAAATACATGTTTTCACTAGCATAGTCAAAGGTTTTTTATTGAAATTTTTAAAAATCTTTTTCCCAAATTTCTAGGAAGAAAGTTATGAAATTGCCAAAAAAATTTAGTAAATATTGGTAGATTTTAAAATAAATTTTCTAGAAAATTGCCAACTTTAGATAGAAGGTTCTACCAAGTCAGAAAAATATAACAAGCTTGCTAATTTTTTTATTTCTCTATTTGTCTTGTAGCCAAATTTAGCTAAATCCCATTGTGGCTTATTCCCATTTGGAGTGTGACATCAAATAAATTTGAACATTTAAGACACCATACAATTACTAACAAATTTAATAAATGTCATGCATCAAACAAATAGTTCATCTTGTGAACTTTTCATATTAATATATGCACTTGCTATAACATTTGACTTTAAACTAGAACAAATTCAATATAAATAAATGTGTATGCATAACAATCTAAATACGTATCTTCATTCGTAAAATACCCCGTGGTCTCCAACACAACCCACCAATTTCTCTATAAACCTTACAAAAATGATAATACGAAGTTGATCAAATAATATTTAAGGTAGACCAGCCCATCATCGATCGCCTACGAATGACCAAACACTTTCTTATATCTTCTTCATCATATGTGCTTCACTTTGGGTGATTTAAAATGTTAGAAGAGCATTCATTACCTCAAGCTCTAGAAATCTTCTTTCAAGTGCAAAAGGAAAAAGATTAATGAAAAAAATATCAAGAAGAAAAAAAAAAGGGTTTTCAACTTACAAAATGCATTTTTTTTTTTTTTCCTTCTTATTTTCTTTGGACCTCTCTTACTTTCAAACCTCATAACTTTCTTGAAGTTAAAACCCCTCCTCCTCCTTTGAGCTATGCACCCCTTCTCCTTGAGAGCTTTCCAAAGAGACCAAGAACATAATCTGAAGCATCCGAGTTCGGTAGATCTCATAAGTACAAAACAAAACAAAACAAACAAACTACGTTCCTTCATAGATAGATGTGTCGATTGTGTTGAGTGCAAGTTATAAAATGGGAGGAATGTCAATATCTATTATTATTTATACATACATATGGTAAATTTTTCAATTATCAATAAATACATAAAATCATTCATAAATGCCAAATATAAATTCACCTATATTTTCAATTGGCTTTTTTTTCTCGTCCAAAATTATTTTTTTTCAACATGTTTTGTGAGCATATAATTTAATTGCCAAGGCATTTATAATATTTACCTCTAAATTAATAAACATACCTACCTTTTGAACTGATGTCATTTTTATATAGAAATTTTAAGACTTGATCTCTCCATGGAATGAAGACCCGAGGTGATTTTTGTAGTGCAAATTATAGGGTTCGGTTCGATTTCATCACTTGAGATTTTTTTTAAAAAAAATTACTTGCCCAATGTGCACTATCAAGTTCCTTCTTCTTAATTCCCATATTCCGGGTTCCGCCTTTCCTATTTAAGTATGGGCTAATTGTTTTTTTTTTTGGGTACCCGTCAAGGCTGTAACTCAAAAATAGCAAAACCACCTCCCAAAATGAAACCTTTCGAGAGAGCATGATTTTTGCTTTGCTTCCCTCGGGTTGTGAATTCGACTACCTACTAATCTTGGGGGTATCCTCGTATCCTCCCCTCCAGTTTGGTTTGATTTGATTTGACGGTGTCACAAAAGATGCCCCCAAAAAATGATTTTTGGGGTAGGGGGGGGCGGGGGGGGGGTGCACCTCATAGCTAACCGTAAACTATGGAGTTAGCTATTGTTGTAATATCGTATTGTCTTTTGCCCAAACCTCATGCAAGCTACACCGGGGTTAATATAGTGGTGCTCCCAAAAATTCTCAGTCCGGTTCCGTCTTTTTTAGTAAAAAGAGTACTAATAAAGACGGAACATGGCTTGGAAATTATTAGCGTGGCAACAACAACAACAACAATGCCCTTTTTCTTGCCCCGTTTGACGGGTGCGTTCCCTTCAATTTCTCACACCCATACATACCTTGTCCCCGCCGAACCTCAACCACCACCACCACCACCACCACCACTTTTCCCCGTCTACCAAAATATGTTGGATAAGCTTGAGACCAACCACCTTAGCAAATGTACAAAATTTGTGGCTTGACCTCTCTTGACAATTTGTCATTTGCTTTGTTGCAAGGCCCACATTACGCCCTTAGTACATTTTTAGGTTCAGCAATAATTAAATTATTTTTTCAAATGTCAAATTATTTTGAGATTTTTTTTTCAAATGTTAAAATTCAAAGGAAATTACAAAAACACAATTTTTTATTTTTATTTTGATGGAAATTCAAGAGCTTCTTGCCACATGCCAATTCACCATTGTAGAGCAAGTATCCAATAATTGACAACATTTTTAAATCCAATAATTTGATGGACCCATTTTTGCAAAAAAAGAAAAAGAAAAAGAAAAAAGAAAAAGAAAAAAGAAAAAATATATAAAAATTATTGTAAAGGTCTCATTATGTTAGAAGTTCAAAGTCTAGAAAACCTACCAAAGAAGCTGGGTATATTTAGTGTCAAGTTTTCTTAAATTATTATTATTTTTACTACTAAAATGGAAAATTGAAAAATAAATAAATAAATTACTTCACACCTGGTTGCTAAACTTTCAAAAAGGAACTACATATTATCCCCAACATTTATTTAAAACTTAAGGGTTCCATTTCATGGATTCCACAATGGCTTCCTTCACACACAAGGGTTTGTTTCTTACCCAAAAGAAAACTTTGAAAGCAATTAAAGTGTATAAATAAATAAAATTCCCATTGGGAAAAGAAAGGGTTCCTAAACCTAAAACTCAAACTAGTTTTGATCCCATGTTTGTGTTTCCCACCTTGTGTGAAGAGCTTCCTAGGTGGGTAGTTAAAGTATGAAGGTAACCTAGTTGAGTAGGTAATCTAGGTAGGTGGGTACATAGATGGGCAAGTAAGTAGGTAAGTTGGTAGGTTGGTAACCTAGATAGTTGGATAGTTAGCCTAGGTAGGTATGTATGTCGGTAAGTAGCTTAAGTGGTTAAGTAGCCTACTAGGAGGGTATGTAAGTTGGTAACCTAAGAAGTTTAATATGTAACC
>Ga0209208_10004084_pt1 | contig 20811 bp, 11 predicted proteins | sample S1TSphfallax_3_FD_187694 | JGI IMG/M metagenome (GOLD analysis project Ga0209208, IMG submission 187694) | Host-associated microbial communities from peat moss isolated from Minnesota, USA - S1T2_Fd - Sphagnum fallax MG (SPAdes) (version 2) | ecosystem: Host-associated > Plants > Peat moss >...
ATCAGCATTGTGTTCCTAAAACATTTTTTAAATGCCATGATTAGAAATATCAAAATACACCATATTTTTTATATTATTGAACTTTTAGAATCTATGGAACCTAATAAATTTATTTCAAAAAAAAAATGAAAATGTTTTTTTTAAGTGTTATGATTTTTCAAAGTTCGGTGGGTCTAAGAAAATCAAGGTGTGACATTCTTAATGGTACCACCCAAGGATGGGCTTGCCCCCAATGATGTGGCATTTTTTGGTAAAAACACTTTAAGGTGGACCAAAAAGGGCACATGTGAAATCCTTAATAATACATTTTTGCAATGTATTTTGATTGTGACCAAAATGTAACACCATTTTATAATCACTTTATCTTAAAAGTAATTACATGGGCACCTTTTAGACAGCCTAAAATTTAAGATTTGTGAGAAAATAAATATAAATTCCACAAAAATTGTGTCCAAAAAAACTTCTAAAGTTATTTCATAATTTTTTCTATAAAGTTCTTATACTTCCATGTCATCTTGAAAATGGTTTGGAAACCCTTATTTTGAATTTCTCATGACATTATTTATGAGGTGCAAATACTAATAAATGATTCCATCAATGCAAAATTTAGATATTGTGAATCAACATGCATACCTTTTGTGTATTGTTACATTTAAGGGGGTCAAATTTAAAAGTCCCTCATTTGAAATGTTTATATTGTTTTGATTTTATTTTTTTCTTTTAGAAGTAAATGTAGTTAAAATCATTAAATTGAGTCCCTTTAAAATTATTATTATAACAAATACATGCCCCATATATTTGAACCCATAGAGGTGTAGAAAAATTGCCCACTACATGATTTTGTGAACACTTTAGATTGCAACTACCTTCTTATATTCATAGCACAATGCATAATGCCTTATGTCATTCACATATATAGTTTTGGCATAATTTGTTATTTTATCTGTTTGTCCATGGATTGAGTCTAATGAAAGTAACAAGTATGTTCCTTTTCAACCATAGGTTCACATGGGTCATCTAAACCATATACAATGTAGATGGCATTCTAATTGGTTTGAGCACTATTAACCATGAAACCCTTGAAGTTTGGATGAGAAACAACATTTTTTGTCATCACCTTGTTTTATTTTTGCCACATCACACATTAAACATTTGTGTGTTTTAATTACATGTTGTAGACTGCAATAGTCATCAATTTACAATAGACCTGATCATACACATGGCATGCCAATGTTGTCCATTCATTGACACACTTCACCTGATTAAACATGATCTGACATGTTTGAAGGTCGCCTCCAAACTATATTTGTTGCATTAAATCAAAGACATTAACATTTTCATGTGTCAACATTTTGAAAAAGAATAATTTTTCTCCAAATTGTTGACATGGAAAACAACCACTGGTACAAAAGTGGGGTGTGGTTCATTGGCCTAAATCATTATGGGACCTTAAAAGTGAAATAAATTCACTGCATTTTAATGACTTCACCTTGGTTAAATTATTTCACTATAATATCATTATGTAAACATTGTGTTTCATTACTAGTTGACATAATTCATTAATTCACTATTATTATGACTATGGTAAATAGGTTTATTTTTATGTTGTTGTTTTACATACCCTATGTTATTTTACGATATACCCAAAAAAAAAATGGATATCTTAATTATTTTAATTCATACCCTAACTTATTATAAATTTGTATAGGTTATTATAAATTATTATACGTTATTCTATATTAAAGTATTTTAGCTAACTTATTATATGTTTTTTTTTAAATTTAAGTTATTTTATTTCAAATTAATATATGTTATTTCAAATTATACTTTAAGTTATTCAAAGTCATTCTACTTTATGTTATTGTAAATTATTTTATCTTAAGTATAAAAGTTTCGAATAATCTTAAATATAATATAATGACCTAAAATGAAATAACCTAGAATAACTAATAATAACTTATGAAAATTAATTTAAAATAACCTACAATAAAATAACTACTAATAGCCTATGCTAATATAACTTAGAATATCCAACAATAATTTATAATACAATAACCACCAATAGTAAAAAAATAACAAAAAATAACCACCAAGTAGAATAATCACCAATAACCAATAATAAAATAACCAATAATAGCCACTAATAGAATAGCCATCAATAATTAACAATAAGATAACCACAAACGGTTTACAATATAATAGCCACTAATAGCCACCAATAGAATAGCCATCAATAATTAACAATAAGATAACCACAAATGGTTTACAATATAATAGCCACTAATAGCCACCAATAGAATAGCCATCAATAACTAACAATAAGATAACCACAAATGGTTTACAATATAATAGCCACTAGTAGCCACCAATAGAATAGCCACTAGTAGCCACTAATAGAATAACCATTAATAGCATATGGTAATATAACCTAAAATAATCAATAATAACATAAGGTGAAATAATGTTCAATAACCAAAAATAACCAATAGCAACCTCACATAGTTGAAAATAACCTAAAATGAAATAACTTACAATAACAAAAACTAATTTATAATAATCACAAATAACCTAAAATGAAAGAGCCTACAATAACCAAAAATAATTTACAATAATAAAAAATATCTTAAGGTGAAATAATTTAAGATAGCCAAAAATAACATAAAATAACCAAAAGTAATTTAGAATAACCGAAAGTAACCTAAGATGAAATAGCTAAAAATAGCCAATTTTTTTTTAAATAACCATTGTAAATAATGTAAGGTGAAATAACTTAGAATAATGAAAAGTAGCTTTAAAATAACTTAAAATAACCTAACATAGGTAGTATTATTATATTGGTTTTTTTTAATATCAATATTCAATAACATTTCAATGACCATTTTTTTAAAAAGTTTAATAAATGTAATTATGTACATTATTGAAAAAAAATAAAATAAAATTTAATTGTTTCATTTGGACAAAATTTCAATAAAATATGAAATTTCAAAGTTTATGTTTTTGTAATGTTTAAAATGAAGTATTTGATAGATAGAATGCAACGTAACACATTATCACAACAAGTGTGATGACTTGATGGAAAGGGCGTTTGCTTCTTTCTTATAGGTCTAATGATCAAACCTCACAAATGGTGTGTCTATGGTTAATAATTGTAGGTTGACCAAATATTTTCGTATGTATTCCCCTAGAGTAGGTGCCTACTTAGGTCGATTACATGGCCTATGTACTTAGGCTAGGTTTTTAACCTAACATAGGTAGTGACACATGTCAATATTCATAGGTTGAAAATCATGAAATTATCAATAATATTGAATATTACATTAAATATTAAATAATTTAAATTTAATTGATTTCCATGATGCTTACTTGTTTCATTAAGTACTAGTGGACCAATTCACTATCCATAACAATTGGTCCCCGTTCCCCATTCACTTGGGAGTTGACCAATTTCACCATGGTAAAAATGTCCATTCAAAATCTAATGAAACCCAAAATGAATTAAAATGCATTTTGGTGTAATGAAATATTTTGAATGTAATCATATTCACTTCTATATTTGAAGGCCAAAATCTTGAAAATGTAGTTTTGGTTCTTTAAACGATGCTTCAACGATGAAACTATATTCCTAATGTTAAGAAAATAAAATTCTATGAACTTGTCCATCATTTGATTAAGTTTATCACCTCAAAAAAGTTCCCAAATGGTCATCACCATCCTCATTCAACAAGTGCATAAACAGAAATTTTTAGCTTGTGATCAAAACAATTACAAAGTTTGTTGCAAATGGTGTGTGAAACCTCATCCTTGAACAAGAGTTTGACTTGTGGGACAAACTTTCTACCCCTCCCATTAGCCGTTGGATGGTCATTTGTACCAAGATGGATCGTTGTTCGAGTCCAATTGCACTACTTGTGAACAACATAATACATGCATGCAACACATGTGTTAACAAAAAATGGAGAGGTGGAACAAACTTTGTAGAATGGCAAACCAAAACTATTTGCTTGAAATGAAGAACAATGTCACCAGTCCAAATGATTTTGTTGTTGCAACCATTAAAAAATAAATATTCACATTTGTCATTGCAACATTGCAAATGACCCAAGCACTAAACCTTGCAAAAAGCAATTTTGAAATCATTTTTTATGTTTGCCATCTTCACCTTACACCAAACATGATTGCAATATTTCTTGTCCATTCCTTGCATCTAGCCACAATGGATTTTCGGGTTCTCAATTGGAGGAAGTTCAAAACAACATCACCATCGAATTTGATCAAATAAAATGGAACCTTTTGAATTAACAATCTATTGTAATCCAAAGAGCGTTACTTAGAAATAATTTGAGGGGTCCAAGAAATGGTTTGAAGACAATCAACAACACTAAGGACAGAGGAAATAATAGTAGACACCAAAAAGGGGATGGATCATGGAATCTCATGCCAACCCAAATGAATCAAAGGTGAGGACATTGAAAGGTAGGAAGAATTAAGGAATGTTCCATCATTAGAAGAGGAGTCACACAAGTCAATGAAGAATGAATTGTGACTTGGACAATGCAACAAAGGTTCATTTCCAAAAATAGTTGGTTTTCGCTTGATTTCCACACCATGTTTGGTGTCATTGGCCACACAAGTAATAGTCCCTAAGGTGAACATAATGTTTTGCAAGGTTTTGGACATAGGGTGCATTTTAAATAAAATGAACCACAGTGTAACAATTGCTTAGTTTTACAAGTATTTTGGTTCTAAAATTAATCTAGTAACAAAATAAAACATTTTTTATACATTTACATGACTAAACCTTGTAAAGTTGTTAAAGCCCAAAACATGAAGTTATTTTGACAAAAGTAAATGGTGCAAAAGTAGTCCAAAGTGTTTGTAACAATTGTTTTCTATCTTCAATGAGTGTTTAATTAAGAATTAGAATGAAAAAATCATCCAATTAAAACTTAATCTAGGTGGATCACACATATGTTCAATAGATTATATGTTTAAAACTATCAACTTGCATGTTTGCAAACTTTTTTGTTCATGCATTTATTTCAAAAAAAAATTTATAAAATTTTATAAATACTTAACTTGATCGATTTGAATAGCCCGTTCCAAGGAAGGTGAGCATCATGAACATGATGGGCACTGTAACATAGTGAATGAGGTGGGTAATTAGGTTTTGAGTTTTAATTTCTACACATTATTGTGGTGTGATTACAAGCTTGGATGTGGGCATTTTATGGATTATGAACCCTTAATTCTAGTGACTTACAACTACACACCATGGCCATTTTGTTTACTAATATGCCCATTGTGTTAGGTGGAAGTTGGTTAGCAACCAAGGGGCGAAAGAAATCTCATGTAGAAAAGGTTAACAATGTTGTCCTGGATACGTTAAAAAAGACACATTCTAGAGGAACATGAAACTGAAGATTTAGACAAAGATGTTTTTTTCGCGCTTTTAGGAAGTCTGAACTACCTTGGACCTTTCAATTTTGAACCATCACCAAATGCATTGCATCATCAATATACTCCATTTAGATTAGCCAAGTTGTTGAAATTACATGAAAAGATTGTCACGGAGTTGTTCAATATTCAACCTCCTTTACATCTTGCTTGGTGCGTTTTTCATCCAAAGCCTTGTTTACTTCATGGTGAAGGATGTAAGCTTTCCAAAGCCACAACTCCTATTTGATTTGAAATGAGAGGAACAATGGTGTCATTTGTAAGTCAATTCGTCTTGTTCAAGTGTAATGTGAACTAATTTATCAACATTTTGAAATTGTTGGCATTTATGATTTTTTGTTTCAGGTCCAATTTTGTTGAAGCTCAAAAGTTGTGACTTGATCCAACGATGTTTTACATTGTGACCTATTGCAAGAAGCAAAACAAATGTGATGGTGATTGAAAAGCTTCATTTAACAAAATTAGGCGATGTTCACCAATAATCCACCCTAGAGAAACAAAAAGCCCACAGTCGAGAACAAATGAAGAGGTGTAGGGCCATAAAAACTACAATGGTAGAGGCAAAAGTATATTTTGAATCAAATGAGTTGGAATGTGTGCAATCAGCAAGAGATCATCATGTTAGGTCAAGTTCAGTTACACACATCCTAAATTCCAATGGTAAAGAATCACAATTTTTTTTGCAAATGTTGCAAGGCAAATGGATTTGTTTACTTTTAGTCACCTTAAAAATGTTCCTCTTGAAATCGAGCATGAGATTTTTGATAAGTTTATCAATCATTCACTATTGAAAGATGTGGTTCCTCCTTCCCTAATTCATTTAAGGGTTGTAAAACTTAAATATCATGTGTTGCAAAATATGAAAGTAGGCATAAACAACCACCTGACATGTCCCAAAAACTTCAAGTTAGTGATGGTTAAGGACATTATATGCACATTGGCATCAACACAATCCATTTCCAACAAAAAGGTTATAGCCAAAGTGCTTGGAGTTGACAAATGAAACATATCCAAAACCTTACTAAGGTGCACCCAACTTGATAGTAAGCAAGATTTTTTTTGGTTCAATCATAAGAGAATTATACGTTGTGACAAGATTTCAAAGGCATTGAGGACATTGGTGATTGACTAATGGGTGCTTGAGACCTCCATTTCATCAACCAGAAGGATGTTGTATGAAGGTTGATAGGAATCAAACAATATGAACTCCGCCCTACACATTACTTTCAAACATCACAACTATGACCTTGAAAGCTCATTTCTATTCAATTTTGTTACAAACATTTATAATTTTTTTATTGAATTAATATGCATCTTGCTAAAGGACTTAAAGCAATTAGAGTTGTTATAGTTATTTTTTCATTTTTAAGTTCATGGGTACATTTGATCATAAGTTCTAGTTCCATTTCCCTTGGCAACATGCATTATATAAGGGTTATATATGTCCTTACCCTTGTTATAGCCAACCTAAATGCTTAAATTTGTTTCCTCAAATACTAGAGCCATTATTGGAATGGTTACTTTTTTACAAAGGACTTCAACTAGTTTGAGTGCTTGCTTTTGCTTGCCCAATGGCTCAACCAGTTTGAGTAAGGTATGGTTGGTTTTCCAAAGGACTTGATGTGAACTAACTACTTGGTTTTGTTTCTATAAGGACTAAACCCGTTTTGAGTCCTTAACCTTGTTTGTGTAAAGATTGAACCAAGTGTTTACTTTTGTTTTCACAAGGATTCAAACCAATCTAACTACTTGGTAAATCCTTTCCTTAAGGACTAAAGTATCCTAAGTGTTTAATTTTGCTATTACAACGACTAAAACCAATTTTATTACTTGGTAAATCCTTTCTTCAAAGATTATAACAATCAAAATGTTTAATTTTGTTATCCCAAGGACTCAAACTAATCATACTGCTTGGTTTTGTTTCAACAAGGATTGAAGTAATTTGAATGCTAAATTTTGTTTTCACTTAGGATTGAACCATTATGAGTGCTCAATCAATTTGTTTCCAGAAGGACTTTTACAATTATGGGTGTTTGGTGTTGTTTCAAAAAGGACTCAAGTTCCCTATCATTCTTTTGAATGCATAAGGTTTTTGAATACCATTTTCCCAAGGTCGTTTAATCTATCTCATATTTAAGTGTAGACATTTGTGAGTCCTTGCTTCTATATCCTTAATGTTATGTAATTGGACCTCCTATAATTAAGTGTCCATTAAGGCTAGACTAAATACTAGTGTCGGTAATGGGAGGTTTGGAAGCCTATCCCCTACTCAATGTAGAAAGAAAATCATTCATTTATTTTCTTTTTCTTTTGCTTTTGATTGTTTTATTTCATAGAGGTCCTAGGTGATTATTTACCAAAGGGCCCAAATTAATTATTCTATAAAGGCCTATAAATCATTATTCTATAGAAGGCTTAAGGTGATTATTTTGAAGAGGTTGGATTATGTGTTGTGTCATAGAGGGATCCAAGTGATTGTTTTGTAAAGGTTGACCATGTTTTGTAGAAGGTTATAAGATATCTTTGTAGAAGTAGACCTTAAATAAATAAGACTTCTAGGTGATATTTTGCAAATGGCCATGAATGATTATTTTGTGCATGAAGTTCAATGATATAATCTATGTAAAGTAATTTTGATAATCTGAATATGTTTTGTACAATTGGAATTTTTGTTTCTTTTTTTTATTGTTTTATTCTACAAAAACCTTAACAACGTTGTAGATGGTCATGAATGGTTATTTTGTGCACGAGGCTCATGGATAGTTGTGTAAAATAATTTTGTGAATTTGAATATGTTTTGTAGTTAGAGTTTTGAATTGTTTTACTTAAATGATTTTGATTATTTTAGTTTATAGAAGCCTTGAATTCTTTGGAAATGGCCATGAATGTTTGTTTTGTGCATGAAACTCATGAACATTTGTGTGAATTAATTAGATGTATCTAAATATGCTTTGTAGTTGGAGTTCTTTTGTATTCATTTTTCTATTTACTTTTGATTAATTAATTTTACAAAAGGCTTAGGTGATTATTTAGCAAAAAACTCCAACTGATTTTTTTATAAAGGCCTATATATCATTATTTTGCAAAAGGCTTGAAGTGATTGTTTTGAAGAGGTTGGTCTATATACATGTGTTGTAAAAGGATCCAAATGATTGTTTTGCAAATGGTTATAGGCCTTGCTATGCAAATTTGTAAAGGCCACCTTTTGTAAAATAGATTTTTCCCCAAAGTTGACAGACAAAACTAATTGGTTTGTAGAAGGTGGCCATGTTTTGTAAAGGGTTATAGGCTCTACTTTGTTCATGTACACTTTAAACATATAGGCCCTAAGTGAATGTTTTGTAAATGGCCACAAATGATTGTTTTGTGCATGAAGCTTGAGTGGACATTTGTGTAAGTTAATTTTTTATATGTGATTATGTTTTATAGCTAGAGTTTTTCACAACTTTCAAATACCGACACCCAAATGCACCAATTGCATTCAATGGATTTCATGCTTTCAAACCATGGTTTATTCGCAAACACATGGAATGGAACACATGTTGTTGTCATTATCACACAAAGTTCAAGCTTTTGGTGAACGGACTGAATGACATGCAAAGTGATCTAGTTGGTATTCATACTGCGTGCTTATGTAAATGTCCGAAGGTATGTGCAATGGAAGTTAAAAGTGTGCCTAATTGTCCATGGTATGTTCAATTTTCATTGTTTAGTGGGATTAGAAATTTGTGGATGTCTATAATGTGTGTAAAGCCCCCAGATTCCATGTGGCACAAAAGTAAGTGTTTGCTTGGAGAATGCCTTAATTGTGGCACTCAAAACCTAAAGATTTACTTTCATGAGCTATTATTTGATAAGTGAGTGAAATGGTGGGTCAAACAAAGGAGGCCAAGGATAGGAAGGTCCCCATTGTCAGCTACAATGAAACCTATTTTATGGATTTCATAAAGTACATGTAACCTCGCTTGAATGCCTTTGTTTTGCATAATTATTTGGCATGTTGGCAAAATGTTCAATTTAAACAACAACTTGACCAGTTGCCAATAGATGCAATCTTGACATGTGTGGATTTTAGTGACAACTACATTATGAAGATCCAAAATGAGATCCAAAACATGCATTGGCACAACACCCAAATTAACATCTTGGTTATGAATACCTATAGGCACAATCTAATTTACAATCTGTGTGAGGAGCATTTAGGGTCATTAAAGAGGTGCATTATTTCATCTTAGATGACAAGGAACATTATATTATATATGTTCATCATTATGCTCCTTTGGGAGCATACCAAGCAATTGGGGTGTTTTCCACTTCAACATGTTGTTTGGTCTAATGGTTTCTTTACCCAATTTAAATCATCAAGAGCATGGTTTTTTGTGGGTCGATACCTGTCTATGACTTCTTTTGTAGCCTTACCTTTAGGTTGCCAAATGACTTGGAATTATTTTGCATTTTGCCATGGGAAGGGGGAAGTGGATGGTGTAGGAGCACTATGCAAATGAGAAATTCACAAAAGAGTAGGTGAAGCCAAATGGATTGAAACTTCAAAATTCACATGAAGTGGTATCATATTTGAAGGCACAAGCAACCAAAGATCATGCTTCACACAACAATGTTAGGAGGACTGTGAATAAAATTTTATAGGAAATCAAAATTGGTGACATTAGTCAGTCCCATGGTGACATTTGTAGCACCACAAGTGGCAGTAGAAACATGCATCAAGTACAATCAATGTCAACAAGAAGTCCAATTTTGATTCAATTTAGGTATGTATCTTGTGTTTGTATGGGTTGTGTGGACAAGAATTCCAAATTGGAATGCAAATTAGTTAGTCATGTGTTGGGGTGGATGTTGTCGAGATTGGTGCCAAAAGACCAACTTCAAGTTAGGGCTACAATGTTACAACAAAATGATGATGGAGAAATTGAAGTTCAAACAAAGAGGGATGAGATTACTAATGATGTGCAAGTGGTGAGAACATTGCAATTTGATCAAATGATGTTGATGATCCATTTTGGATCATGTTGGTTACCAAATGTATACATGTGATTGAGGAGTGCTTTGGAACAACGCCTTTGAAGAAGGAGATGAGGTCATTTGCAAATATTGGTACAATAGGCTACAAGAAGGGAGTAGGTCCTACACCCTAGGAAATGATAACCCAATAGCCTACATTTGTAGCTACAATATCTTGGCTTCCAAATTTACAATGCCCCACACTGGCCACAATACATGAGGCAAATCTAAAACTTTTTAGCTTAGTTTTGATGCTTTAAACACCATAAGTTACGCATTGGAAAGGTCTAGATTGTTAAATGTCTAGCAAAGATAACTAGTGTTTTTTGGGACATTTCTCCTATCTAGTTTACAAGTGTAAGCATGGTAAAGAATGTACACAAGTTGGAAAGTAGCAGAGCTAAAATCCATTTGAAACTCAAATTCCAACATTCCAACATTTGCCTAAATTTTGAGGTTTCCTATTTGATTTTTTTCTTTTTTAGTTCATGCGTACATAATTTGATCATTAGAATTACCAATATGTATATTTGATTTTGTTGTCATAAGGATTAATCAACCAACTTGAAAGGTCAATTTTGCTATCCAAAAGAATCCAAGGTTTTTTGGTTGTTATTTTTTCTTCCTTTTTCTTTTTGAGTTCATGGGTACACAATTTGATCATTGGACTTATGAAGATCTGAATGTTTGGATTCATTTCCATAAAGATCGAACCAATTTGAAAGTCAATTTTGTTATCCAATGACCTAGAAGAAGATCCAAGGTTTTCTATTTGGTGGTTTTTTTGGGAGTTCATGGATATGCAATTTGATAAGTGGACTACACAAGATCTAACTACTTGGTTATGGAAATTATAAACCTTTTAAGTAGTCAAATCTTTTGTAAGTCTAGTGATCAAATTGTGTATCCAAGGACTTCAAGTAGTTGTAAGTTCTTTTCCTTTTTCTTTTTGGGTCCATGGGCACACAATTTGATTACTAGACTTATCAATATGACTAGCTTGAGATGTCAATTTTGTTATCCAAGGAATTCAAACCAACCTAACTTTTTCTACTTGGGATTTTTTGCTTCCTTGTTTGTTTTGTCAATTCATGAATGTACATTTGATCATTCAAATGACCAATTATTTGCTAACTACTTGGTTTCATTTCCATAAGGATTGAAAATGTTCAAATAAATGTTTGGTTTGTGGTTCAACCTTGCATTTTGACTAGTGGAGGAGTTGGGGATTTTGAAATCAAGATGAAGAAATGCAAGTATGACAAGTTGAATCTTAAGTCTACAAGAATCGATGAAAAAGTTGCTAAAACAATCAACAATAACATTAACTGGTTCAGGTAAACATTTTGGATTTTCATCACTTATACATTGAACCATGTTTTAATATTTGTTTGACGAATTGTAATAAATTGGAAATGACCACATTTATATCTAGGAATTTTGTCATTTCTTGATGTTGAGTCCTTGAAATCCTTTTTTTGAATCCCATCAATTTTACTAGTCCTTGAATATGAAGACTCACAAGTTTAAGTGTTGTTTAGTCCTTGAATTATAACAAGTTGTAAAATTCCTAGGTCATGGCTTGGAGAGGTCTTTACCTTTTTTCTTCAAGTTTGAATATTCCTTGCTGTTTTAATTAAAATGTGGATTCCTTATGGTCTTGTTATTTGATGTTGTAAACAATCCATAAGTTGTGTGTTAATTAAAGGCGCAAGTATAAGGCAAGTATAAGGCACATTGCAAAAACACATGAATGCTTACTAGAGTGCTTTTGCATGGTGTGTTTATTGCATTATTAACATAAGTAATAATTAAGCTTAATGAGTGCTTGTGATGGTGTTTTAATATTGTATAAAATAAGTAAGTGCGTATGAAGATGCTTCAATAGTGGATAAGCATGTTAAATGCTTGTGAAGATGCTTTAGTATTTGATAAACACATTGATTGGTTGTGAAGGTGCTTCAATACTATATAAACACAATGAGTGTTTATGAGGGTGCTTTAATATTGGATAAGCACATTGAGTGCTCTGAGGGTGCTTCGATATTGTATAAGCACATTCAGTGCTTATGAAGGTGCTTTAGTACTGGATAAGCATATTAAGTGTTTTTTAAGCTGCTTCAGTACCATATAAGCACATTGAGTGCTTGTGAAGCTTTTTTAGTACTAAACAAACACATCAAGTGCTTGTGAGGGTGTTTAAGTGCTAGATAAGCACACTAAGTGCTTGTGAGGGTGTTACAATATTGGATAAGCACATTGAGTGCTTGTGAAGGTGTTTCATGGTTTTGTCCTTAATACATAAGTAGTTTGGACTTGAAATAAGCACACATGAAAGATTCCTACAATGTTTTATTGTTTGCACTAACTAATAATTGTAAACAATCAATACATTAGAAACTTACACATGAGTTTTTCCAACTTGTTGGGCGTGTTTAACTACATACCTACATAAGAGTGTTCAATATACATACAAGTTTTAAATGCATACTACATAAAAACCAAGGTGCTAAAGTAATTTTGTGAATTTGAATATGTTTTATAATTGGAGTTCTTTTGTTTTGCTTTTGTTTTTTATTTTTTTATTTTACAAAGGCCTTGACTACTTTGTAGATGGCCATGAATGGTTATTTTGTGCACGTGGTTCATGGATAGTTGTGTAAAGTAATTTGTGAATTTGAATATGTTTTGTAACTACAGTTATTTTGTTTGCTTCTACTTTTGATTGCTTTATTTTACAAAGGCCTTGACTATTCTACAGATGGCCATGAATGGTTATTTTGTGCATGAGGTTCATGGATAGTTGTGTAAAGTAATTTTGTGAATTTGAATATGTTTTGTAGTTGGAGTTTTAAACTATTTTGCTTAAATGCTTTTGATTGTTTTATTTTACAAAGGCCTCGAATGCCTTGTAGATGGCCATGAATGATTATTTTGAACATGAGATTCATGATGTGAATTTTTTTTTGTATCTGAATATGTTTTGTAACTAGAGTTATTATGTTTTGTGTTTGCTTTTGATTTATTTATTTTACAGAAGCCTAAGTGATCATTTTGCAAAGGGCCCCAATTGATTGTTCTATAAAGGCCTATAAATCATTGTTTTACAAAAGGACTTTCATTTCTAACACAATTTAGTTGTTTTTTATTTATGATATTACAGGTGAACTATCAAGGTTGAAACACATTGAGCTAGGATCTACAAGTGTTGGGTTTCATGGACTCAACAAAAAGAAGAGTTTAGTAATCAACAACCAAAGTCCCCTTCATTTAAGGTCACACACAAAAGGTCTTATAGTCACACCTCCATCATCTCCACAACACCTAGTTGATGAGGCATAATCTCCTTTGAAGCCATGTTTTGATGTGGAAAACAATGCCAATGTGGTGCAACTTGGTGCTGATGTGTACAAGGGTTTGTGCAAGGTAGCAAAAAAGATCACAAGTTGCATAAATCCTTTGTAATTATAAATCAATGATAGATCAAGTGAGTATTTTTTTCAACAAATAGCCTAAAATCCTAGGATAAATCGATTAGCAAAAAAAATTATGCTTTCTACAATGTCATGTGGAACTAATTTCAAGTTTGTCATCTAATTACACATAGTATGCATCATGAAATCAATGCTCTAGAAGAGGTTGCAGAAAACATTGAGGAAGACATATGCAAAAATGAAACATGCAGCTCCAAGGATGAGCAACCTAAACATATTGAGGAAGGTGCCAAAAGATATTATTTTTAAAAAAGAAAAGCACTTAACAAACTTGAAAGCAAGAAGAAAACATCCATGATGTCCAACATAATCACAACAACCAAAGAATCAGGTATTCAAATTCTAATTTTCAAATAATTTGGCTTATTGAGTTGATTTTTTAAATGTGTAGACATGTAATGTTTTCCTCTAAGTCCAGGGTTAGATATGTAAATAGTCCAATATTTAGTCTTCAAGGAATATTTAGACCTATATATACATTGGTTTCAAATTTGTAACCAAATTGATTTAAGCCTTGCATATAAATTGTGCATATATGGATAGTAGTTCTTTGGAAGATGAAAAAATAGAAAAAACAAAGCAACCTTGGGCTCCTAAACCAAAGCAACCAAAAAAACATTGGGGGCTAGTAGCTATTGGAGAACGAGGCATTAATATTCAGGGACATGCAATGAAAGAAAAAGTTGATCGCAAGTATACAAACCATAGTCGGAAATGATGTGTACACTATGTACAATACCTTTTTAGTGTTGGACCTTGCAATTTTTGGGTGTAATCTCCAACCATGATTCATAGTTTGTGAAATAAGGTATTTCATTTTGGTTAGAATGAAGGTGTGAAGAACTTACTCTAGAAGAAAATTGAAGGTCTATTAGCAAGAGCTATTTTTTGTGAAGTTGACTATGGGGAGAGAAATATGGATGAATAATTACATTGAAATGTGTCTCAGTTTTACATGGATTTGTTTTCAGACTTCTGTTTTGGTCTCTATCATGTTCAAGCCTTGAGTTACCTTGAATTTAAATTAAATTGATGTAGTTAGACCATGGACTAATCCATTATGTTGCATAATTGATTGAAATCCCTTGTTATTTAAGATTGATTACTAGTTTGAAGTATGTAGGTGTGTCAAGTGCTTGCTCGATAGGAACTTGATAAATAGTGGTTGATCAATGAGTTGTAGATCATGTGAGGGAGGTGCACTTGGGTCTACAGGGGAATTTTTCAAATGTAGGCTTTTACCATGTAATGGGACTATATAAGTAAAATGCAGTTCACTTAAGCAAATCAAGAATTAATGACAATGGTCACTAGTGTTTAGGCATTATGGATTCACTTAGCACTTGACTTATCCTTGAGCTTGATTTAAGTAATCAAGTGTACACATGAACTAAAACAAAAAAAATGAAAAAAAAAATGAAACATCACATATTGGTTTGAGTCTTTGGATAGACAAATTAAAATTTCAAGTTAGTTGTTACCTGAGCAAGGCAAAAAGGGTGATATGCATGCTTGCAAGAGATTGCAAAGTCATTGTAATGATATCCCCTATTACAATAACCACAAGGGGTTAAATTAAAAAAATGTTCTTCATAGTTTTTTGACATAGGAAGATGCAAAATTGGTTTTAGCCAAAACGAAACTCCACCCATTAGGTTCATCTCTTAAAGTTGTATGTCCATAACTTTCACTTCTACTCCTAGTCAATCAATTATAAACCTTGCATCAACTATGGCATCATCCACTTTTGACGATTCAACTTCTGCATCATGAAAGAGGTTTTTTCCTTCAATTGTTAACTGTCTTTTATCTACTCCATTAAATTTAACATTTTGACAATCAATTCATAGTCTGAATGCAAGAGGACTTAGCTTCCAAACTGGCCAAATTTTGTCACAAAGACCTTTTTAGCTCCAAGTAGCTCTATTGGAGTACTTGTAGCTTCCACCCTTTATTTGCAAGCCTTCACTTAGATTTTTTTCTTGTTTATTTGGTACATGCACAAGGGAATGATCCAAAAGTAGTCATTAAAAAACAAATGGTGAAAATAATAATCTTTTGTGTTTTTGAAATTCATGGCCCTTCGGGATCATGAATTCATAATTAAATCAAAATTGATTCAATCAATTATCTATAAAAAAAATTCAAGTAGGTTGGCATTTGAAGTATTCTCAAAAATTAACATCTAAAGAAAATTTGCAAAAAATAGTTTCATTTTGTGTTTTTGATCAAAAAAATCTCTCATGTGACATTCTTGAAACTTTTTCCTTATGCATTCATTTTCCACATCAAAACACATTTTTTTGTAAATTTAATTAAAGTTTTGAATTCTAGATGAATTGGGTAACCTCTTGATAAATAATTTGGAATGAAAAGGTTTTTTTAATGTGAGTCCTATGTTGTCTTGAAGTTGGGGTCACAGAAATTTGGGGTGTGACATTCCTAGTGGTATCACCCAAAAATAAGTTTGCCACAAAAAAAACATATTGAACTTGAATTGACACAACTTTAAAAACCCTAGCTACCATGATTGATGTGAAAGAAAACAAAAACCAAGCTTTTAGGTTGAATAGATTTGTCAAACACAATAGTTGTCAAAATGGATAACAACAAAACCACAAGTATTGACAAACGATCTTTTACAACTTCATAAGGATCACAAACTCAGCTTTTCTTCAATCATAGAAATTTCCTATGTCATACCTTGTAGCTTCGATTCATTAAAGACAAATATCTCTTGAATTTGCAAAGTTTGGCACTTCCAATTTGCGATTGTGAACCTATGGCCAATGAGGTTGTCTCCCACCTTTATATTTTTGCATTCTAAGTGTTTTATCATCACTTGTGAACACTTCAAGAGCTTAAAACGAAATGAAACAACATCAACAACTTGCTTCAAATCCTTCATTGTAACAACATAAGGACATAACTCCTTTTACATTTTAGAATTTTTCATCAGCAATAAATGGCTTTTGGTCAAATCTCTGTCGACATCAAATGTTCAAGTGGAATGTGGAGCACTCATTTTTGTACCCTCAAATTTCAAAACCATAGCCTCCACCCTTCAATCTTTCTCCTTGACCATGCAAGCAACAACAATAGCCTAGTTCACATCATGATCTTTCTCTTCTACTATGTACCCTTTAACAACCCATGAAGCAAAATCATTGTTGGTGACCACAAATGTGTCGTAAATTTTCCAACATAGCTTCATAAGGTGTCTTTTGGTGTTAAGATGTAAGAATGGGTTTGTGTTTTTGTACCTTGGTTACTTAAGTGGATCGAAAACCTCATCTATGTTTAATTGATTGACATGTTCACTTGGTATATCTATTCAGGGGTTCATCCTAATGTTGTTCAATTCCTTCATAATCGCAAAATAATCCTCTATTTGGAAACTATAATTTACAAATTCCCATGGAACTTTTTTTGGGATTCCCCTTTCCCTATACTTCGTTTTTTCTCCTTTTCTTCTTTCATTGTGTATATTACGTAGGAACAAGCAAATTTATCTTTGTATAAGTCATAAAACTAAACTAAAATCACATAATCACAAGTGCACTTGACAAATTTGCAAACACAAACTAAAGATCCACACAACCAAAGTCAAATAATGCAAAACTTTGATGAACACAAGTTGTCCTGCCTTGAATGACCTTTGAGGCTTATAAAAAAACATCCATTGTGTTGTTCGTAAGATTGGACATGCTTAGTGGCATGTGCACATGCCCTATGCCTTCCATTTTTGGATTCTGAAAAGTTCCCGCCATGTCCATCTTATTACTTTAATTACTAACCACATTAACACATTTTTTCCTTGGGTCCGTGGTAAGGACCAACCCAAGTTCACACATTTGGCTCCTTTTATTTAAGATGCACCCCATACTATCACTGACAATCCTAAATCTGCTCTTATTGATCAACCATTACAAGCCCTACAAGTTGAAGACTTGAATCTAATAAATACATACAATGACATTGTTGTGGTCATTGTATGCATCATCTTTTGAAATGTGCAAAGTCCTAGCTAGAGCCAAACATCACGCACAAACATTTTTTAGTAACTAATAAAACTCCAAAAACATATGAAAGGATGGTGAGTACATGCTTTGTTTCTGAATGGAATGTTCCCACTTTGAATAAAGGCAATCCAAGGACGAGAACAAAATATTAAGCTCATTGTTCAAGAAGACAAAAGGAACAAAGACTACCCTTGAAACAAACAAAAAAACAACATGCCCCATAGATCAACCATGCAAAAAAAGGTAACACAACATCTATTCACAAACTTAATCAATGGGCACACTATTTACATACTTTGAAAATCAACATGACAAATGAAGAAAACATGGAAGCAAGGCATTGGATTTTGGTAAATATATGCAAAGAAGGGATGAAATGTACCCAACCTTTTTCATACCCAATGGGTTGGGTGGCTTCTAGTGGGCTTAAATGTTTTTTGACTTACTTGATATCAAGACGAAAAAGGTGTAAAAGAGATGAGAAGTAACAATTCACAAAAAAAGGGAATGGGCAAAGTAGTCATAATTTTACTTCACATGCAGTTGTGCAAAATATACATGAATTTATAAAAATGAAAATATTATTGAATAACCAAAAATCTTTTAATGAAAAGGGATTAGAACTCAGAAAATAACAGTAGGTAGTAGAAATGAACAATAATTGACTATTGTGGTGTCATACATAAAAAATAACTTATTGAAAAACTTATTTATGACAATATATAATTGATAGAGGGAGTTTCAAATATACCATATTATTCTGGATGAATATAACAAACAATGATAATCAATTTAAATTGTTATGTATTCCAAGCCCAATACATTTATATCAAAATGAAGAGAGAGAAAAATGTAGCATCCTAAGCAAATTGAGTAAATGTAAGATGTTATTGGAATAATGGTAACCATACACATAGCTATGAAAGAAATGTAGTTTTAGAAAATGAATAATGCCAAAATCATAAGGGATAAATTTGATATGAAAATGTTTCTAAGGACATACCCAAAATTATTTTAAATATGAATGTTTGAAATTGGGAATTGGAAATAATGCCAAGTTCTTGCACCATGAACTTAAAAAGGAAGGTGAAATATTAGTGGTCTTGGGCACATATGTACGAAATATATGTATTTTTCCATAGACCATTTGGAAATATATTGTTGTGTTGGTGATGACAAGAGCAAGTACTTCAAATTTTTCTACAAAAATGAATGATACCAACCCAACTGGGAGATTTTATAACATTACAATAAAAATGTTTAGATTAAATTTTTTTTCTTAATAAATTTTTATTGCAATGGTGTACATTTCATTAGGATTATCAAATTAAAGTAGATATTTATGAAAAGAATACATGTTCTTAAAGAGGACATGGGCTTCACAATTTATGGAAAACATGTTTGTTTTCAAGTGTTGGGATAAAGATTGGGATCCTATTTGATATGGAGAAGTGATACAACCTATCTTGAACCAAAAAATATTTTTATTGACTATTGTTGACTATAATTTGATTTTTTCATTTTCTTCATAAATAAATTTGATTGAGCTTTAAATTATAATATTTGGAAAATTTTGAAACCCCTTCAGATATATATATGAATAAAAGAATTTTGCCTAGTGTGAGGACTTAATGAAATGAATGATGGCATTTATCATTCCTAGAATCAATAAACATTGTAAATGCCAACGGTATAATTTAAAGTTGACAACTCCCATAGTTGATAACAGGGGTAAACAATGAATTTTTAATATTGTCAACAATAATAAATTAATTATAGAATCAAATGGATCTTGGTGTCATTCAAGGGCACAAACACTTAAAGATCTAAAACCCCAAATAATTTATCTTCACAGACTTTGAATGGTAAGATAAATTTATATAAGGGTTGTTGTTGATAAATATATTAAACATATAATAGAAAGTAAATTTAGGATGGCAAAGACATGGAGGAAAGGCATAAGGCATAGAAGTGGAAAAAAAATAGCTTCATGTGGACAAATCTCAAATAAAGGTGACATAAAAAAACCATTGTGGGAAGAAGAAGACTCTCCACCATTAGAAAGATGCGAGAAATTGTTGGCATGGAAACACATGTGAAATACTAAAACCTACATTTGAATATGAGCCTTCAAATTGTTCGTGGTGACAATTTTTCCTTTGTTTACATAATAGGTGATTTTTTAATGCAAGAAGTTAAAACCTGGAAACCAAGAAATCAACATCTGCAAAACCTTTTTTAATCATTTCATCAAAGGAAGCTATGTACAAAACGTTTTTGGGAAAAAAATTATGTTTTTATCATTAAAGTTGGCCCATTATTTAAGAATTAATTTTCTAATGTTGTTTAATATTGAAAATGTATTGGTGCCTAGTATATTGTAATTCATTGTTTGGCAAGCCCAAAGTATACATTAGTTTTTTTTTTCCTAGAAATGTATTATCTAATCAAGACACATGGTTTTACATTATTGTTTCCTATGTTTCAAGTGAAATGTTCATGTTGTGTGATAATTGTGAAACAATGCATGGGAAATGCAAATCTAAACTATCCAACACAAAATGGGCAATTCAAGAGCCTTTGGTGAATCTAATATTGAACATTGAAAATCCAAATTAACATTTTATGTTTGTAAACATAACAATAAAACACCACAATAACAAATGAAAATATTATAGTATATAGAGTATGGTAAATACTACACTTTTGATATTTGTTTCATGACAAATTTGGTCTTATACTAATCAACAAAATCTATTCAATCATATTTGCTAACATTCAATATCAAATTAGTAATTTAGATTATGCACACTTTAAAACAA
>Ga0209208_10004085_pt1 | contig 20808 bp, 18 predicted proteins | sample S1TSphfallax_3_FD_187694 | JGI IMG/M metagenome (GOLD analysis project Ga0209208, IMG submission 187694) | Host-associated microbial communities from peat moss isolated from Minnesota, USA - S1T2_Fd - Sphagnum fallax MG (SPAdes) (version 2) | ecosystem: Host-associated > Plants > Peat moss >...
AGGTTATAATTTTTCATCCACTGAGAGGGAGGGGTTATAAGTTTTCATCCATGGACATAATGGTATCCATGAATATTAATTCCCCCCCCATAATGGGTATGTGGATTTACAAAGATGGGGGTGGGGGGGCATGTGGGTTTTGAAGAATGGTTAGGTCAATTAGACCCAAGAAGACATGGTCCATTTATGACACAAAATTCCACATGAAAACATGCAATTCTTTTATCCACTCCCCCAAAATGTAGCATCATTTTTAACACACGGAATATGTATACATATGTATGATGGAATTTAAGTTTCTTTTTTTTTAATAAAAAAATTTAAAATGATTTTGGGTATTTGGGCATTTGCACCACAACCATATTAAAATAATAATAATAATACTATTGCCATATAAGGGTTTAGAGCCATTGGTTACATTACTAGTTGCTTGTTGCAATGGTTTTGGTGCACAAGGAAGAAAAACACGTTAAAAATAATTTTTTAAAAAACAAAAACAAAACAAAGAACATGTTGTTTGACATTGTTGTCACCTTTGCGAAAAAAAAAACCCCCCAATCTATTCTCTTCTTGACAAAAGCTTTGAAATTGGGTTTATGCAAGAATCTAGCACACATGATGATCAACATCATCCACCACCACATGTAACCATAGTTGAATGAAACCACAGTTTTTCGAGGAAAATCGACTTGAGTGCATGCGGGTGAACACCCCTTAGTAGAATCTTGCACACCCACCAGCTCTACTATGTTTGCATTATCTATCTCAGTTGGTCTATATGATAAAACCAACCACTCTATTATATACCTCATCACTCATGCTCTTCTTGATGCATTACTTAGACGTTGTCTTTTACAACATCCGAAAGACCATATTTTGACAAAGGTGTGATGCGATCTTCATCTAAAAGATTCACTCCCTCCGATTACAATGTGTCCTTTATGCAACTCCATCCTTATTCATACTTTCCTTGGGCCATAATTTGTATGGGGGAACATTAGCAATGCCGCAAACCAATTGTTTGATTTTTCTCATACCAATGATTGTTTCCCATACAAGCCATTTTAGATTCTAGCTCCAACATTAATGAATATAACATGAAGTGAATTGTGCTCAAAAACAATTTTCACAAAATTGTCCTCATCACGGTTGTCACAATTGTTTGTTTATGCCACAAAGTAACGTTTATCTACGAGATTGTAGAGAAAACTCCACTACACCACTTCAAAGGTAACATGACAACAGCTGAAAGGAACTAGTTCACATTCTACCATTTGAAATGCCATGTCACAACATGATTACTCCTTTGTGATGTGCCTTAGCAATGAAAACATTACTTACAAATGGTGGATCCTCCACATCCTTGGGCATCCTCTGTTCACTTTAGCTAAAATTGAGCAGTAGGTATCTGCAATAATCCACCTACCCCTACTCACCTCGTCAAGTAACTTCACCTCCATTGGAGTTTACAATCCATCAAAATAGCGCAGATGATCATGGAGATCCTCTGCATGTCTGATTTTTTTCACAGTTTTTCCATCCTCCTCAACCTGCATGAGCAAGGCAAGCTGCCAGTCTGAGTACAAAGCTGACCCTTGCCAATTGCAGCTATAGTACTTCCTACTATCATTTGAAGCAAAGAAACTGATAAGCATAGTGACATCTTCATCTGATGAGACAGACCATTCTGTGGTCAAAACACATGAAGTTCTAGCAAATCAAGTTCCAAGACCAGAAGGATGTTACAGTTTGCAGGCACAATGGCTATCCTCAGAATGCATAAATGCACACAGCACATTCAGAGGAATGCGATCTTCCTGTACACCAAGCTAGAACAGAATAAACTCTCCTTGAATCAAACCTTTTCAGGTTGTTCTTCAAGGTACTCTAGTGATTTGAAACAGTTCAGACAAAACACTACAATCTCTTTTAACAAGTTCAAGGCCATCCAGATACCACCCAAATATGTAACAACCTAGGACTCAGGATTAGAAACCCACCCAATATTCTGGTGGTCTCATCCGCAGGTTGTAAGTGGAAGCCATGGCCATGCAATAGGCACCAGCATCATGTACCACTAATCCAGCTCCCTGTAAGCAACCAAAAACCCACAAAACAACTGTAAGTCTGACTGGAAGCACCTAATACTTTCATGGGTAGGTACCTCCTGAACCATGGCTTCATTTTAGCACAATATCACAACAAAGAACTACCAATCAAATCCTTTGATCAAAACCCCAGAAAGAATCATCTCCAGAATACTTGCCAAAAGTGCTAAAGACAATTCAGACCTGCACATCACAAAACAGCTCAAGAGTGAAAGCCTAGCCAGAAAATCTACCTGTTCAGGCATTGCCATTTCCCGATCCTTGCCCAAAAAGTCAGAGGATTCACAGACAGGGCCGACCACATCAAATGTGGCCCTCTTTGCACCAGCTGCAGGTGGTGACACTAATTCTATGTGCTGCACACAGTACAATGAGAACATGAGCAAGAATAAAAGACAGGAATCAGCAGTCTTACAAAACATGAAAATGTCTTCTATTAAGAATGCTTTTCAGGAGAAAAACAAATTCTTGATGCCTCATAATCATTTGATGATCCATACACACGGTCTCAGCAACTGACCACACTAAATCTCTCAGCTCAAACTGTAGGAGAGAGTGAGAGCTTACTCAAGAGTTGCTGCTTGAAATATAAAAATATATATTCAGGGTAATGCCAATGGATGTGCAGGGGAAGAAGGGATAGAATGAACCTGATAAGCACCGTACAGACTAGGACGGATCAGCTCCGACATGCTTCCATCAATGACTATGAAGTTTTTATTTCCATTACTCTTTACTCCGGTCACTCGGTTGACAAGAACTGCAGTATTCGCAACTAGTGACCTCCCTGGCTCTATGATGAGTGTCAGGTCCCTTCCTGTCAACAAGTCCCGCACCTGGAAAAAAAACCCCAGAGAGTGAATCCTTAAAGGACCCTATATGTGAAACACAACAGAAGACTCTGTTGAGTACACACTGACTGAGAACCTTTCCTCAGCTGATTGAGTACTACGAAGGAAGGATAACTCCAGCTGATGCGCTGAATGTAACCTCGAAATCCCCTCACAAATGACATCAAGTTGCAAACTTCTGACAGCACTTTAGATATCTATAAAATTGCAGAGAAAATCTCCACAACAGCAACTTGAAGGTAACCTGACAATAGGTGCAGTCATAACCTTATGAGAATTGCTCACAAAGTGTCAGACAACCATCACCTTCATCACACAAATAGCAGGGTCAAGCTTCCATGACTCCACCACTGACTTCATCAGCTCCCAACAGTTGTGTGGGTGTAGATAAGTATCTGACAGCAATTTTTTGCACTATTTTCTTAGAAACAGGAACTCGTAGAAGTCATGGATGCTCACAGTATCAATAAGATCCATAGGTGTGGGATAGACAGCACCCTCATGGTAGTAGTCAATGCCCAAACCACCACCTATATTGAGGTATTGGATCTCAAAGCCTTCCTTCCGGATGAGATCTATGTATCCCACCATCAGTTCAGCTGCATCCCTGAAGATGTTGACCTGCAGCGCATAACCCACGAGTTCCCAAGAGAAATTGATCAGTAATAATTTTCCAAATTTTCAGTCCGCAGCAAAGCTGCAAATGCTGAATCAAATTTTGCAACAAAAGTTTGCCACAACTAGCTTTGCATTCTCATTTGGCAGTTTGAGGAAAAGGGTGTCATACCACAAAGATGCAGAGGAGTCTGCCTGCAAACAACAATCTCTGTGGCATGGCCAATCATCATATATGAAATGGGCACAGTTTCATACCTTTGAAATTGTTGAACCAAGGTGACAGTGGACTCCAACAAGCTTGACCTTGTCATGGTGATGCTTCACTTGCTCCAAAAACCAACCCAACTTCTCATTCCTGATGCCAAACTTTGAGTTCTTGTTACCAGTTGCAACATAAGGATGGACCTGAAAGCATATACAAACACCCACCCATATCCATCAAATTGCAGAGAAAAATCTTCACAACAACAATTTGAAGGTAACCTGACAATGAGCAACAATGACAATGACACACACACATACACACAGATGTGCACACAAGATTCTTACTATCCAAGTGATCAATTGAAGATGAAGAATTGCCACAAGATTGCAATGGCAAAGTTCAGGAAACGTCAGTGGTATAAGAGGAACAGAGTTCCAATGCTGTTAGGAATGAACTTTTGGGGAAGAAAGAGCAAACCTGAGGATCAACATCTGGATTTATGCGCAGCAAGACTCGGATTTGCTTGCCAGAAATTCTACCAGCTTCACAAATTTGCTCTAGATCAAATTCACTGTCAACATTGACGAGCACATCAAGCTTGGCTGCAAGGATGAGCTCATCCAGCAGCTTTCCATTCCCATTGAACACACACCTGCATCAAAGCATCACCGCCAGAATGAAATATTTTGATTACAAGAGCGTCAAATCCATTCAATTGCTTCCTGCTGCTGCTACTAGAACCCTGTGCTGTGGAATGTCTTGTGCCTGCAGCATTCCCTACTCCTTTAAACCCAAAACCCCAGGAACAAACCTTGTGGGGTCAAAGCCAGCTCTCATTGCGAGCTGGAGCTCGTTTCCGCTAACAAGAACAGCGCTGCTACCCATGCCTCGCAAGTGCTCCAAAATCTTCAAGTTATTGTTGGCTTTCACTGCATACCCAACAATGTATTGGGTGCCTTGAAGAGCTTCCGCGTACGCTGCGTAATTCCTTGTGAGTTGGCTCTTGCTGTAGAGATAAAACGGCCGCTTCTTCTCCGCCACCATCGCCATCACATCGACGATCTTGACGCCCTCGCAGAGCATATAACCCTCGTCGTTGAAGGAAAACGCCGACTGCGCCTTCTTCTTCATCGTCGTTACCACCACCCCACTATGTCCATTCTCCTCGTCCTCGGTGGTACCCGATCTTTCGGAGATTTCCCCGGACACGGCAGATCTGCAAATCTGCTGCTGCTGCACATGGGCATTATGGGTTCCGGAGCTCCTTCCTCTCCTGTCTGCAGATTCCGAGCTACTACTAGTCGTGTTGGTCTTCTTCCCAATACCACAGATGACGACATCCAAACGATCCGGCTGCTGCTTCTTCCGGAACACCCTGACTGCATCAAGAGAAGAAGGCTGCTGCTGCTGAGAGGCAGTGGTGAAGAAGGAGAGCGACGATGATGATTTGGGAGTGAGAGTGGGTAGAGTGACAAAACGGATGGCCATTGCTGGTGATGCTTCCGAGCTCACTCTGGAGCACGCCAAGCCCCGTCCACAACCTTGCACACTCCCCACTCAACAACGACGACGACAATAGAAGCACAAGGAAAGAAACAAAGTGCTTTAGGGTTTCTGGGGTTTTAGGGCTTCGGGGGTTTTGTGAGCCCCACTGTGTAACTTGTTAGATTTTATTTCCTCGCTCTTGTGTGCTCTTTTCTCAGTCTCAGATTTTTGGAATCCACACTCATCTGCGGGACATTTTTTTGGGGTCTGTCCAGCACCCTGTAAGATGGCTTGATTGCCGTGAAGGAAAACAACGAGATGATGGAAGGTTGGAAGGACAGCGAGTGATGATGAGCTGAAGAAGGCATATCAGAAGCTGGCCATGAAATGGCACCCTGATAAGAATCCCAACAACAAGAAGGAAGCAGAAGCCAAGTTCAAGCAAATCGCTGAGGCTTATGAAGTTCTGAGTGATCCACAGAAGAGGGCAATCTACAATCAAGCAGGAGAAGAAGGCTTGAAAGGACAAGCTCCTCCTCCATGTCATCCCGGAGGAAGCGGCCAATGGTTTCCCAGCTGGAGCAACTTCGTTCCACTTCAATCCCAGAAATGCTGAAGACATCTTTGCAGAGTTTTTCGAAAGTGCGAGTCCTTTTGGAGGCATGGGAGGGATGGGTCGAAGAGGTTCCAGAGGAGGAGGATTTGGTGATGGCATTTTTGGTGGCTTCAGTGGTGGACCAGATGGAGGAGGAGGAGCTACTGCCTACCGTCATTTTGGCTTCTTCTTCCACTACACACAACAACAACATGCTGGCTGGAAGGCCAGCACCAGTGGAAACCAAGCTGCTGTGCACATTGGAAGAGCTCTACAAAGGCTCAGTCAGGAAGATGAAGATCTCCAGAAACCTTGCAGATCCTAGCCGAAACACACTTCCTGTGGAAGAGATTCTTACAATCAAAGTCAAAGCAGACTGGAAGAAAGGGACTAAAGTGACTTTCCGACAGAAAGGGAATGAGCTCAAAACCAGATAGTTGCTGCAGATCTTGTGTTCGCGATTGATGAGAAACGACACCCTGTATACAAAAGAGATGGCAATCACTTGGTTGTGACAAAGAAGATTCCACTCACTGATGCACTCACAGGTACCACATTCTCTCTCACAGCTCTTGATGGCAGGACATTGAGCTTCAACCTGCCAAAGGTTATCACTCCTGCCTTTGAGAAGATTGTTGCAAGGAAGGGCATGCTCATTGCCAAGGAGCCAGGCAAGAGAGGCAATTTGAGGATCAAGTTTGACATCATCCTCCCCAAGAGACTGACTGCAGAACAGAAAGTAGGCATGAAGAGGTTGATGCTGGGAGCAGCAGCTGCTGCTGCTGTTTGATTGCTGCAATTCCGACAACCTAATGTGATGATTCAAACCAAGCCTTCTTTCTTCTGGTGTGCACACCAAGTTGAAGGTTAGATTATCCTTCTGAAGAAAGCAACCTGGTCTAGCACCCAGAGTGTGTATAATTCATCTCACCTTGCACATTCTTGCTTGATCTCTTCTGAAGACTGGATTGCCATTTTTTGCAAGATGGAGCTTGTTTGGCCTTCCATGTCTTTTATCTTCTTCACCTTTGATCTCTCACCATCTGTTGCTGGTTGCTATTTCCCACAAGATGGAGCTTCTTTGGAAACAATCAAATGTGGAAGTGTGAGAGAAGATGCAGACTTACCCCTTTTTACATCAAGCATATCATAGCTTTTGCAGATGCCATTTCACAGTGCAACTGATCAAAACCTTGCATGGAGCACAGGGCCCTCAACTTTCACACGGCAAAAGTGAGAGAGGAGAAGACTCATTACAAAAAATAGGGTACAAATACAATGTGAACTGCCACACAAATTACTACAAAATAATAGGCTCACCAGGTATCACACAGAGACAGACCAATTTGCCCCAATTTGACTGCCCAAAAAGAACCATAATTTTCCATGTCTACATGTCTACTGTCTCCAATTTTGGTGCAGTGACTGAAGAAATGGTTGTGTCTGGCAGAGCCAAGACATAATTGAGACAGTCGATTATACATGGCAATAATACAATTTTCTTCTGGCAGTGAACTGAAGAACTGCCTTGTTTGGCAAAGCCAAGGCATTAGGAGAAAGACTATTGTATTGGGGATGTAGTAGACAGTCAATGCAAAACTGCTCATTCAGGCAAAGAGAGGAGAAACATGTCATCAAGACGATCGTTTGAGTCTGAATTACCTCCATACACAAGCATGGAGTCACCAAATGATGCAGCTGCATACCACCCTCTAGCTCCTGGATACTTCCCTCCTTCTGCCTGCACTTCCAATCGGCTCCATGTTAAGTTGTCAGTGTCAAAAGTGAAGACTTCACTAGAAAATGCACCAGCACCCATATGGCCCTGATCACTTGGGTCAACTTCTCCACCATACAATACTATCTTGCTGCCAATAGTTGCCGTCCCAAAAACACTCCGACCTGTGGGTATTTCGCCAGTGCATTCCACCTCCTCCCAAGTTTGTCCCTCTAGATCAAACCGATGAATGTCTCTCAATTCATGACCACAGAAACCAAAGATGACCCACACACCGTTGTTTAATACAACTAAGCCTGGACCCCCTCTTGGCACAAGCTTGCTGCCTGGGGAAGGAGATGGAAGCTTTACCCACTCCCCACTGGAGATGTAAAAAGACCACAAATCATTTAGGCGACCATCTTTCCCACAGCCACCAAAAGTGTACACCCTTTTGCCTTTATCATCTGCTGCAAGGGCATGGTAGCTCCTGATGCATTCATGCCATGCACACCACCAATTCATCTCCATCAGCTACTGTGTCCCACTTTCTTGCTTATGTCAGAAGAATGCACAGTTTATGTTTACCATGCATCGAAGTCACAATCTGTGGCCCTTCTCCAGCATGACGTTGAATCATCTAATGGTTGTTAGTGATATGCCCACAGACATTGCTTCAAGCACCTAACAAGTCTCAATTCAACTGTGCAAAATGAGATTACAACATTCCATCAAAGAGAAAAGGAAGAAACAAAAATTCACTTGGAAACAATAGACAAAAAAAGGAAGAAGCTCGATGAAGGTACAACCTGTTAGGTGGGCTCTTGGTGCCAGATGACAAAAGCTTCCAGACTCCAGTTTCAATGTCCAATGAGTAAAACTCATTCAACTCCTCATGCTCTTTGTCCCGCCCAGCAAAGACATAGATAACCTTGTCGACAGTAACCATGGCCACACCAACCCGTGGAGAAGGCACATCTCCTTTGCAATCTAAGATGGACCATGTTTGTGATACCAGATCAAAAACATGCACAAGGTTGTCTATAGGCACTCTTGGCTCAAACTCACCACCAAATACAAAAGCCTTGTCCCCTACGACAGCAACTGCATGTGAACTCCGTGCCTTTGGTGCACCTGCTGGCTGAGTCACCTGTCCCAGGTCCCAAATACACAAATATAATTCTGCATTCCTCCTACTATGTCCACTTTCTGACACAACTGTCATCTCAAACTATCTGTGACGATGGATGCTACTCTTGTTTGTCTAACCCTAATTCAAGGATTAGTGTCGGATAGATGTGTAATACCCATTTAAGGCTTAGAGTTTGATAGATATGCAATCACAAGAAAAATCAGAAGCAGTTGCATTATCACAAAAACCACTGAAATAACAGATGGCAATAATACAACTGCTTCGAATTTTTCTTGTGAAACTGTGAATGGATTCTACCAGAATTCTTCCAGAGCAAACTGGCTTATTTGCAGTTGCAATACAACAAAGCAAAGTATAGATTTGTGGTTTTTAAAAAAAAATTATGGCAAGAGGTTTTTTGAGCAAGCTGGATCTTTTCCACCTGCATTTGGCAAGGGCATAAAAGATTATACAATCTTGTACAAAAGAAACTCAAGAGTTTTAAGAGTCCCCAAAAAAGGCACTAATCTTCATCAAACCATCTTTCCCTAAAACCCTTTTTTAGTCCTGAAAACTCTAGTTTCACTCTTCTACAAAGATTTTACCCCCCACCCCCAGTTTCACAGCCGAGTCTCTGCAGCTCTTCAGTCTCCCTAACAAAACCAAAGGATATGAACAGCCTCCTGATGCATTTGACATCCAATACATCAAATCCTAATCACTTACCTCTAGGCTCTCATTCTCTCCAAAGACACAAACAAACAAAAAATCGAAACCAGAACGCCTCCTGAATTTGATAACAACACTTCAAAGCACAAAACAATTACGTCATTCTGTTCAGGTGGAGCAAAAAAGAAAGAAATGCAAGAAAAGAAAAGAAACGATCGAAACCAACAATCCACGGGGGAAAGCAAATGACAATTCCAAGCCAATGGTTTCAACATCAAAAGAAGAGTATATAAAAAATGCCAGTGACTACAGTATTTTCCTTCAAATGTATGCGGAAAATGGCATTGATAGGAAGCCAGAAAATCAGGATTCACTGACCTCACGCCACTGCAATTCGAGACGAGAATCCCCCATGTCGAGAAGCGTCGGAGCGCTGCGACAAAACGACTTCGATTCTACGTCTTGCGAGAACGCCAAACCCTATTCGCATGATCCTTGTCACTCCGGGCTGCCCTTTGAAACTGGGGGTCATGCTACACCACGACCAATAAATTTTTCCTGCATTATCAGCACTTGCTCTTCGCCGGGCTGCCCTTTGAAACAGGGGGTCATACTACACCACGACCAATAATAACCAGACTATTTTTTTCTGCATCATCATTATCAGCACTTTGGTCTCCGCCGGGCTGCCCATTGAAACTGGGGGTCATACGACACCACGAGCACTAACCAGCCTGAATTTTTTTACATTATCAGCACTTGATCTCTGAAGGGTCGCCCTTTGACACTGCGGGTGACACTACACCAGGAGCAATAACCAGCTTGAATGAATTTTTTTTTACATTATAACTGCACCTGGTCTTAACAGAGTTCTGATTTTTGTGGAAATTAAGTTTCATTTGAATGAAAAAGTTGAATGTCATCACGGCATGCAACTTGAATTGAAATCAACTCAATTGGATTTGAATTCAATTGAATTGAACACAAAATTCTTTTCCTCCCACATTTGGTAAGATTAACGTTCTCATTGAAATTTCAAATGAATTGAATTTGGTTGAATCAAATCACATTGAATTGAATTTGGTTGAATCAAATCACATTGAATTGAATTTGGTTGAATCGAATCACATTGAATTGAATTTGGTTGAATCAAATCACGTTGAATTGAATTTGGTTGAATCAAATCATATTGAATTGAATTTGGTTGAATTGAATCACATTGAATTCAAATTGGTTGAATCCAATTTGATTTCAATTCAATTCAAATCAAATTGAATTTAGTTGGGTTGTTGAAAGGATTGAATAGTTAGACTTGGAATTTCATAATTGTCAAGTTGATGTCTGTACTATTGGACCTTATACATACATGTTTCATCTAAACCAATTTCAATCATCATCACAATTGGAGTTTTTGAGTATTTCATGCATATATATATACACTATAATGACACAATAAAACCCTCGTAATATTAATTAGTTTTAGGTCTACATGAAAATTTTAATTGTTCAAACATGTTGCAAGAATTTTTTTTAAAATTATCATTGCCATGTGGGAAAGTTATGCGAGAAAATTTAATTAACTATATTTTTAGAAAGTGCAAGGTTTAACATGTTGCCATTCTCTCTCTCTATATATATATAATCCATGATGGAATGGAAAATTAACAAAATGTGTGTGGTGGGGGGATGGATACCAAGGACCTTTCACTTGAAATGTAGTCAATTTTGAAATGTATTATATGATTACAAGGATAGTAAAATTATAATATTTCAAGTTTTGTAATAGGCACCTATTTGGTGGTGCATTATATGGTAGAATTATACCCATTTTTTGTAATCGGCACCCAATCATGAAAATTGGGGAAGATGTGTCACTTTTTTGATTGGCCCAAATTCAAAATGATTATGTAATGGAATTGGACATGATTTGGCCAACAAGGTCCCCATTCCAGTGAATGATATATCTTTTATTCCATTGTATGAATCAATTTTTAGAGTTGCAACTTATCATATAATTTCGGTACTATTATGAATATGATTTTCAAAAGTAGACAATCAAAGGACACCTGACATGTTCTTTTATAAATATCATATTGGTAGCACCATGAAATGCAAGATATAAAAAAATGAGTCTCCAAGCTCCATGTATGTTGCAAAATCTAAGAATCATTTGAAAATTAAAATTAAAAAAAACCCCACCAACATAGTAGCATACATGAATTGATTTGATGGAAAATGACAAAATGGCAATTATTCTTCAAGAACAACCCCTTTTCCCTTGAAGTCAAATCTCATAGATAGCATTACCTTGGAGCAAAAAAAATATCTACAATTTCAAGCCCATAGTGTTTGATGAAGTAACACGGAAAAGAAAAGGGGATCCATTGAGAGTTCTACACACATAATGAAGATGTGCAACTTCAACAAAAATCACATCTACCATAACAACAAGGCATCACAAACACATTGGCCATGCCAATAGATAAGATCTTGTACATGTGCATTTATGTATGTAAACAAATACGTATATTATTTTGTGATTTATTTGTATGTGTTTGTGTGTATCTACATTTATGTGTTGTAAAATCATTTTGTAGTATTGTGTGGTAATACAAATTGGGGAACATAATTAAATAATTTGAAAGCAAAATAAATGGGTTTATGATCTATTCAATATGTTTATGTCGTTTCAAAATGACATTGTCATATTGATGCATTTGTTCATATGTGATCTATTTGTGTATAATTAATAGTGGTGTTTTCTATAAAAGTGAGTTTTAAATTATATTTATTTGTAAATGCTTGTAATGTTGATGATTGATTTTTTTTTGTTCAAAAATAATATTGAAATCTCCAATTATTACAATTAAACAATGTGAAGGAATTTTTTGTACAATGTTTTTTATAATAGAATTACAATGTGGCACTCGCATTTTAGGAGGTTTATATATTGCAATTATGTATATTGTTTCTTGTGTGTTGTCATTAAAAAATGCGATGATAAATTCAACACCAAAATGTGTGATTGTTGTGTTTTTTGTCAATGACACATTGTCATCATAAAGTGCCATAATGTCATGTTCATCATAACATGATAATATGTGAAACTTTTGTGATAAAACATTATAAATTTATGAGTTTAGATGAACATTTTTTATTCTTGTTTCATTTAAACAAAGAATACGTGATGCCAATAGATTTGGATATGCAAATACACTTTCAAATGTAATGTTAAAAAGAAAATATTAAAAGTTTCTACAATTAAAAATCTTGAATTCTAGGAATTTAAAGAAACAATAGCAAGTTTGTATTGTGCATTTATTCTTGATCAAAACATTTCTTCTTGAACAAAATGATCCACTTAAAAAATCTTATTCAATAACAGACAAAGTAAATACAATTTTTCCTTTGAACTAACCCTCGATAGTGTAGTATATGATAGACCGTGTTTTGTCACATCAATCGGATCAAATGATGAACGATCAAAAGTCAACCCTAGTGAACAATGCATAGTTCATGTTGTAGCTAATTGAATTGAGAATTGGATTATCATGATAGTGTGAAATACTTATTTATATTTCAGTAATTTTAGGTTCAATTAGTGTCCATTGTTTGTCAAGTCTCAGGAATTTATCATAGATTTGTAAATTTTTAATTCATGTATTATGTCCGATCTAATGATTATGAAAATGTATCCAAACAAAATATTTTGAAATAGTTTTTGTAAAATCTTCAAAAATCCCATCAACACCATTCATAAGACCATCAGTTATTTCAAAATTCCCTTCACAGGATTCTATTAACATTTTTTTAAAATCAAAATTTCATAGCAGAAACCAGTCGTTTGATATGGTAAATTTGATAATTTAAAATGAGAAGGTCATGTTTTAGTATGAACATCATGTGCTAAGAATGTGAATGTTTCACCTAATGTGTTTTGAAATATATTTTTGTTATGCATAGTTGTTTTAACATTTGTGTAAAATAAACGTGGTAAAATGTTGTCCATCAATGGGGTCTTCAAACAATTATTGTTCATACATTTTATGTCTTCAATTGTTTGTGATGCAAATCTAAACATATTCAATATGTTAATAAATTTTATATCATCTTGTTGCATCATTTTTTATAATTCATAACATTGTACATATTTAGACCAATAATTTAATGCAATAGTATTAAAAGTGTTGGATATTGGTTTGAAAATCCATGAATCTCAAACAAGGGGTATTTAATAAAAGTCATCAATCATTATTAAATTTAAGCCACCCATAAATTTATTATGGGCTTGTTTCATAAAATGTAGTCTACGATTAATGAAAGAAAACATTTTATTACCGACTACAAATATTTCATTTATAACAAATAAACAAAGTTGATCATATATTTTTATAAAAGTGTCTTGTCTTTCATTGTTTAATGCATTAAGTTCTATTAGATTTTAATGGAATTACAAGTGTTGAATGTATTATTGTGTCATTAATGTTAAATGTTGTTTTTCTTGTGTATGCCAATTTCATAATTTTTGATTTTAAAGGATCAACATTTGTAATTTTTTTAGTATAATATCATAACATGTTTTATATAATACACATGAGGGTGAAACATTTTCCTTGTACATGCGCCACTTTTTTATAAATATATGAAATGGTTTTGTAGGGTTTTTGGTATTTTGGTATAAGATATCATCAACAATAGTTTATTGTTCATTATTCAATTATCTCACATGTGAAGGTTCTTTTTTGTATGTCATGAATTTGTTTGTTTGTTGAAAAACATTATGCATTTAACAATTTATTTGTGACATTTTTATTTTTTGATTGTGCAAAATTTTCATATGATACATCATATGGTTTGATTTCTTTGGTATTAGTGAACAATGTGTTATTATGTGGATTACTTGCATTATCAATTATTTCATTGAAAAATAAAATTTCCCATCCATTTGTTTGATGAATTTTGTGTATTCTTCAACTTGTCATTCTAAATTGTCCCATTCAATATCAAAATTATTGGATGGGTTTAAATTATATACAATTTTTTTTCACATTTTTTTATATCATTTTTTTTGTTCCATGTAAGCATCTTTCCATGAATCACAATACTTTTGTAAATTGAGTTTCAATTTTTAAAAGGGTTTAAATAAAAGTAATGATTTTATGTAATGATTTTCTAGATCTTTATGTTGATTAAATGAAACCCAAAAAATTATTTTAATTTTACTATGTATTTTATTTGCTTTTGTATCATAATTAGCTACAAATTTTGCTAAACACAAATAATTTAATCTCTAATTTTGATTGATATATTTATCAGCTAATGATTTATTATGGATTTTTATAGAATTTGGAAATAAACCTTGTATTTTTTTGTGGCAATAATACAAATGCTCTATCTTGTTATTGACATGTGTTTATAAATTGAAATGATCTTGTTGAATGGTATAATGGTATTTATGATGTTATATGTACAACTTGTTGTATAGACATTTGTTGTGAATTTTAAAATGTATTTCCTAGTTTTAAAATGCATTAGATGCTTCTGTTGTTCATGTTGATACTTGTCTAATATGATTTTCATTTTTTGAATTAAAAAATATATTATTTTGTCAAATAATAAGTATAATATGATGTTGCATATCAACCTAAGATATATTGTGCATCTGTATTTGCTCCCCACAAGGGTCTTACATGTATGCCAAATCCATTTGTACATATATCATTTGGTTTTTATTTTAAAAATAAAGTTGGTTTTTGTATCATGCAATGTAATCCAAGAATATATGTTTCTTCATCTATATTAAAATATAATAAAAATTGTTCAAAAGAAATATCTTCACTTAATCCCATGTCAATAAGTTTTTTATAAATTTGGTTTGGCCAACAATCTTGTTCGTCTAAAAGTAATAATATTTTTCTATGTTTCATTAGTGGTTTTGCATATTGAAATTGACAAGTTGGTTAACGTTTTTTTCTACATGTTTTTTTTATTTTGATGTATTTGCATATTATGAATTTCAATTGAAAGCATTGTTGGATCAATTGTTGAATATTTATTTACAAAAAAATCAAATTTTCATTTTTGAAACACCAAATGGTAAAAGCATTTTGTACCCATAGTAATCATGATCATGAGGCAAACCTCCTTATTGAAATTCGGTTATGAAAAAATAATCTTTCACCTTACCAAATATTAAATCAATATTTTGGATAAGTTTACGGAAACTATTCATTTTATGTTCATAGTAACATGCACAAGTGATAAGATCATTTTTAACAAGTTCCCTAATACTTAATGAAACATTTTTTCATTGTTCCTAAATCTTCATTAATGTACTAATCATATAATTGTTTTAATGTTTTTATAGGAATCAATTAATTGTTTACACATGTTGTGAATGTTACGAAGAATGTTGGTGGGCTAAGTTGCCTAATCATTATAAACACATATTTACGAAAACGATCCAAATAATCCAAAGATGTTATTGTGCGATTTAGTTTTTTACATCCTAAACCTTATTTCAATATTTTATCTAAATTCACCAATTTTGCTTTATGAATATGAATCCATGCACAATATAATATTAAAATGGATTAGAAATTTGATTGTTTTAGAATATATATTATTTATATGATGTGCAAATTTTTTATTTATATTAATTATTTTTTCTTACATAATCTTTTGATAAAAACATGCAAGTTATGGTCTTGGATGCCCATAAAATAATGTTGGAAAATTATATATTTCAAAATGTGCATCATGAATAAATCCAAAAGGTTGAAAACCTTTTCCAAAAGCTATTGTTAGTGATTTGTCATTGTTGTCAATAACATGTTCAAGACTTAAAATATTTTGCACTAATGTATATGTGTAATCTTCATCAATTATTGTTTCAAACGTGTCTGGTTTTTTTAGTTCCAAATTTGCATCAATTGTGTGTTCTTCTAATTTTATAGTTTCATTTGTATTTGTTAATTCCACTAAATCTTGCCAGTTTAATCCCATTAGCTTCATCCTTTAGGTAAAGGATGGTAAGTTTGCCATTAGTAAGTAACTAGTTACTAGGATGCCCCATGGCACTAATTAGCCTAAGGATTTTTACCCTTAACAACAATCAACAATGAAAGAAAACTTTTGGCTTTTATGATGTGGTTAGAAGACTCATGCAAGATTTTAGAGTTGTGTTCAACTAGAAAACAAAATAAAAAAGAAGGCAAATGAAGAAGTGTTGATGATGAAAATGAGTATAATGACTTTCAATTCAACTAATTACCAATGAACAAGTAGTCATAAAAGTTACAATCTAAAGCCATATGAAACCCTAAACCCTAAACCTTGTAACTAGTGTGGAAAATATAAACACATAATGAAAACTTGTGATGAACTTCAAAGTGAAGTGACACATCACATGAAAAAACAAAACATCATGGAATTAATTTTTAAAAACCAAGTATTTACAACTAGTTTTTAATTGCAAATGGCAAGTTGTAGATAACTATTAATTGCATGCAAGATAACATATTTCATATTCCACTCCACAACTTCATCCATTGGGCATATAGTTTATCATAGTGGTTGCCTTTGTAACTATTGTGCAACTATTTTGGTAGTCATTTTTTCAAAACATGTATAAATCATTAAAAAAAACATGGCAACAAATTGAACTACATACATACCTACCTTAGCATGTATGTACCTACCTATTTACTTTAGCCTACCTAGGCTATGCTACCTATTATGTAAATGAATCATTAATGAACACATGGCACCTAGGTGAGGCCTAATACTGGGTAGCATATGCCACCTATGTTAAGCATAGACTTATGTTAAGTTGAACCTAGGGCTAAATAAGCTACACCTAGGTGACACCTAACTTAACCTTGGTAGGCTAGGTAGGTCAAAACTTGTAATTAGGAGCCAAAAAAGGTGTCGGATGTTAAACATAATTAGTTAAAATCAAAAATTTAAAAAATATACCATTTGAAACCATAGTAATCATGGAAAGTTAATATTTTTTCCTTCATATGAATGTCAAAGAACTTAAAGTAAAAATTCATTTGATCCAATTTAAAGTTTTGGTTTTTATTTATGGCATTTGAAAATGTACACCTATTGTGTAAGAAGGACTCAATTTTGCAAAGGACTATCAAAAAGATTCATATAATAAAATGATTTTCATTGAAAAAAATATAGAAAATAAGAACATACTAGCCACATTTAAAAAACACTCATACTTTTAAAAATGTGGAATTTTGAAAACTTAAAACATGCAAAGAATGTTTCAAATTTGCTTCAAAATTTTAAAACTTTAAAAGTCTTTTACCACATTTAAATGGGTTATAATGTACATGATATATTAAGAATAATTATAGTTTAAAATATAATTAAAATTAAAGAATGTGAAATTTTAATTTTTGGTGATGACTTAAAATTTTGATCATTTTTCAAGATGAATAATTGAATTTACACACTTTTATAAAATCATATTTATTAAACAATGACCCAAAAAACCATTGATGCATTGGGGAAAATTTAAATATATTTTTTGAAATAAGTTATAAATTGTTTTACTAAAAAATCCATTTGCATGTAAAAGTTATTTTTGAGAAAAAGGACTCAAATTCTTTTCCCAAAGTAATCCATTTGGTAAAATAGTTATAGGTTTTGACCTAAGTCACCTATCTTAACCTAAGGCTAGGTATGTTAGCCCATCTAAGCAACCTAGGCTAGCTAGGTGCCTAGGCCCACTTAACATGTGTTGCATGTATGAGGAAATGAACTCCTTATCTCCGTGGTGAGAAATAAAGTCTTTAACCATTCAACCACATTTGCATAAGGTGTGCTATTTTGTTAATATATAATATATGAACATTTTTTCAAGAAATTGCACTATTTTCATAGGTAGGTAGGAATTTAGCTTAGGTAGGTATGTAGCTTAGCCTAGGTAACTAATCAATAAACCAAAATTGGATTCAATTGCAGTAACCCTTCTTTGTTTGGCTCATGCAATTGATGTGATAATTGAAAGGTGTTCATGCTCAAAGTGTTGTCTTTTTCTAGTCATCTTTCATGAAGCCCTAGCATTCCTCTCTTGCTTGGTGTGAAGAGCTAGGGAACATGCCTCAAGTTTTGAGTATTTTGCTATAGTTCAACATTGAGGAAGTACCACTTATACCCTTTGACAAACTTGAGAATTCATTTTTAAAAAAAAAACAAGGAAAAAATGCAAGAGAATTAGGTAACTCAATGCCCATGCAAAAGGGAAAAAACAAGTAAGACTAGTGGAAATAGAAAAAATAAAATAAAATTTCACAATACTTGTGGAGATAGATAAATAGGTGATGGAGACTTTTCACCAAATTCATCTTGTATTTAAGGAGATGGGTCCAACAATCTTGGTTTAGAGATTTCAAATTTGAAACTAAACTTTATAATAAAACTTGCACACAAATATGTTGGTATTTACAAATGTTGAAGTTCTCAATGTTGGTCAAGAAGGTTGCTAGTTTATATTATGAATAGTTTTGAGCAAGAGCTCCAACAATGCAAATCTTCTTTTAAATTTTTCAATCCACTGCTTTGGGGATCATTGACCAAAGAATTGCTATGGATGATTGACACTTTTCACCAAAACAAGTTAATATGGAAAGAAATGTTGTTTGAACTTCAACAATCTCAAGTGTCGATCTCAACAATCAAAGAGTCATTGCTTATTGGTGTTTACATAAAACAATAATCAAGACATTTACATTCTGTTAACTGAATTTTAAAAAATGGAAAAAAATTCAGGTTAATCAATGGTGTAGTATCCCATTATGGAAATTGGGTGGCAGACAAAATGGGTGGAAGATTGTTAAATTTGCTTCAATGGTAGTACCAAGATCTCTCTCTCTCTCAAAATTTCAATAGCATTGTTTGTGTGAAGAAACCAGCTTCCTGCGGAGGTCATGAAAGGGAGGGGGCATGCAGATGTGACCATCTTGAAGTCAAAAAAAAACCAGTGACCCATCAAAGAAAGCAAAGTGCAGCCTGCACTAAAGGCTCAGTACAAACTGGAAGTGCATGCAAGATACACATTGAGCTACAGTTTTCCAATCACTGCAGTTGTTGGAGTCCATTCTTTCAAGGTGTTTGTCATTGTGAGCTGAGGAGTCTTGAATTTTCCTAAAGACTCGCACAAAAATTCTCCACTTTGCTGTGAGTGGGTGAGCTGGAGCTCATTTGGCTTTTGCTGATCAAATTTGTGAGTGGGTTTCTTGTTGAATGAACTGCAAGTGCAGTACCTCCATGAATAGAGAAATTATTGAGTAGTAGCGCAAGCAAGATTTTGAATTTTGAATCTAATTCTCGTCCCACTTCTTTCCTGTTGAGCAGGCATCAGTGGCTTGGCAGCTGAAGGAATGCAAATTATCAAGTCAGAACTTAGACATTAGTCTCTCAGCTCATTAGCAAATTGCAGATTTAATTAACTTGTGCTTTACTATCCCTCCCTCAGAGTCTACTACAGATAACTTGCCACATCTCAGAATTGATTTCCTTCTCTTAGAGCACATTGGGCTAGCTCACAAAACTTTCCACTCTTCAAAATAAAGCATTTGTCCTTCTTTTGTTTTTGTAAGGAAAATGTAAACCCCATCTTGGACTACTGGTAGCCATGGCCTTAAGCCAGTTAGAGGACATAATCAAGGGGGAAGGCAAATTGAGCACACCTATAATCAAGCATTATTTTTCATAACCAGCTCCCTCTCTTCACAGATAGAGAAGGTGGGGAGGGGGGGTTCTTCATGGATGAAAACAAGATTATTCATCTACATTCAAGAAGGTTGTAGGTTATGAAAAAGTTCGATTCATTAAAAAAATTTGTAACAAAAATACAAATAAATAAATAAATAAATAAATAAATATATTGAAAAAGTGTAACACAAATAACAAGATACAAGTAGACAAAAGAAATAAAAAAATTCTGAAATGAAATTTGCCCTATGACGAATTATAATTCAAAGTGATTCTGAAATTGTCGTAGTGACGATCACCAAAATACCCATCCTACATAAACCAATTCCTATGAAAAATAGTCACTGGAAATAAGACCAACTCACTAGCCCTTTACCTCTGTATGAAGTACAAACCAATTCTACATGCTACTTACCATCTTTAGCTGCAGATGAAACCCTAATGTTGGGGATCATCCATCCACAACAGAGGATGTTCTTTCCTTTTTTTTTGTTTTGGTCCAAAAACACAGCTAGCAACAGCTTCTCTGAACAACATCAGGACCAATCCCCAGTAGGTACCACAACAACTCCTCCACTGCCACTTCTTGTTGCCCCCAAAAAAACACAAGCAAAGAAAGGGTGATGATATATCATACTTCCATACCCTCTTCTCCTCCCTCACACAGTTAGTTCATCACATCTTGTGTGACCCA
>Ga0209208_10004086_pt1 | contig 20796 bp, 9 predicted proteins | sample S1TSphfallax_3_FD_187694 | JGI IMG/M metagenome (GOLD analysis project Ga0209208, IMG submission 187694) | Host-associated microbial communities from peat moss isolated from Minnesota, USA - S1T2_Fd - Sphagnum fallax MG (SPAdes) (version 2) | ecosystem: Host-associated > Plants > Peat moss >...
GCCTGGGTCAAAAGTGGTGACTAGGTAACACAATTAGAAATAGAAATCCTTCCCAGCCAAATGAGGTGAGACAACATTCACCCAAGGAGGCCCAGTTTTCTTGCTTTAGGGAGGGAGGGGGGGGGGAGAGGGGTGGTGGTGTAGGGGGAGTTTGTTTGGGAATTTGATGTTCTCAAATGTTCTCCATATAGTTCCTTCATGTTCCCCACAAGTGCCCACTTGGTTATTTTGTTATATTCCTAATTTCTTCCTCAAGTTCCCTCTACAAGCATACTTTGTCCCATATGTTGTGCCCAAAGTCCTCCTCTTGTAAAGATTACAATATGTCTTCTTTGTGAGTGGTAAAAGGTTTGCTCCCCCACACACAGATCTTGGACATGTGGGCAGATTCTATTCTAGGAGTCTCCCAAAGTGCGGGTTTTCTTTTGGGTGGTGGACCATTCAAAAGAGGTGCCTTTAGTAAGAGGAAAAAATAAAATCTAGACTGTAGCCTGCAAACTAATTAACACTACGTAATCACACTAACTAGGTAGTAGGTTTTCAAAAGAAAAATTGTTCTTAACTCAACTCTTTTGTGTGTAATACAAGTGTGGGTGGTCAAGGAGAGCAATGTCTTGGGTTGGAGGGGGAAAGGAAAGTAGGAGGAGGAGGAGGAGGGGGGGGGGAAGGGGAAATTAATGTTAGCAATCAACCACCAAACTTTTTTCTTCTTCATCTCTGGTCTGCCTATCTATGTGTCAGCTCCAAAGACTGCAAAATAGAACCATGATTTGCCACCACTCAAATGATTGAAGTCATGGAATGGTAGAAGCCTAAATTCCTGTATGACATCCAACAAGAAGTGCCCACACACCCACCCACCCACTCACTCACTCACCCATTGGAAACTCCACTATTGCTGCAACACATGGCACACTACCTTCAACTAAAGATCCCACAATTGCACACACGATAGCTTTTATGCAGGAGACATCTGGAGGAGCTAATTTTCTCTCTTTTCTCCTTTTTCCTAAGTTCTAAGTTTGGTCCCCCTCACCCCCTCCCCACCCATCCCCCCACCCATCCCCCATAAAAAGCACACACTTTCATGGACCATAGCGCTTCCAGATTTTGTGCACAATCAAAATGTAGGCTACTCAATTGTGTAAAATAATATTCTCAATTGTCTTTGAAAATAGTAATGGGTCTTTTGTTTGGTGTGTTGTTATTTGGTTAAGCTCTTCCTTCAACTGGCCATTCTAGGCAGTGATTTTTTTTTTTTTTGTCTTGGGACAAGTTTTGTAAAACTTTGGGAAATTTGACTAAAATTTCTATTTATGGGAAAATTTCGCCTTCTATTTTATATCAATTAAAAAAGAAAAGAAAAGAATCCTTGGTTCCAGACCCTAGTAGAAACCATGATCAACTAACTACAGGGCAACTAACTCTACTACCAGGCTTGAGGTGTATGTAACTTTGGTGGAACAATCCCCCATGCCTTTTTAAGTACCAAACTTGCAAAATGAGCAAAATGAGCAAAATCCACTCACCAAATTGGCAGGTACTTCAAAAACGGTAGCCACAGAATGACGTCCCCACTTCCTTCCTTTTTCCCCCCTTCCTTTCCCCCCTCATAATGGAAACTTGCTACCTATTGAAAAAAAAGGCCATCCACTACTACTATCTGGCTTTCTACAACAACAACTCTAGCCACAAGTTGGAGATGGAAAAGGGAGGATTGTGGGTAGAAGAGATTGAGTCTGTGTTTTTTTGGGTGGGGGGGGGAGGGATGTGGGTGGATGAAAAAGTGGGTTGGGTTTTGTTCAACAGAATGAAAAAGTAAGTTACAGTAACAAATCATGTGGCAGATGAAGTTGCAAGGTGGCAAAAAGTAAAGGGGGGGAGAGGAAAGAGGTGTATTTTCTGTGATTTTAGTTGTGTTTTTTTGAGGTGTGTTTTTTGCCCTTTTTCCCTCTTTTCCTGGCAAGTCAGAAACAGGTGGGGGAGGAAGGAAAAAAGAAGACACACTTTTTGTGAGACCAATTTTGTTTTGTTAGATGAGTAGAGTGCAACATGCTTCTCTTCCTTTTTTGTTTTTTGGGTTTCCAAAGCTTAGTAGTTGTGTGAGTGTTACTACTGTGTGGCTAGAATTTTGGTCTATTGTTTTTGTTGCCTCTCTGGTCTTCCTTTGCTTACTGCTCTTCTTTGGTGCTTCCGTTTCTTCTCTCTTTGCTCCTTCCCTACCTCATCATAGTTTTACATCTAAGCTTTTTGTTGCTGTTTCTTGATTACAGTTGCAAGTTTGATTTCCTCCTCCTCCTCCTCCTCCTCCTCCTGCTCTGCTTTGAAGTTTTGGATCAAGGCTTCTTCCCTCCTTCTTCTGCTTTGCTTTGCAGTTTGGGTTAAGGTGGGTCTCTCTCTTTCTTCTTCTTATGCTTTTGCTTTGAAGTTTTGGGTTTTTCCCCCCTTCTTCTTTCTCTTCTTCTCCTGCTTTTTTTTTGAAGTCTTTTTTCAGGGGGGTGCTGTTGGGTCTGATTCTCAAGGGCAAAGTTTTACCGTTTTCTTTCAAACAGCTTATTCGGGTTCCAAGCTCTGGTGACTCCAAGAGCCTGCTGGGTGACTGTTGTTTTGGGTCTCTAGTGTTTTTTGGTGCTGGAGAGCGCTTGGTGGTGCAGTGATGCGTTTTAGGGAAGGTTTTGAAGGTACAAATCTTTTTGCGTCTCTCTTTTTTGGTTTCTAGGTATACCTTTCCTGCCGCAGGTGCCAAGCTCGCACCGGGACCTTTTGGGTGTCATCCCAAATTCCTCTTTGCTTGCCTTTTTTTTTTCTCCCCTATTTTTTTGGTGGGTTGGTTTGCTTTTGGATGGGGTCACTGTTGAAGCTCAACCTTTCAAAGCCATGGCATCTCAGGGAAAGGCTTGAGCAATTGGGGAGCAAAGAAGCACTTAAGGAAACTGGTAGCCCTTGGTTTCTAGAGAAGGAGGTTTCGATCGTTTGATTGCTGTCTCTAGATTCACAAGCAAAGTTCTCATTTTTCTGCATTTCTCGTCACTTGTGGGACATCCACAAATGACATCAGAAGAAGAAGTTGTATGGGCAAAATCTTTCTGAAGGGTTTGAGGTGGCTCAAGTCTTTTGATTGTGGGTGTCTGAGATTCCTGACCAAGTAATCTCCAGGAAAAGCCAAAATCTTTTTCCATCTCATAGCAGCTTGCCTGAAGATCATCTTTTTAAAAAGAAGAAGATCTGGCTTCTTTCTTTCTCAGGTTGTCAGAAACATGATCATAATGACACCCAATTCAGCTGGCAGTGGAGAGCAGCATCAGACAGGAGGAGGGGGAGGTGGGGCCGGCAGTGAGGGAAGCTTCCAGTGGTCAAGTGCGGCACCGGTGGGGTCAACAGGAACACCCATCCAGGATGATGCTCTTGAAGGCACCAAAGTAAGAAAGCCTTACACCATCACGAAGCAGAGGGAGAGATGGACTGGTGAAGAGCATCAAAAGTTTCTAGAGGCTTTGAAGCTCTATGGTCGAGCTTGGAGGCGGATTGAAGAACATATCGGCACCAAGACTGCAGTTCAAATTCGGAGCCATGCCCAGAAGTTTTTTTCCAAAGTGGAGAGGGATCAGACTGTGCCTCCTGGTGGTGGTGTTGTTGGCATGGACACAGGAGGGATGGTGCAACCTTTGATTGACATCCCTCCACCACGCCCCAAGCGCAAACCTTCTCATCCTTATCCTCGGAAAGCCAAGGGTAATAATAACAATGTTCTCAAACACTCCACTGAGGATGATACACCCATTCCAAGTTCTTCCTCAGGATCTCTTGCCACAGCAAGACCTGCTGAAGATGGGTTGGTGAAGAGCAGCACAAGGCAGGAAGATGATGTGACAGAGGTGCATAATAAAGAAAGCTCCCCTGATGCTCATCCCATAGAAGAAATTTCTGGAGAGGAGAAGCTCACAGCTGTTGGACCACCGATCCGGGTTTTGTCTGACCCTTCTTCTTGGGTTCCATTCCCTGCTTTCCATCACTATCCTCAATGGGGAAACTATTTCCCAAACCAGCACATACCCAACTGTAATCAGCAGCCTGGCGGCTCTTATGGGAATTTTGAAAAAATGGCTCAGCTTGCTGCCCTTTTCATGTCCAGAGGACTTATGCTGCCATGGCATCCTTCACAAGTGACTTTAACTTCTTCTTGTGGACCTCAAGATAGGTCAGCTGTGCCAGAGACTCTGTCTGCAATGCCTGGATTTTGGCCTGCCATTGACTCTGGAACAACTACAATCACTGCATCTGGCATTCCTGAGTTTGGGAGCCACAATTCATTCAGGGGGACTTCTAGTGTTCCTGAGGATGAAGCAGCAAAAGCTGCCATGGCAGCAGCCGCTTCAGCTTGGTGGGCTCTCCAGAATGGAGGAGCTTCACCACTGTCACTGGCAGCTATGAGAGCTCTTTACAATCCAGGAATGGCAACCATGCCGAGTCCTTTCCTGTTCTCTCAAGGAAAATTGATCCAGCATGATGCTGCCAAACTGCAAGGTCCAGAACCTGAGGGGGAGGTTGCACCTATTCACACACAACAAGCTCCTCCAGAGGATTCTTCCCAGGAGCTTGTTGTGCATAGTGGTGGTCATCGGCTTGTGAGGTCAGATGCTGTTCAAATGGCTGAGAGGGCTATGCAGGTGAAGGAGGTCAAGGCAAAGAGAGAGGATGTTGTGACAGGAAGTTGTGGAGGTTCCTCTGATGTGTGCATGCCATCATCTTGGGGAGGAGGAAGCTGTTTGAAGCCTGGGAATGGAGGTGGCCAAAGCAAGGAATGTGGGCAGAGAGTTGAACTTGTCAACCTCAGCAGAGAAAGCATAATCTGTAGGAGTCCTTCGAATGTTGGTAGTCCACCTACCAAACTTCACAAGCTCAAAAGTCAGCTATCTGGATTAGTTCAAAAAGAGCTGTCTTCCGAGCATGCCAGAAGTTCAAAGGATGAAGGGGATGAAGTTGGGTATGAGAATTGGAAGCACTTACGAGATGAAGCTTTCAGTGGCTTCAGCATGGTTCCAGTAGTAACGTGCTCAAGCTCAAAGCTTGGAGTTTGTGTTCCACCAGCTGCTGCACTTCAGCTTCTGAAATCCAGAGATAGCAGTAGTGGGTCTGGCTGTTTCGCTGCATTGTACACAAATGAAGCTCCCGATCAAAAGAGCTCAGAGGAGGAACATACCCCTGTGCTGCAAACTTGTTCAGATGGTGAAGCGAGTGGGAGTGATGTAGGAATGCTTGCTGAGAATGGTTCTGGAGAGGGTGGTGGGGGCCCAAGCTCAAATTCATCAGCCTGTGGGAATCTTCCTGAGAGAAATGGTCATTTGGGTTCAAGTGAAGGGTCTTCAGATGTAGAAGCCCCTTCAAATGTGCCCTCCAATTTCAGGGGAGAGACAAATGAACAAAGTTCGTCAGAGGCTGAGATGGTTGAGACCAAGGCGGACGAAGCGCAGGTTGGTTTCAGGTGCTTTTCTCATGAAGATTTCACTTCTTCCAGGAAGGACAGTGAAAAACATCATCCCCAGGAACGCACATTCAGGCTTTTACCAAGAAGTTTGTCATCAGAAGGTGAGCAGCAAAAGGAAGCAACATTGGGAAGGAGTCAAGTAGCTTTCCAAGCTCTCTTTGCACGAGAAACATTGCCCAGAACCTTCTCACCACCTCCAAGGGACTCTCTGGCAACTTGCAGAGCTCCGACACGTGATTCAGGGTTTGTTAATCAGCAGGCTTTGTCTCTGTGTCTCCAGAGTAGGATATCTCATAGCAAGCCTTTGTCTTCTGTTTCCTTACCTGCTGATGAAGGCCTACCTTTTCGCCCTCACAAAACTTGTGTGGCTGACCAAGACAGTGCTTTCAATGCTTGGCAACCTTACAAAGCTTCGAAAGGGGTTGGCATCAGGATTGATAAGTGTGAAGGCAGCAGCATTACAACAACATCATCTGGAGCTCAGGTCCCCCAACAACATCCAGAAGAGCATCACTCTCCTAAACGAACAAAAGACATCAAAAGGAAAGAGAGGTATGGGGAAGGGGCAATGACCATCAATTGGCTTACATTAGGAACAGAATCCTCCTCTGGCCTTGAACTGGTGAAGGAAGATTCTGAGGACACAACAGATTTCAAATCACAACATGAAAGTTTACACATGGAGACTTCAACTCCACATGTAGATTTCTTTCCACAGTTGAAGAAAAAAAAGTTTATTGCTTCTTCCAACAAGGTGGATGATGTGGGTGGTGGCTCCTCACTGTTGACAATGTTGCCACTCAGTTGTTCAGAACCCTCGAGTGGCAAAACTCAAACCCACATGTTTTCATTGTCTATAGCAACAACAACATCCGGGAGTGACCTTTCCACTGTGTCGAGCACAAGAAGTGTGAAATACAGTGGTCTAGGATTTGTACCATATCAAAGAGCTTCTTTGGAGTCTTCACTTAAGCTGTGATGGTTGAATCAAAGAGTTATTCTCCTTCCCATCTTCATGAAATTCCAATGTCGCAAATTAGGGCAAGCTTCTCCTCACAAAGCTACAATGTGTCGGTCTCTCGGGTGGAAGATCAAATCAAATAGCCAAAAGGAGCTGTCACCACCCACATACAAAAACAATAATCTTTGAGCTTAGAGCTTGAGCAGACAAAAGGTCAGTGAACAAGAGAGCCATTACTCTTTCACTTCTTAGATTGCTTTAAGAATTTGATACCCATACGTGGATGTCTCAAACTAAAAGGTTGGCTCCATATAGTTCAAGCATCTGTAATCTTTGGAAAAAAAATACTTATTGGAAATCTCCGCTCAAATCTGGTACCTGTTTTTTTTTAAAAACTGGAAATCATCCATGGATCGAATTCTCTCATCTGAGTGTACCTAGTCTGCAACTTCTATTGGAATCTAGAATGCTCAAACTAACAAGTCCAATGTGACAAACATTTTGACTCCTTTGTATGAGGTATCCCAAGTTAAGGATTTAGTTTGAAGACACAACTGTGTTTTGTCTTGCTTCTTGGGGCTTTGGTGTAGGTTGTCAATTTCTTGGAATCAAGCTGTTTAAGCGGTTTCATGGGTTGTTACTTTGTTTCCTTGCTGTCAGTCCCGTCACGAGTCACAACTGCAATGGTCTGTGAACTCTAAATCTTCACAATTCACAACTGCAATGGTTTGTGCTAAAGAAATCATTCCAGAAATTTGTGTGTCTGCAGTTTCCACTTGAGTTTTAAGCAGAAAATAGATAATCTGCCAACTTCAAGTAGAAGAGCAACCTCTGGGCCACAGTGAATCAACACCCACAGGTGCAACATGGGGGATGGATGGTGGATGGACAGGAAACACTTTTTCATTGGGCTCTTAACCATGGTCAGTAGCTTAAATGACCATTTAGACCTCTTCACAAGTTCAAACTTCACACTTCCGATTTGGGTTTCTTGTGCAAATTTGTTCTACAGAAATTGAAATACCATTTAAAGAGTAGCTCATATGAATATCAGTAATGCTAAAAGTTGACCCAAATTGTGGACATTTAAGGAAAAAAGCATTCATTGCCTTTACAAATGTGACATTGAATTTTGTTTACAAATTTGGTTTTCATGTTTAATGAATGTGATGGTTGTGAACAAATATGTAGTTATGGATTTGTATCATTAGAATCTTGCATATTAAACAACACCCAACATGTTTTGCATTTGCAGATATGCAAACTTTAAGTGTTTATATATTTTTCACAACATCTACAATTATGAAACATTACATTTTCAGAGAGATTCACCAAAATTTCTATACAATAACATCACCAAACTTGACTATTTGCAGAAGTGATTATCTTGTCAAATTTTTATTTAAAAACATAGTAGTAAAGATACATGCACATTGAAGGGTTAGTTTTATATATTGCAAGGAAATCTTACTTTTCAATATTCCTGAAATTTAACAACATTAAAAATTATAAGTTGCTCTAATCTGAACTTGTAAGATTTATCACCACCAAATTGTATTTGAAATTTAAACAAGAAAGGATATATATAGATATAATACCAACATTCAAACTTGGATTTGAAAAATTATAAAAAATTGCTGAAATGCGAAGGGAAATAGATTTTGTAGTTTTTATAAATGATATTTATAATTTTCTTATATGATTACAAGTACATGCTTAAAAAAACCAGATTTACTTCGTTATGCACATGTTGCAATAATTTTTTTCCCAATGGATTGCATTTGTTAACAACAAGGGAAATACACTTAAACAACAATTAGGATAGGTAATCACAATGCAGGCATTTTTGGATCATTGCAAACTATGCCAACCAAAAACAATTGAACCCATCAATCAACCTTTAAGCCTCTGGAAAAGAAAGAAGATGTTTTCTTAGTATTCCAGAATTTCAAGTTATTGGATTTGTAAAACACCAATTTACTGATGATTGCCTATTGTACATATATAGTCTCCAAAAGCCCTAACTTCTGTGTACCATAACTTTTGGCCCATTTGTCCAAATGAAGATCTATAAATCCCACTTGGCAGATTTAGTTAAACTGAACAAAAGATCTTCAGACGAGAATCACAACCAAAAAAGTATAAAATCGTTACAGGGTTTGTAAAACACCAATTTATTACTGATATTTGCCAAGCTCCAAATGCCTTTCTCTCTTACAACACTATTTAGGGCAAAGGCTACAGAGCTGCAGTTCTTGTGCACAACGGGTAAGAGGGAAAGAGATGGCATTGAGCGTTCGAGTGTCCGCGGCGTCGCACTGTCTGCTGCAGCAGCATAATCTTCAGTGGTTGCAATCGCCAGGTACTTTCCGAGATTGTTGTAAGCAAGCGCCTCTTTTTCCTATTCTGATCTACTAGGTGAAAATTTGTAGCCGAGGGAAAGGTTTCTGTCCATGGCAGAGTTTCCCGTATTTTAGAACCCTTCCTGTGTTGCGTTGCTGCTCCTGCCTGAGGCAGAATGGTGGATCGCGGGGTCGGGGGTTTGAAATTCTGGGAAGCATTCTGGGAAGTGAAGAAGAAGCTTTTTTTGTTTGCTCTGTGTGCAAGGAGTGAAGGGAAACCCTAGTTTTCAAGGGTTTATCTGCAATTTGGCGTCGAAATGCTTCCCAAGGGTTTTGACAAATTGAGGATGGAGGACTGAAAATTTTGATGTAGGTTGCAGTAGTTGGAAACAGGGGAGGAGGTTGAAGAGATGGTGCTCTGGAGGACGGTTGTTGGTCCATTACAACAGCCATGGATTAGTCTCATTTAAGGTGTGTGCGCAGCAGCAGCAGAGACCCTCCTCCTCAGCTGACAACAGCGATGATGAAATTTCAAGCCCTGCAGTCTTTCCTTCCTTGCAAGAAGAATCAGGTGGAAATGGTGCTGAGGGGGGACAGGGAAGAAACAAGACTGGAAACACAAGAGGAGATCTGTCAAAGCTGCGATATTGGCTGGTAACAGGTCTGGCAGCAGTGGGACTAGCAGAGACTTCTTATTTGACATGGGTGAAGCTCTATGGAGGTGCAGTTTCCTGCCCTACTGGTGGAGCTACTTGTTCGGATGTGCTGAACAGTGACTATGCCATGGTCTTTGGTGAGGCTCTTGGATCTCTCTCTCCCTGACTGGCTATGAGAGGGGATCTTCTAAGCATCTTATTCTTGAATTTTGTGTGCCTACATACAGCAAGAAAATATCTTCTCCTGGTCACAATCACCAAATTCCTTCCGCAGAATGATCCATAGGTGGAGGGATTGGAAAGCAAAGGCTGTATCATTCATACATCTTAATATTTTCTTACATGTCCTGGAATCTGTATGATGTGGGAGACTTTCTCAACTGAGTCTTGTTAAATGCACAAGTGAACCATCCAAACCTTTGGAGATTTTGCTGCATGGATTTTGGTGTATATGCTATTTTTGCAGTGGTAAAGTCATGACTGTAGTGCAGTCAAGTTCCTGGATGTTAATGAGCATAACTTTTAGACAAGAGCCAAAACAGAGTTGCTGATTAGGTTTCAATTTTGTGGCTCAAATCTCATGGGTAGTAGTAAGTTCTCTTTTCTCTTGGTGGGTGTATCTTGAGCAACCCATGATGGCTTCAGATTTACCTGAGTAGTGGTTAATGTTGGGTATTGGTAATGCAGGAGTGCCCTTACCATTTATTGGTCTGCTTGCATATGGCACTGTTACTGTGTTAGGAGTCTGGACACTGTTAAACACTGGTAACAAGGCCAGAGAGGAGTATGGTGTGGTGGGATGGCTTCTGCTAGCAAGCACCACAGCCATGGCTGTGGCCAGTGCCTATTTCATGTACATATTGAATGTGAAGTTAGAAGGTGCATCCTGCACATATTGTGTTGGCTCAGCATTACTATCACTCAGCCTTCTCTTGTGTACACTTAAGGTGTGATGCCTTCAAACGTTTTCCAGTCACCCTTTTGGTATACAACAAGTGGGGTCAATTCTTCTGTTTTTCTCTCGCTGTGCTTCTGGTTAGGTCCATGGTCTTACATGTAACCACAGCTGCAAAAGAATATCCAGAGAAGTTGAACATCAATCAATCCCTCTCGTATCGACTATTAATTTGCTTCTGATAAAGCAGGGGCATGGGCATGCCATAGGGATGGGTATGGTAGGGGCCCTCGGGCTGAGGGGAAGCTTGGTCTTATGCAGGGTTTCACCACTAAGGATATTCGCAATGTACTCAGCCTGCAGCTGTTGGTTGGTGCATCGGTGGTGGTTGGATTGACAGTAGCTTTTGGTGATGCAAACTCTGCTTTTGCCAGGTGAGGTAGATCCCCTTCTCCCTCTTCCTCTCTTCATCTGTCAGAACACCAATATACTCATACCAATTGTGTCATCTTCCCGCTACATTTTTTAGTAAGCATTGCTTCAATTTATCAGCATTTGCTTGGAATGCAGCATTTCTCATTTCATCACTCTTGCTTTCTATTTGGTGAGTCAAATACGACTCAGTCATTTTCCTACCTTTTCAAGGGGATGCCCATTGTTCATGGTGTTGTCACCTCCAGAGGAGACATAGATTTGCCACCACTGGAGCCAGAAGTTTCAACCAGCTCCAGTCCAAAGGAGCTCTCTCTTGCAAAGCATCTGAGGTCTATTGGGGCTAAGATGTATGGTGCATTCTGGTGCTCGCATTGTTTTGAACAGAAACAGGTCAAAAATCCACCCTATCCCTTTATGGTATTCAATTGACCAGGTTGCCATGTTTGTGGCAATTTCAGGAAATGAATGATCTGTGCAGCTGCTAACTTTCTTCTTTAAGATTCCTTTCAGGAGTAGGTTATATAACTTGCTTGTGCAGATTGGTGTGTGTGTGTAAGAACTCAATGATGAAACAATGTTTGGACCATGTTTGTAGATGTTTGGGAAGGAGGCCATGAAGTATGTGGAGTATGTTGAGTGCTTTCCAGAAGGATATAGAAAAGGAGTACAGATTGCCAAGGCATGTGAGGCTGCCAACATTCAGGGATTCCCAACCTGGATCATCAATGGCCAGGTCAGTACATCATTCTTCTCCCTTCTTTGCATGTCTGCACTATGGGATTACACTGTCAAACCACTTTCAGAACACACTGGGTTTAGCACATTTCTCTGTGAGAGAGGTCTCTCTGACATTGTTATGATGGATCATTGTTGGTTCCAGCAATTTTCTGGGGAGCAGGAGCTTTCTCAATTGGCTGAGGCTTCAGGATTTGATGCTAGTAAAGTAGCCAACTGACAACAGATGTCTGATATTGTACAATAGACAGGAGCTCTGTGTACATCGGTGTTCCCAGCCAACCAGACTAGTGGGCTTTGTTTGCTGGAAAAAAAGTTAGGGCTTTGTTTTACATGCTGCACCCAATCAGGAAGCAGTGATTAAAAATGTCTGATATCTGAAGAAATGCCAAAGTTGTAGTTTTCTGTCACAGCGTTGAAGCTATGGTTTTCTAATAGTGGGCAAATACGAGAAGTGGCTTGCTGTCTGAAATCACTGTGATGTGTACTGCCATGATTGATGATCTGTTGTTGTGATTACCCTAAATATCAGCCTTGAGCATTTGCCAAAGACTTTGAATTTCAGGTGGTCATGTTGAAATGTATCTGCTCTTCTTTGCAGGGCCTTCACAGGGCACTCCTAACCAATGCTCATACTAGTAGCTGTTGTGGTTTTGGTTTTTGCAGAGTTGGAAGTTTCACTTGTTCTTTTCTTGTGATCTTTCTTTCCTTTTTATCAAGCCAAGCGATTTCTGACTGTTCTTGGTCGGTCTCAGTTTTTGCATGCATGTCCAACGTTCACCCATATTCCTGCCCACCATATTCATCAGAGGTATTTGAGATTCCAGATTCATTTTTGTCAGTGTGAGTCTTGTACTGTCTCCAGGACTGTGCTGCTAATAGGACACAGCAGCAAAGCATGAAGATGGTATCATACTATCACCGATCTGCTCTTAATGGGCACTTCTACGGAAACTTAGATCAAACTTAGAGGGCATAGTTTAATGTAAACTTCGAACTTTGGGTTTAGGGCCACAGCACAGTAAGTAGAAAACAAGTGATTTCAAAAGCTGCATACATGGATTGGGTTTTTGGTTTTCCAAATTGAGAACAACTTGTGAGAGAAAATGACTTAATCTTGATCATTAAGAAAATGCAAACATTGACATCACATTCTCTTTATGCACATTTTCTACAATTTGCCCACAAACAACCTAAAATGCAAAAGCCTCCAAAAGTGAAGTAAATCATACAATGATGGGCAGATAATGTAAATCAAACAGTGACTATCAATCCTTTTGGAGGGCAAACTTTTTCCAAATCATCATAGAAAATTGACATGTTGATATACATCCTGGGCCCAAGGGTGAATGTACAAGCTTGACTTTGTTGAATGAAGAATTTACTTCTCAACTTCCACTATCTCTACTTACCACACCATTTTGAAGTTTGATGCACATAAGTGAGAAAATGCTTCCTTTTTTTTGTGTCTATTTGGTCCAGTGATTATTTTGGGGCAGCCTGAAAAATATAATTTGACCTATAAAAAGGATTTTTCATGAAAAATGGCCCAAGTTTGCCGTATTTCAAGGGGAAAAAATTCCAAATCATCAAAAGTTTATAATAGGTTCTAGTAGGCTATCTAGAAGGATCCTTATATTTTTAAAAGTTTCATATCTAGTTTATGACCAAATTTGGATAAATTCCCTTTTGCATGGTTGAGACTTTGTCTACAGTACACAATTGAATTTAAGTAAAACACAATTTTTTTTGTAATCCTTCATGGAATGTTTCGCAATAAGTTTTTAATAAATAAGAAGAATAAAAATAAACAAGAATTGTAGGTGCCCAAACCAATCTCCACCTAAAAACTATCTAACCTCCATCTGATTCTTCTCTCTCACTCACCATAAACGACATTAATGAGAAGCTTGGCGCTCTGTTCGGCGAGGAGTTACAAGTCATAACCAATTGTAGGGAGCTTTTCACTAACATGGCTGCATGTGAACAAGAGCTCCTCAGATATGAGATCATAAAGCAACAAGATACATGAGGAGCTCGTGTGCACATGCAGCCATGTTAGTGAGAGACTCTGCTAGTTGAGCATTGTGATCAGAAGTGAATTGAACCTTCTGGCCAGTGGATTTTTTGTGGCAAATTTTCGCATTCTGGGGGAACAAAAATTAATCCAGTGCAAATTGTACAAATGCTTTTTTTGGGGGAAAAAAAACTGCAAAAGTCGCCATATTTTGAGGGGAAAAAAAGTCACTTTTCGCCATATTTAGACAATGAGTTCCTACTGGTCGCCAGAAATAGGCAGGGATCTTTTTTAAAAACTATTTTACTGTCTGACCTTTAGCCAAATGTGGCTCATTCCTCTTGAGGATGATGGCCAGTCCATCCACTTGACAAAAATTGGCAAAAAAGCTCTCCTTCTGGCCCTGTTTGTCGATTGTGAAATTTCTGATTCGGAAGTTGTTGTGAGAGATAGAAGAAGAAGAAATTGGAGATGGAAGAGGAAAAGGAGGAGGAGGAGAAGAAGAAAATGGAGATGGAAGCGGAGGAGGAAAAGAAGAAGAAAATGGAGATGGAGGAAGAGCAGGAATTATTATCTGCGCTTTTTGCAGAAGTTTCTCCTCGACCAGGCTACTTGGCTTCCACTACGGCATCCACGCAGCGGCAAATGCCGGCCCTTGCGTACGCCAAGAAAGAGAAGCAGATTACAAAACCTATAAGCGCGGAAGAAATCGCAAACACAGAAGTTAGCACTGAAATTTCTTCCGATGGAGGAGGTCCAGGTGCTACAACCACGACCGCTGCAACGACGGTTACGCCAGAGTCGGACAATAACATCATAGGTACAGTAACCTCTGATGATGACGATGTCGATGATGATGATGCATCAATGGAGTCTAGCGAGAATCAGTCTGACATCATGGGACTCGATCCTGACAGCATGATGGCATCACGAAAATTTTCGGTGCAGCAGCAACAGAGTCATCTGCAAATTGTATTGCCAGTAGCGGTAGCCGCCGCAGAGAATGCTTACAGTTATAGCAGGACTAGTACTCCAGACTTGAATGGCAACAATGTACTGCTGCAGCAGGCTGATGATGATGCAGCAGCAGCAGCAGCAGCAGGGGAGCAAATCTATCGAAAGTCGAGTTATAAATATGGCTCAATGTCGATGTTATCCCCTACCGCAATGTATCGTCAATCGATGCAACAGCTTCGCGAAATCACGCAACAGCGCGAGAGATCGTTCTTGCAAGAGAAATCAATGTACAACAGCCGAGGTTACCACCGCTACAAGTGCTTCTCATCGTCGTCGTCGTCGTCATCCGTGTGTTGTTCGTATGTAGCAGTAGCAGGCATAGGATTCCTGGTGATTTGTGCGTTGCTTGGCCTCATCGCACTGCTGATCTATGTGATTCTACGCCCGCAATTGCCGAAAGTCGGCATCATCAACGTGCAAATCCGTCAATTCAATGCAGCGGGTGGAGTTGGTTCGGGCGGCAACAATGCGGTTCTGAATCTGGATATGAATTTCGTGGTGCAGTGCGTGAATCCTAATCCAAGACTCGGGATAGACTACTTACAGTTATCGATTCTGGCGTCGTTTCAAAATACCTCGTTTCCCGTCACCAAAGTGGATCCGTTTTTCCAAGTCAAGCGAAGCGCCAAGTTGGAGGTTGCAAATCTTCAGGTCACAAACTTCGCCATGGCAAGTCTTGACGATGGAAGTGCATTGCAGACGGCCATCGCTCTCAACAATATCCCCTTGCATGCGCACATCGACGTGAAGGCGGCAGTGCAAGCCGGGTCATGGCAAACACCGTCTTTCAACATCAACTTCGCTTGTGACTTGATGGTTTCTCCACCGTCTTCTCCTTCAACGGCAGGTCAGTTGTTGGGCGTTGTTTGTTGGCGAACTAAGGACAAGATCCCTCTCTCGCTCTTGAACCCAGTTTCATGATCATGGCTTCCTCCAGGCGCTTCTATCTCTTCCTTCCAGGTGGGTGGTGCTCAATCCCATGATGATGATCCAGCTTTTTTCCTCTTGTTTTTTCTTTCTTGTTCTTGGTGCTAACTTTCGCTTCTTCGTTTACCTGACTTTTTTTGATTTCGACACATGCAAAGCAGTGTTTTGTTTTGTTTGTTTTTGTTTCCCTTCAAATTTGTGGGCAATCAACAAGAGGACTTAGCCAAATTTTGGCTACACATCAGAGAGGAAAGTAAAACAGTTTAGGATTCATGGCAACATGCTACAACCTATATTCTCTAAATATGGTGACTTCAGATTTCTTTTTTCCTCATAGTGTGGTGACAGTGAGCCATTTTTTTCCCCAAAAAACCTTTGAACTTGTTGTTGCCAGGGCCTTCTTTTTTGGTTGCACACTGTGGAATTTCGCCCAAAATAAATCACTGATACAAAGCAGCCCTTTTTGAGAAAACATTCGCCAAATTTCCAAAGAAAAATTTGAAATTTTTGTGCCACACTTTGACTCAGATTTTTTTGACTCATCTGGGTGGTCCTTTTTTTTTCTCAATTTTGTGATGCTGCCAAAGCGGCGATCATCCACAAGAGGATTTAGCCAAATTTGGCTATATGCCCAATATGAAAGTAGAAAATTTTAAGAAACCCTCTTATATTTTGGCTGCCTACTGGAAACTGATGTAGAAATCTGGCGATCCCCCATCCGCCAAATATATAAAAATAAAAAATTCTTGAAAATAGGGCCATTTTTTCTTTCACAAAAGTCCTTTGTATTTGTGGAAGCCATATTTTTCAGGTTGAAAAAATGTGAAAATTCGCCAAAAGAAAACAGTGAGATTCCCATGCTTGTAGCATATGTCAAGCTTTTTCATGTGTAAGCAGAGAATACATGTTTGTGCTTTTGGAGATGAAATTTAGGTTGTGATTGATTTCATTGGGATGCAGCTGAGATTAAGGGTTGAAGACTCTTTCCTTTCACATATATGAACTGATGATGATCCATGCATGCCTGGTTTGAGCAGTTGTTTAGCTTTCAAGCATTGCCGAAGATGGATACATGTGTAATATCTTGGCAGCTTTGACGCTAATTTTATTATTTGTACAAATGTTCAAATGTTCAAAAAATGCTTTTCTCAAGGAGCAAAATTTTGTGAAGGAAAATAGAGAATCTTTTGGAATACCAAGAAATATTCTAATCTTCAACATGGAATCTCTAAAATCAATTAATTATGCAACAATCATGTGTTGAAGCTGCCTTCATACTATGATGGTGTTATCTTTCAATGCTATTCAATATTGTTTTGCTCAGTTTGTAAAGAATTTGCATCACAATTGGTTTGGTTTGGTTGGGGTTATGTGTACATGTTTTGATTTTCAAGTTTTGGTTCCAAATATTGTACATATGATAGGTAATTGACAAATTTTGCCAGAGGGGAGGAACTCTGTACTTCAAAATAGAACCTTCATTTGATTTTGAATCTAATGCAGTAACACAGTGAAGAGGACTCCTCCATGCCCTTTAGAGGTTGTTAACTACTTGGTTAAATTCTTAGAAAATCTGAGAGTGTGAGATCAAAATTTTATTTCATCTGACTTGTCCTCTTGAGAATCAAATTGCTCCCATGCTCAAAATTTGAACAACAAGAGGTTGATAAATGAGCCAAGCTCCATAGTGTACCTCTTGGTTTTGATGGATCCTTTCTATTTTGGATTTGCTGTTGTCTGCAAAGCTAAGTAGTGTAGTCTAGTGACACCCAACCCAGACATGATCACCTTTTGCCATCTGAAAGATAATGATTTTTAAACATCAAGCTAAATTTAGCTAAATTTTGTTGTTAATGATTGCGGGTCTGACAACATCACATAACTAGAAAAAAAACCCTAAATTAATTAATTAATTTTTAAAAATTGAGTTAGTGGTCTCCACTGCTGGTACATCACAAAATTTAAAATAAAATTTATCAAAAAATTAATTAATTAAAAAAAAACTGGTTTCCATATAGAACTGCAAATGTCTCTGATAAGCAAAGTGATAATTGACTCTGGAGTAGTAGCTTTTGCACTGGCCTATTACTCACTCTCAATTGGTGCCATTAATCAGATTAGTACCATAATGCTTCAAAACTCACAGATTTCAGAATTCTCAACCACAGATTTCTTTGGGTCTCACACTCTCCCAGGAATCAATCACCATGGAAAGTGGATTCCTAACAACTAGCTTAAGATACTGCAAAACATTCAATGATTTGTTTTTCCAACTTTCTCAACTTCAGGTGAACCTATTATCCCTACTCGCAAACCATTTGACACCTAGTTGTATTTACCAGTGTTGGGTGCAGTGTTCTTCTTTCCAACAATTGTTGTTGTTTTTTAGCCCCCCCAAAACAAGTGAAAATGTTGGGAAATAAAAAAATGTTCTGTTTCCAGTCTAATTTTGACAAATTCAAATTTATTTTTTTGAAGAAATTCTCCAAATTTTCTCTATCAAAATTTTGAAAAAAAAACTGGTTGTGTGGGTATTTGATTTTGTTAATAACTGCCAATTCCAGTTCAAAACCAGAGAAACATCAGTTTCCTATTATTTTATAAGTCTCAATGGACTCATGGTTTTTATGAAAGAACCAGTGGTTGTAGAGGCGAACTTATTGTTTTTTTTCCCAAAAAGTCGAGAACTATGGTTATGTATAGGTAATGGGTTCTTTGATCTATTGAGAGCCATGATTATCAACCTTCAGAACCACCCTCATAACTGTCAAAAGTCTTCCTGTTTCTAGTAATGGGCAGACGCTGTTTTTACACTTAATTTTCCAACTTTCAAGGGTACATACTTCAAAGATTGCAGAACCTCTTGATAGAAATTAAAATACTTATTCCAAAATCACAACCAGGAACCAACCAAAAAGTAAGGATTTTTCACAAGAAGCCACCTATCAGGAAGGAAGAGGAAAACCCTACTACCCTGGCAGCTTGGACACTAATTATATAGTTTTAGAAATCTTCAAATATCCATTATTTTTGTGAAGGAAATTATTGAATCTTCAAGCATATTCTCTTTGCTGAACTGAAAATTTCAAAATGAAATCCATTATTCAATGGATGTGTGTCAAAGTTGCCAAGGTACTAGAGTTATCACATCACATTTTGACCAACAAATTGTGACATCAATGAGGATGTGACAAACATTTAAAACTAGATTTGGATGAGATAATTAACGATATTATCGCAAATATAATGCATGGTTGGAGTAGCTACAGGCTACAAGTAGGTATAATATCCATCACACTATTAAAAAAGTAAATGTAATACCCTTCGTCTGGTATAAGAGGGATGCTTATGGATATAAAGGAAGCTTCCAAATACACTAGGAATTTTCTGTAGAGTCCTTTCCATTTATGTAGAGGGAAGTCCTCTTTTCATCACAAAAAATTGAAAGTGGTTGTTGTTGATTTAATGTGCTGCACTATAAGGTGGATCATATGTACATGCGGGCCAGACTGGATTATTGAGTATGGTGTACTTAACTTACCAGAGCCATCTCGATCTCCAAAGAATCATAGCAGCTACTGTGATGTGTCAACAATTCTTTACAACCTGTTTTAGAACCTGACAAGATTCTAACAAGTCTGGAGTCTGGAGATGCAAGGCCGGTGGATTTTGGGGACCGACCATTTGACAGTAGTACCCTGGGAGGTTAAGTAACATGCAGCCATGTTTCTTTAAAATACAAGATTGGGATTCCCAAGTGTGAGAGAGGATATGGGTCTATTGGAAAATAATTTTTAATGCAAAGTAAAATGATTAGGGGGGTGGGGGGTCCATGAGTTCTTCAAGGTTTCTCTTCTACCAAAATTTGATAGAATGATCACATTTTTGTTGTTTTGTGATGGACTAGGCACAATATGGAATAGATTTTTGCACAGAACTGGAAAATGGCTCTGGGTTTGGGTTTCATCAGCATGACCCCAAATGTAATCCTAACTAGATCATCACCCTGGGCCCCTCCAAAACAACCTTGTGCAGGACACTAAACCAAACCGATGAACTTTGTGGGTGCCACTGCACAGTTCTTGACTAGCTCCAATCAGTGAATAGAAATCTGCCAAAACAACCTTGCACAGGACGCTTAACAACGCCTATGAACTTTGTGGGTGGCACTGCACAGATCTTCACTACCTCCAATCAGCAAATAGAAATTCTCCAAAACAACCTTGCGCAGGATGCTAAACAACCCCTATGAACTTTGCGGGTGTCACTGCACAGTTCTTGACTAGCTCCAATCAGCAAATAAAAATCTTGAGTACCCGTTTTTTTTACTTTGGGACAAGATGAATATATTTTCATTATGCCCAGTATTTGTGGATAGTTAGCACTAACTATCTTTAGTGACCGCAAGTATTTATCTAATGTACATTGAAAATCCTTTGAGCAGATATTAACCCATAATATTTTTACTTGACTGGAAATTGGATTTAAACCAAATTTAAACTCGGAGTTCATTTTTTACAGGTTTAGGGTTTAGGAACTATACCTCAACAAAATATGAAATGAGGTCTATGCTCATCCACATCATCTGCCAAATGGAAGATATGAATTTGACATATAATTCCTCATGATTCATTCATATTTAAATAAATGAAATAGGTTCCAATTAATTGTTTCTCATATTTTTCATTTATTTGCTACGTGAATTTTCATCGGCAAAAAAATTGTTCACAGAAATTTGACCCCATGCCTACAATGATACATACATGGGCCGTAAGAAGTATGGTCTGGATGCAGCCAGCCCAAAATTGTGGATAGCCCAGGAACCCTATGTTCTCCAGCAGTAGGGTTGTGCATACTTCCAGGTCAGAACTTCTGTCCGAAACAAATGAACTTGTACATGTTTGTTTCACAAAGTGGTTATTATTGATTTCTTATCTGCCCTCAGAAGCTTTAGAATATTTGGACTTACTGGGAGGGTTTTTTTTTCCCCCATTGTGGAAGGGATTGAGATCAATAGTTCTAAAGTGCCTAACTAAGAAAGAAAGAAAGAAAGAAAGAAAGACTTGGGTTCACTTCTCAACTGCATGGCTTTCAGGGAGCTGAAGCTACTCTCTCTCTCTCTGCAACCTTTGTCTTTGCATAGACATCATAGTACTACATAGTATTGATGATTGACAGGTTTTCATTCTCTCAATTTTTAACAATTAAAATTCACATCTGAAACATTCAAGTCACATGCACACAGCTGTGTTGGTAGTTCAAATGTAATGTTCCATCATGAAGTTGATGGTGTAGGGTGAAGGCCCATAATGGGTGATGAGGGCAT
>Ga0209208_10004087_pt1 | contig 20795 bp, 13 predicted proteins | sample S1TSphfallax_3_FD_187694 | JGI IMG/M metagenome (GOLD analysis project Ga0209208, IMG submission 187694) | Host-associated microbial communities from peat moss isolated from Minnesota, USA - S1T2_Fd - Sphagnum fallax MG (SPAdes) (version 2) | ecosystem: Host-associated > Plants > Peat moss >...
GGAATATGCAATTCTTTGCCTTGTGCATGTGTTTCTTAGTGATTGTAGAGTTTTGTTGATCGATCTATTGTTGACAAGCACTCTTGGCAATTCTACATAGCACATTGAACAAAACAGATGAACCCTAAACCCTAACCCTAACCCTAACCCTAATAATGGGACCCTAACCCTAACCCTAATAGTGGGACCCTAGCCCTAACCCTAACCCTAACGCTAATAATGGGACCCTAACCCTAACCCTAATAGTGGGACCCTAACCCTAATCCTAACCCTAAGAGTGGGACCCTAGCCCTAACCCTAACCCTAACCCTAATCCTGGGACCCTAACCCTAACCCTAACCCTAATATTGGGACCATGTGACACATGGCAATTCAACAGCTCAAAATGCTCATATTGAGACACGTGGCACATTTCGATTAGCCAAATAGAAAAGATGTGGCCATTTCTTAGCCATTTGATTTAGAAAATTCAAGATCACAATTTGGTTTCCCAAATACTAGAAATCATGCCATGTGGCAACAACCCATTAGTTAATCGGAAAAACATGGCCACTCCTTACCCACACGATCAGGATACCATCGGATGAAATCGTATATACTACATTTAGGCTCCATCCATCATTTGGTGACGTCATGCTGATGTAACTGGTTTTTGCGACTATTTGTCGCTTGCGACTTGTCTTATGCGACTAACAACAAAATAGTTGTAAAATGTCGCCTACGACTAAAAACTAGTCGTAAACACCAGTCGTAAATCCTGGGTTTTCTACTAGTGAAATCCAAAAATCCCTCAACAAGTTTATCCTCCTAGTCTTATATTAGCCAATTCAAAATACAATAGTCATAAATGACCATTATAAACAGTCATTAATCAGTACGTAGACTAACAATCCAATTTTATTTTTTTTTAAAACCTTTCCTAACTACATGTCCAACTATTAGTTTTGTCAAGTGTAGATTCTACAAATTACATGTTGACTGACATGCCAACCTATCTTCTTAACCCAGTCATTACCTACCAGGTTTAATAATTAATTAAGTTAATACTACTGGTTATTTTTAATAACAAGTTATGATACATGTTAGGTTTAATAACATGCTTATACTATCAACCTATTTAAGTCACCTATTACCAAATATGGGTAACATTATCCCCTTTTGAAATCTACATTTCGTCCTTGAAATGTTAACTCAAAGGTCCATCTTAGATTTAACCTTCTATAACTAGTTGATTAATGACTTCTTCGACAAGTTTAACACCTGCTGCCTTTGCAAGTTCAACTTGACTCAAGATTTGAAGACTGGTTGGCATCACAGTCTTGAAGTCAATCTAGTGTGTCTTCAAAGGCCACTATGGGTGTTATGTATGCCTTGGAAGCATGTGAGGTATTTAATATCAAAGTAACCTCCTGACCTATACCTATCTGGTGTGGGGTCAGAGGTACATTAGTAGATAAAAATTCCAAAGACTTTAATCTACTATCTAGTATAGTATATGAAGGTTTAACAGGTTCATCCTATTTCCTATTAAATCTCTCACCACCTTCCACAGGTTGATTAACAATAGTGGTTATTGAAACAAGTATAATAAAAATCTGAACATGTAAAGGTATGATTTCTAAACTTGTTCCACCTCTTAGTGGACTAACTAGTTTAATAACAAGTAACACATATGGCGTTGATAGAACTTTGCTACTAGTTCCAATTTTCATAGACACAAAACTTGGGGGTTCATATTTGAAATTAGGGAAAGCAATTTGGTAGGCTTGTAGTTCAAGTTGATAACTCTATTCATCAGAGTGAGCCAACTCCATATTATCTTGAATCTACTCTTCTATGAACTCCTAAACAATTTTCCACCACTCCCTCCACTTGGGATTTCTATCTCCTAAGGCTTGGTTCTACACTTTGAGTAAGGTATTGTCCAACAATAACTCTTCAAACTACTTCAACCTATTGTTCATTCTAACAACTAGAATGGGGCTACGTTTGTTCATTTGTACCTTGGTTGTTTCATATTGACCCTTTTCAGTTTTGGATTTGAGCAATAAGACTTTGCTTCTCCTTGTCAAATTCTACATGGGCAACTACCTATTGCTCCCTAAGATCTTGACAGGTACACTCTAAACTGGTTATGATACCCTATTGTTCCAAATTGGACTCCTCCATTTGGGCATAATTACTCGTCATCTGCTCCAAATCAATTTAAAGACAAATCAAATCATTATGGGTTTTCCAAATAAGTTGGTTAAACTCAACATATTTTTACTACATGTTCTCAGTTTTCCTAATAGGCTATTCTGCTTCATTCAACTTATTAAACATGTTTTGGTTTTCAGGTTGGACCCTATTCAATTGTCCCTTGACTGTGACAAGTTCTTTGTGACAATTTTTCAAAGTTTTTTGCATTGTTTATAGCTCTAGGCTACATGTTTACAGGTAGTTGTGGGTCTCAGATAGATTGTCCTCAACTTGTTCAAACTCAACTCTAAGGTTTGACAATTCTTGTAGTGTTCCTAACCAAGTTGTGGCATTTTGAACAACTTGCTCTCAAAACATGTTAATTTGTCTCAGAGTTTTTGTGGAATGACCAAAAACTATAATAGGTTGAAATCTATAAAACTTTGGGTTTTCTATTTGTACATGTTCAACTATAGGTTGAACATGTTGGAATGATTATGTAGTTACAATTGCAGATTCTGTAAATGAAACTATAGGTTCAATAGATTTAATAGGTTCAACTTGAATGTTGTCAATTACTTGATCCAGGTTGGGTTCAAGTTCTTCCTCAATGTTGCCTTACGTGGATGTTGCATCAAGTTCTTCTCCTCCCCTACCTCCAATTTCATTTGAACAAGTTCGCTCCCCATTCTTTTATGAATCATTAACCAATGATCCAAAAGTAGTCCTAAACTTCTTTCTTGGTGGTGGGGTAACAAGTTCAGGGCTTAACTTGTCCTTTGGTGTAGGCAATTTTATATGCGTTTTCAATCAATGGCACTAATGTGTGGGTAAAGGTGATGTTATAGTCGAATGTGTTGGTCTTTTCTCTTTCAAGAACTACTCAGTAGTAATCAATTTAGGTGAAACCTATCATTGTTGTGCAACCTAGCACTCTTGGCTAGTTGGTGATACATGTTCTTTTGGAGTTGTTATTTTTGGTGAAGACATCTCAGATAAAGGGAACTACTTCCTAAACAAAATGTCTAAGATAGGCCCTAAATAATAATTATATGCTTTAGTTTTGCTAGAAATCGGGTTAGTTGTTGCCTTTTTTTTACGTTCAATCCAACGAGTTAATTCAACTAGTAACTAGGTTGCCCCCTATTGGCTAGGTCAAAAGTAATGGCAGTCGGGTTACTGAAATAAATTAACTTTTTCCTAAAATATATAATTTGTAGAATAGTTGCAAATCTTGCATGAAATTCCTTTTTCATGTGCACTACATTCCACTGCTCATTCTCAACAAAAGCATATGGTCTTGCAATTCTTTTTAAGGTGGTTTTGGCTTCTTCAAATGTTACATTAACAACATCTACTACTCCTTCCTTGGAAATTCCAAGTTGTTCATGAATTAGTACATGATCAATGAAAATTTCTTGACCATGTACTTGCCCTAGAATTCTTCCATCTTCCGTTGCTTTCCAAGTTTGTAGGAAGTCTCATAATAGGTCTTTTTTTGGCATTACCCATTATAGGTTGAACATGCTCTCCAAACCAGCTCGTTTAAACCCATTTGAGTTCGTTGGAGTCCATCTTCATTCATTGTAGTATTTTCTAGTTCTCCTTCACCTTGGACACTAGTTTCTTCTTAACATGTTTCTCAACCTATTCTTCTACAAGTGCTTTGCCTTTTCACTTCATCATAGTTCTTATTCCTGATCTTGGGCATTGAAGACTAATGTTGGAAATAGGTCCCTCTTCAAAAAGTTCTTGGAGAAATATTTTTCCAGTGCTCACAAGTTGTTGTAGTTATTTCTCCTCCACAAGTCTTGATTCAAGAACTAGTTGTGGTTGTTCCTGGACAACAGGTTGAAGTCCAACCTCCATTTCTTCCTCTGAATTTGAAATAACAATAATTTGTGGTACTGGTTTTGTTGTAAAAATAGTGGTTTTCCTTTGAGAGTTCAATGTTGCTTCTAATTCCTTTTCCAACTCCCTATTTCTCTATTCTTGTTCAAAAATTATAATTTCTTCTATTGTAGGTGCACTTGAAGGAAACGATTCTACATAAATCACTCCAATTAATCGAATGCGTTCCACCTTTTCTTTCTCAATTTGTTCCTTCCCATAAGCTTTAGCTTTTCTTTCAACCTCCTTCTCTCTTGATTCTCATCTTATCCTTTCTAAAGCACTCTCATTCATGGCCTTTACTAATATGAAGAAGAAAATGAAAATAAAAAAACAAATTGAAGAATGCAATGATTCTTTATATTGCTTCATGCAAAACTAACTCTTTGGCTATGAATGAACATAACCTTTAAGGTTAAAGAGTCCTAAAAGGTAGACATCAATAAGTGTCTTTCCAAACATGTCATTTGCATCATTACTCACTGCTACAATATTGTCCCGAACATGCAGATTATGATAATGATGAACAAGCACATCTATTACTTTAATGCTACCAAGTGTCAAATGGTTATTTACCGGTTCAAACCTTACAAGTTGAAAATCTTTAGGTTCAAGTGGTACAAGTTCTTTGGTTTGAACAAGTTCATCTGTGACCAAGTCATTAAGTTTAACCAATATAAGTTACAAGGTTTTGTCTTTAATGAACTTGTATGGCTTCAACTTGTTGATGTTGACAAGCATTAGGTTAGGATCAAACTTATTGATGGTGACAAATAAAATGGTATTATTAGGTAAACAATATTGTATCCAATAGGGTCCAAACCATTGTCTCTGAAATTTAAGAGCATGTTTGGAAACAACCCCTAGAAACCATAATACAAAATCTCCAAATTGAAACTTAGTTTCAATGAGCTGATTCTGTGACCACAATGATCTATTCCACTAGTTAGAAGCAACTAAATCATGTGTAATCAACTTGTTTTCCTGTAGTTTCTTTAACTCAAATAGTCGACTAATTAAGACTTTAACATGTTGTGGATCTCTATTGTCACCAAGTTTAGATGGTAATAGATATTTTGTAAGTAAATATGGATGTAACCCATATACTAGCTAAAAGGGGGTATGATCGGTTCCAACTTTGTAAATGGTTCAATATGAAAATAAGATTATGGACATGTGTTCATCCTAATCATTTTTATTTTCATTAATCAATATAGTTAGTAAGGTTCCAAAAACCTTATTTGTACACTTAGCCTATCCATTTCCTTGTGGATAATAAATAGTAGAACTAATATGTTTAAAAATGAAATGGTTAATAAGGTATCTAATCACATCATTGATAAAATGGGTACCTTGATCAGTCACAATGGTTAATGGACATCCAAATCTTGTGAAAATGTGTTCATATAGAAACTTAACAATGACTACAACAATGTTGGTGCGGAGTGCTTGGCCTTCCACCCACTTTGTTGCATAATCAGTGGTTATTAGAATGTGTTAGTTGCTTAACAATCTACAGCATGTTTAACAGGTCCAATAAAATCCAATCCCCATTTTTGAAATGGTTTTCTAGGTAATGTAATCACTAATTTGGCCAAATTTTTGGTCAATGAGTTACCTATTCTTTGACATTACTCACATGTTCAACAATATTCATAAACGTCTTGATCCATCATCAACCACCAATAACTAGCATTTAGGATCTTTCGCAAAGTGATATCAAAAAAGAAATGTCCTCCTACAACTCCTCCATGTAATTCCTACAAAATATGGATATTTGTTCTGGTTGTAGAACTTGATGAAACCTATTATCTTGCCTAGATCTATACAATACTCCTTTTTGAAGCACAAATGGTTTAGATCTTTGGGCTAAATACTACCTTTAGGATGTTGTAAGTCTTTCTGGCATCACTCCCTTTAATAGGTATTGATACACACTTGTAACCACTCAAGCTATAAAGTAAACATGTGAACATCATAGGTTTAAGCAGGTACTCCAACAAGTTTAGTGTGGTTGGGTAATCTACTCAATGCATCTACCATTTGATGGGACCTACCAAGTTTGTAAATAATTTTAAAGTCATACTCTAGAAATAATAGGAGCCATTTAGTTAATATGCCATAAACTTGTGGCTTGTTAACTAAATATACTAAAGCCATATGATCCACAAAGAATGTAAACATGTTGCTTAACAAATAATGCCTAAATTTGTGTAAGGCATAAACCATAGCTAAAGCCTTTCATTCTATAATAGTATAATTTCTCTTAGCAGAATTATGGAATTTTGATGAGTACATAACAGGTTGATATATTTTACCTACTGGGTTATGGGCCAATATTGCCCCTATTGCTAATTGAGATGCATCAATGTGAACATGAAATTCCAATTCCTAGTTAAGAGTAATAAGTATACATGTTTGAATGTATTGGTTCTTGACATCCTCCCAAGCATATTGACATTCTGTAGTCCATTCGAACACTTCAACTTTTCTAAGTAACTTGGTGATTTGTGCCATAACAGAGGCAAAATTCATGATGAAACATCTATAAAATTAGGCCATTCCATTGAAGACTTGAATCTCCTAAGGTGTTTTAGGCACTAACATTTTGACTAAAGCCTCTATCTTTTTAGGATCAGGTGTTTTCCCCTCTTTAGACACTATAAATATTAAAATAGTTCCAAAACTTACCATAAATGCACAGTTATTTGGATTCAAACTAATGCCATACTCTCTACATTTTAAAAAACATTTTTTGAGTTTTTCCAAATGAGTGGACAATTTATTAAAAACAATAAATTCATCTAAAAAGATCTTCATGAACGCATCAATGTATTCACGAAAATCTTTCGTGATTACATTTTGATAGGTAGGTGGTCCATTTTTGACCCCAAAAGGCATTACAACCCATACAAAATCCCCCCAATGAGTAACAAAGGCAATTTTGTTTTGGTCTTCCAATGCTAGGAAATCTGATGGTATCCAAAAAAGCCATTTAGAAATGTATAAACCTCATGTCTAGCTACAATGTTAATAACCTCATTAGTAAACGGTAATGAGTATGGGTCTTTCTTAATAGTTATTTTAGCTTCCTAAAGTCCACACAAATTTTGAGTTTTCCATTTTTCTTAGGCACTAAAATTATAGGTGATAACCAAGTAGCCTTTTCAATTGGTTTATTAAAACTTGCGGCAAGCAATTTGTTAATATCTTGTTTGACAATGGCTCCATAGTTAGAATTTAACCAATACCTTGTTTGATGAGTAGGTGGTATCAATGTGTCCAACTTAATTTGATGTTGAGCTATCTTAGGTGGTATCACCCTTCAAATGTTTGTAAGTCTAGGCAAAGATGTCCTTGAATTCCTTTAACAATTCATTCAATTGATAATTGACAAGGTTCCAAATCTACACTAATTTTAACATGTTGCAGGTTTTCTTTAGAACCCAAATTGATCTTGGTCAATTGTTTTTCTTCAGTATAGTCCTACTTGCAATGTGAAGGTTTTGAACTCTGATTTGAGGAGGTGTTTTGTCAATTTCCATTTCTCCCACTTTAGGTTGGGAAAATGTATTTGGTAAATGTTGTTGGAAAGTATCAGGGGGTATAACTATCTTAACATGTTGTACATGTACCAATTTAGCAGGTATGTCAAGTAAAACAAGTGGTTTAGACACAGGTTTAACATGTATATTTACCTATCCAACTATATTCAAACATGCTGATGTAATCAACTTAATAGGTTGATCTCACCAAACGATGTAGGGACAACTATAATTCCTATTGAAAACAGTTTTAGTTCTGTGGCAAACATCAAATCCTTTTCTTCGTCAAATATTTCAAATTGGGAATCATAACAAACTAATATTTCTAGATGTTTGGTTGGTGCTCCAAGTTTCTTAGTAACATGTATGGTTCTAACTGTATCAACTCCTTGTATAGTAATAATGTTGTTGCCCCAATCATGAAACAATTTAGCATCCTTTAAGGACGCCCTAACAACATATAGTAGCTGGAGTCTAACACATTACTCTAAATTACAGTAAAAGTCATTGCATAGGGAATTCGATGAACAAGAATTCTAAGATCCTTAATCAAACCTAAGGGTTTTGCAATGGTTTGATCAATCATACATAGGTTATAAGGTGTAGGTTTTGGTTTTGATGGACCTAATTGTACCTCAGTTTCTCTGTAATAATATTAACTCTAGAACCACCATCTAGAAGCACGTCTTTAACAAAATTCTTCCCTACTTAAACATGTATTACTACCATTTGATGATCAATGGCAACTGATGAAACTGTTAGTTTTAGTAAAGTAGGTTTTGATGGTACCAAGGTAAAAGTGTAACGTTTGATATCAAGAATCGCCTACAACAATTGTCCCAAGTTCCATGTATATTTGGTCGTCAAGGCTTATTTACTAATATTTCTTAAAATTTCTTCTAAAGTCTTCTCTATAGTAACCTATTCTGAAATCATAGGTTGCTAATTCATTTCACCAATTTGATTGCTTACAATTGGTTGAGTCATGGTTACATTATCAATTCAACCCATTTAGTTTTAACTAACTCCCTCTCTTTGAATACTTGTTGTTCCGATTGTTGACTTTGAGTGGTAACAACAACAACTACTTCATTAATTGGCACATTGTTGGTTTTAGGTGGTTTTGGTGTTGTCATGGCATTAGAACTAATAGGTTTAGTTCTGAACATGTTCTTTACTTCAATGTTTTTGGGGCATTTTCCAAATCTATGTTCTATGCTAGAACAAATTATACATGGACAACAAACATGTATTTTTCTTGATTTAACATGTTGGGTTTTTGTCCCTACTATAGGTTCTGTAGACTTAACTATAGCAGATGGTATAACTAGTATTTTTTTTTCATGTTATGACAGGTTTCCATTGAATGACTAGTTTTACTGTAATTGGTATAGGTTAATGTTGATTTAGTTGTAACAATTGGTACTATAGGTTTAACTACTACATCAGCTTCTAATGTAGTTAGTAGAACATTGTAACTTAAATTAACATGTCCACTTTCTCACATGTTTCAGCAACTTCTTTGTGCTTGATTAAAGTATTTCTCTTCATGCTTATAGTTGCTAATGTTAAGGTAATAAACTTGGCCTAAAAACAGTGGTGAAAAAAATGTTTGTTGTTCTAACTTATAGACAATTAGCTAATTTCAACAAATGTTCATAATAAACCTCAACATGTTTGACATTTTGTTATTATATGTTTCGCAATTGCATATAAACCTTTTCATCGTTCTTTACAATTCTAAATCACTTGCAAAATGCTTGCTCCAACTCTTCAAAAGTGTAGTTTGGATGCTCTTGAACATAGTTTTCTCCCCATTTAAAGATATTATCTCAGAAAGTAAAACCACACATGTTGATGATATTAACTTCCAAATTTCACCATTAGATTTAATGGCCTTCTTGAATACCCTTATGTGAGCATCCGGATTAGTGTCTTTGACATAGGTTGGGTATTGTAAATTCTTGTATGGCAACTTGGTTGTTGGTTTTTGTAGAAGTTGCACAATAGGTGGTTTGACGCGCTCCCAAGCTCTTTGATAGACTCAAGCATGAGTTTAAAGTGAAAATAGCGGAAGAGCAAGGAATTGGGACAGGCTCTCTGGCTCGTAGCACTTTGGGGGTAGAGGGGCATGTTGGAGCTTTGGGATGGGACTAGGAAGAATGACAAGCATTTACTCACTCACATGGACCTACACAAAACCAAACAACAAGTTGGTTAGTGCATAGTTGGAACACTTTTGGTGCTAGCACGAGCCACAGGCAAACTCGAACTCACAAGATTCACCACAGCCTAGACTTGGAGGAAGCCACCAGCTTCCCCCTTATAGTATACTTTGTGCCTCTCCACGAGGCCCACATCCAAATGACATTTTGTCCCAAGACTCCCAAATGGGAGTCCCGAAATTGCCAAAGTTAGGACTCCCGCGACTTTGGGGCCCCATAACTTTGTGTGCAGACCTTCGATTGAAATGAAGTTTGAAGCAAAGTTGTAACCCTAGTTGAGAGCTTTCCAACGGTATCTTGCACGCCACCTACACATAAGGAAATCGGGTCGATTCTCATCTTTTAGTGGCAATTTGATTCCTGGCCCTTCTTTTGGCCATAACTTGCGTTTCAGATATCCAAATGGGTCATGTGAGCCCATTTTAGACATCTACGTTTCAATAGCTTTTCAACGGTATAAAGAATTTGTCAATACATTGAGTTTTTTGCCCTTGCAATCGCTTTCTGAACATTCGGAAGTCCACCGGGACTCCAACTCCCAAGGTCGAAGCTCCCTTGGGAGTGTGAGGGTTCATTCCCTCGCACTTTCTTTCACTCCCGAGCTTCCTCTCTTGGCCCGAAACCTTGTAAGCCTTTGCCTTGGTTGTGAGCCCAAGGCTAAGGTTGCGATATGGTTGATATGATGGTGGTATAAGCATGTGCGAGTCAAGTGTTGGCCATCCAAAAAATACAACAAGTGGATTAAAAGGTGGCTCTCCCAGTGGATCTCTTCCAGGTGAACTTCCCTCCAAGTGAATCTCCATGATGTCCTCCATCTGATGGTAATGATTAGATCATCTAAGTACATAAGTTGGTAAACGTGTAGTAACCTGTACAATGGCTGACACTAATGTAATAACAAGTTGTTAAACATGTTGTCTATCTTTGCTAGTTGAACCATTGTAAGAAATTGATTTCCAATAGAGTTTGGTATATATGTTGGTGGTACCACAAGTTGTTTAGGTACTGGGCACACATTTTTAGTTACATAACATGTATAATTCCTAAAGATAAAAAAATCAAGTCCTTTTGTTCTAACTGGATATTAGATACAAATTAGGATCTAAAGGCACAAAAGGGGGTATGATATTATACCACATTGGGTATGTTGAAGTAAGTAGCATACTAGTTTTACCTAGTACAATTAGTGTAACAGGTTGTGACCAGGTTGTCTAATAATTAACAAGTATTGTTGTATGAGCTATACTAGGATTCATGGCTTAAATTCCTAATACAAAAACATTGGGTACTGCTATTATTGTGGTTGGAAGAATAGGTTGATGAACATTTATCACCTCCTCCTTAAGGAACTACTTCAATTTATCATCAACAAATGGCTAGTGATTGAACAAATGTCCCATCTGATAACAATATGAGCAAGTCATAGTTCCAACACCTTAGTTTCCTCCTGAAACTAACCTATGATATGGAACTTGTGATCTTTCACCTGGACCAAGTATTGATGTTGCTAGCCAGATGCCTTGTGGATAAATAACTCCTTGTCAAACAACTATGGGCATTGCTCTAAGTTCAACATGTTCTACATGTGGTATAGAAATTGATTGATGAGACAGTCTTTAGTCAACATGACAAAGCTGCTCCAACCTATTGAGTAGGTGAAGTCATTCCATCTTCGAATTAATGGGTACTAAGTGAATGTTGGTATCTGATTGTTGGTTTTGAAAACCAGCAAATGTTATAATTGATGTAAATACACCAATTTTAGGTAGATTGTGACCTAGGTTACAGATCGCCATGGTTGTTGAATAGATACAACCTCATCAAACGATTGAACAGGTTCATGATTGTCATCATTATGAACATTCACCACCCTTAATTGGGTTATTGTTCATGGTGTTTTTTTATGAGTGGTTGACATCACTACTAAGTCTCTCTACACAACCAGTTCTACTACATTTTGATGTTGTTCATTGACTTTTCCCCTATGTGTTACATCCATGTTTGGTGCATTCACATGTTCATCTCCCATAGGTTGCATTTGTCGTTCATTTTGCTTTTGTGTATGTTCCTAAATAGGTTGATGTCTGACCTATTCTAATTGTTTATTAAGACTTCTAATAACTACAATTGACATTTTCTGAAATCAACAGGTTTTAGGAAAACCCTTGCATTATTTTTTAGCAATAGACTTTTATTTTTTTAATATGACCCCTCCTAGTAGTCAAAAATTTGTATGAAACTTCTTTTACAGATTAGGCACCTATCTATCTTCAAAACCTTTACACTAACCTCACCCTATTCCTAAGGTTTTTAGATTAAATCAAAATTAGAAACTTGAATCCTAAAGTTTACACAAAATAAGCAAACATGTGATAAATTAAAATTTGAAACATGATTGATTTTCAAACATGATCTACTAAACTACTAAATATAACCAAAAATCCTAAATGTGATTGCTTTTAAATTTTGAACCACTATGTGGTTGCCAAATGTTAATAAGGTTTTTTTACCATGAAGGTTAATTCACCTATAGATTTTTTCAACAACAAGTTCCTAAAGCAGGAACAAGTACATACAACACACAAAATAAAACTTAAACTACTACAAATCCTAAACTAACATGTACATAAATTGTTCAAACTTGAAGAGAATAGGTTGAAAAAAGAATGACCCATGTTCCATAATTCAAAAGTGGAAACACATAATCATGAATGAGATTTAAAAGTTCTTCGACAAGTTTGTTTTCCAAGTATTATACTAGCCAATTAAAAATACAAAAATCATAAATGACCATTATAAATAATCATTAGCTAGTACCTAGACTTACGCACCCCCATAACTCCTTGAAAGACTCAAATGCGAGTTTGAAGGTGAAAATATAGGAAGAAAAAGAAGTTGGGTTACGTTCCCTAACTTGCAACACTTCAAGGGTAGAAGGGCATGCTAGAGCTCCAAGATGAGGACTAGGACAAGTGACAAGTGGGTCAATTATTCACATGGACCTACACAAACCAAACAACAAGTTGGTTAGTGCGTGGTTAGAGCAGTTTTGGTGTATGGATTCACCACGGGCATACACAGAGTCACAAGATTCACCACGGGCATACACGGACTCACAAGATTCACCACATGCATACTCACCATGGCCCAAATTTGAAGGAAACCACCACCTTCCCCCCTTATAGTATTCTCTGTGACTAGCCATAGAAGCTGCATCCAAATGTCATTTTGTCTTGGGACTCCCAACTTGGGAGTCCCAAAATTCCCAAAATTGGGACTCTTAGCATTTTGGAGGGCCATAACGTTTTTTTTCAAACCTTTGATTGAGGTGAGGTCTAAAGCAAAGTTGTAGCCCTCATCAAGAGCTTTCCAAAGATATGTGGCACGCCACTTGTGCGCACATATTTCAGGGCAATTCCCAACTTTTAATGGGTGAGGGTCAAATTGGCACTTTGACTCCTGACCCTTCTTTTGATTATAAGTTGTGCTTTAAGTATTCAAATGGGTCATGCAAGCTCATTTTTGACATCTAGGTTTCAATGGTACAAGTAAATCTTTAATCCAATGAGTTTTGACCCCCTGAAATACCTATTTGAAGATTCAAGACTCCATAGGGATTCCAATTCCCAAAGCGAGAATCCACTTGGGAGTGTGTGGGTTCATTCCCTCACACTCCCGGGAGTGCAAATGTGATTCCCAAGTTGCACTTTTGGCTTGCAGCTTTCCATGCCTTTGCCTTGGTCGCAAGCCCAAGGCTAAGGTCTTGACATAGACTAACAATCCAAAATTTCAAAAAAAATACACCTTGCCTAACTACATGTCCAACTATCAGTTTTGTTAAGTACAAGTTCTACAAATTACCTATTGATTAACATGTCAACCTATCTTCTTAACCTAGTCATTATCTACTAGGTTTAGTAGTTGGTTAGGTTAATACTATAAGTTAGTTTTAATAATAGGTTATGACACATGTTAGGTTTAATAACTTACTTATATTATTAACCTATTAAGTCACCTATTACCAAATCTGGGTAACAATGTCATTTTGCTTAGTACCAAAAATGCCATTGTCAATTGGTGGGTGATAAAAACTTGAATATAGACCCAACAAGTGCGATGTGACATGGAAGAAATTAGAGGTTGGAATATTTGAGGAAAAGTCTATTCATTTATTAATGGAGACCCAAGTACATATTTCCATTTTGTCTATGGATCATGTTTCAAAGTACAACTTTGTTCTCATTTGCAAGTTAAGAGTGATGTGTTCATGCATATGGCAATTGTTGGCACTTATTGCAATCTCTTTTGATGTTGTTAATGTAAAAAGTAGATTGTTGCAAATTACTACAAGCTATTACAAATTTTTAATACATGTACATATTTTACATGAATTGTGAATGACTATGATTAAGTAAGGACGGGTACATTCACAAAATAAGGAGCCGAGGGTGCACTCTTAGTAAGGACTTCAATGACTAATTATTCAAAAATATTTTGGGTATATACTAGGAATATTCTATTTGTAAGTTGCAAAAAGTCATAAGAAAGTCCTTTTTACTAAAAAATATGTTGCATTATACTCTTATGTGAATATGTGTTTAGAGAGCCTTTCCAAAATTATGTCATTTTCAAGCCATTTATCAGTCATTTATGAGTTTTTTCAAGTGATACAAACATTGTAAAACATTAGTTACAATGATTAATCAATGTTTTTAAGATTTCAAATTTCATTATATTCATTTCAAATTATTACACATGTTTCCACCATATATTAAGAATAATATCATCACAACATATATATTTTTAAATGCAATATTAATATAAATTTTCACATGAAAACATGAAAAACAAAGCACTAGTTATAATTCCTATCGCTCTTATATTTGTGAATGTACCCAAACTTTCTGACTAACAAGGATTGCTACAAATTTGGAGGGAAGTGTATGTATTCATTGGAAAATGAATGAGTTGTTAATGTAACACAATGGATTGTTACATAATTCTATGTAGATTTTGATAGCATTATTGAATGAATGTGAGTCATAAGGACTTTGAAAATTCCACTTGGAGTGATGCAGACTTGGAGGGATGTTTATGTACTCATTGGTATATGAATTGAATGGATGGAGTAGTTCAATGGACTACTACAAAGTTCTATGTAGTTTTAACATCATTATTCAACGAAAATGACTCATAAGGACTTTGAGACCTCCATTTGGAATGTTGTAGACTTGAAGGGATGCTGATGTATTCATTGGTATTTAACTTGAATTGTTAATGACGGTCATAGATTGCTACAAAGTTTTATGGGGTTTTTTCACATCACTTGTGACTAAGCTTGATTCATAGGGACTTTGAAACATACCCTTGGAGTGCTACAAAATAAGGAAGGAGTCATATATGTATTCATAATTGGGAATTGACTTGCTATTGTCAATGTACCTCAATGCATTATTGTAAAATTCATAGTTTTTTAACATCCCTTCTAATTCAATGTGATTAATAAAGATTTTGAGGCTTGCACTTATATTTCTACAATTGGCTTAAGAATCTTAATATGTATTTGTAGTCTAATTGGATAAGACCTTTGTGATGTTTTTTGTATGATACATGAACTATTGATGTGATGTGTAGGCTAATTTTTCTTATAATAAACACTAATGTAGATGTATTGTTATGTGTAGACTGATTTCTTTTTATAAATTCCAAGTTGCCCATCCTAAAGCAAGTGTTGGGCCTAGAGAGTTTTTGAATCAATGAAGCCATTATTTATCAAAGCATTGAAGAACAAAAACACTTGCTATTGTATATATCACACTGAAATGAATGAATGATGGTTAACATTGAATCAAATGAGGACAAATAATGTTGTCCATGGGAACCAAGTGTGTGGTTGTGCTTGTGATGATGTTTGTGGTTTTGATGGTCAACCATGCCAAGCCTCAAGCAAAGTGTATAAGGGCATAAATCAAATGTGGGAGGCTATAGTTTGCCCAAAAAATAGTTAGATGAATGGCACAAACGTAAGTGCTTGTCTAGGGACTACTCAAGGTGTGGGGTGAAAACTTTACCATTTTGTCTAGAAGAACTTATTGGATCTAATTTTACTGTAGTATAATGGAGGCAATTTGCTCTTGAAACAACCATGTCAAAGGTTGGCAAGGCATTGAAAAAGCTAACATTGGTGTACAAAGATGAGTTCATTAATTATATGAAGCCAAAATTGCAACATTTTGTAAGACACAATTTTGCAATGGCAAGATGGGAAGACAAACACTTCAAACAATGCATCAAGTCTTTTCTAGCCAACACAATGGTGTCCATAGATGATTTTGTGGAAAATTATTCATTTGAAGTGAAAAATGAGGTCCAAAGTATGCATTAACATACATATCAAATATCAATTTTTGTACACATATGTTTTTGCCACAACCCTACAACAATTCCATATGATGAAGAATCCCATATTCTTACATAATACCATTTTTACATTTATGATGATCGGAAGCATGTTTCTAAGTTTGTTCAACATTGTTTCAAATTACAATGGCAATATATGGTGGATCACAAGTATGCACCATAGTGGCATTGGGTGTGGAGTGACAGTTGTGTAACACAATTTAAGAGTAAGAAACCATGGTTTTTTGTCTCAAGATATCCTAATATCATTGGAAGTTGTAAAATGTTGTGGAGTTTCTTTGGTAATGGTCATGGAAAGGGACCCCATGATGAGGCAAGGGCTATGGTAAAAAGATTTTTTTGAAGAGAACAACTTGATGTTGATGGTGTGAAATTACAAAATGTTGAGGGCTCCAAGCATGCTAAAAGGAGCTAAGGGTTGTGAAATCACCACAAGTCCATGACTTTGAAAAATGACTACATTTTAATAATTGAAATATAATGAAATTTGCTATAAAATTTTTATATACTTGTGAGTTTCTACCTCCATGCGTTTTGTGTAATTTGAAGATGATTAACTTACCTTAAAGTGATTTCAAAGTAGTGGGAACTTTGAAGTGGACAACTAATTTTTATTTCAAACATCCTTAATAATATGTGAAAAAAAACCATTTTCTTTCAAAACTTCAAGGAAGCCATATAATTTTGATTATGAAGGCATGGCATTAACCAAATCTTAAAATTATGTCTAAATTTCACAATACATTAAAGTACTTTGAACGTGTTTTTGACCCCTTAAAATACATAATTTGATCAACTTCCCTAAAGACTAAATGTTTGTTTCTTTATAATGGAAGGCAAGGTTAAATTTCCTAACAAATTTGATGTGTTTGGCATAATTATTTGTATTTGTGGAAAATATGCTCTATAGAAATGGAACAATGTTATACAAGGTAGGCAATGAACTTAATGCTTAATACACCTTTGAATGTACTAAAAATGTATTAGACAACTATACAAATATGAAAATATTTATAAAATTGAGGATTTTTTGTTGAGGATGGGTTAAAATCTCATGGCATTTAGCAATTGAAGTATTTTTTATTGGAGACATATTTCGACATGAAATTTTGTGGATGAAACTTATACCATCCCTAGATTAGGGTTTATAGTAGCGTCTAGTGACACTCAAATCGAAACAAGGTTTTAATGGGCAACATTCAAAGTTAGGTTTAATGGTGAGCTACACATTGCACAACAATGGCCATTGTTTCTTATAATTCAAACTATCAAGCAAGCCTACCATGGATCATTATTTGTTGAAATTTTCACATGCACATCGAGGTTTAGGTACGCACATTTCAAGCTTGAACTCCATTACAAAGTCTTGCCATGGATTCACGCATGTGTATCATTTGTCTATCCATGGTCAAGAGGTAAGCATTGGACCTCTAGTAAATGATTATTGTGCAAATATTCTTTGATGAGATGTTTTAGCTAAAGATTAAGGAGTATTTCTTTGTTATCATTATTGTCTAAGATGGAGAATTGTAAGAATAAATGAAAGTTTGTTAATTGTCAACTATGTGAGTTAGGAAAGTGATCAAAATGATTGTCAAATGTTAGGTCATCAAAAAGATCCCCATGTGCTAAGTCTATAGGTGAAGATGGGCAAGATAAGACGTCCAACAGTGAGGTTAAAGAAAAGGATCTTGAAGTAGTTACAAGCAAAGAGCGAAGAAAAGAACATAAACAAAAGTATCAATGGAAATATAAGCTTCAACAAGCATGATTACTTGTTGAAGAAAAGTCACAACAAATAATATAAAATAGGTCTTTTCTACAACGCATTGACCAAGCATACTGCTCTTAATTAGAATAAGAAGATAGCACAATGCATTGAGAAGGTGGATGGAATAAATGAAACGAGAAAGCTAAAGAGGAAGAGGAATGAGTTATGGGACGTTAGAGGTTATTGACAAATGGTTTAAGAAGCTCAAGCACTTGCTAATGGAGAAATGGAGATAGAATGTTTTAAAGCATACAATGGTTGGGAGGATGTCAAGAATATGAAAATTTGGAAAGACAATAGGTCCATGTTGGTGCTGAATGGCAACTAATTGCTCGTAGAGTGTGAAGAAGTAAAAAAGGCTAGGGTGAATAAACATATTATGCATTATTACTAAAGCAATGACAACATGATGTTTAAAGATTTGGTTTTGCCTAGGCCTAATGAATGTTGGTAATTGATTTTGGATCTCTATCATGAAATTGGGCATTTTGGAAAAGGAAGGACATTAGCAAAGGTCAACAAGCATTATTTCTAGCATAACAAAACCTAAGAAGTCAAGGATGTGGTACAATTGTTAAATTTTTAGAAGATGAAGCCATTTGCAGATTTGGTGCGCCTAATACATTCTTAGCAATAATGATTCTGAGTGGTCTATATAATTTGATCAACTATGCAAAAACTATGGCATTGGACATTAGTACATTACACCCCAATGGCCAAGGTGCAATGGGATGGTGGAAAGATTGGTCAAAACTCTCAAACATGGATTCATCATTTTGTCTATCAATCATGAACATGCACATGATTGGGACAAACACATGCCCTTGATTTTGTTTGGATATAAGTGTGGGGTATAGTCGAATATAAAATCTTCTCCACATATCTTATTGATGAGAAGGATTCTTCGCTTGAAAGTTGACAACTTTTTGAGTCCTCTGCTTCAAACCTATGATGATGATGAAAATCTTGTTGTTGTTGCAACATAGATGATTGGCAAACTATAGTTCATTTAAAAAATGCATGGAGAAGTTTCAAAAAACATTTGTTAAGCCCAAGCCGAACAAAAATGGGCATATGCTTCTAGGAAATGTAAGCAATTATTTTTGGGGTTTATAGAAAGGGAGACTTTTGTGAAAATGAAGAAGTTAAGCAAGAAAAAGTTGTTTGCATCTAGTTGGGAACTTGTCTTTTTATATTTGTAAGGTACTTAGATGGTCATGGCTTTTTGGAGTAGGATGAAGGAGGAAGAATTTGTGTTGTCAAAGGCAAGGATGACAAATTATGGGATAGACCTTGACATGATTTGCAATTATTCCATTTTGCACTTGTGTTGTGAAGAGTGAAGGGCTCAATTTCAATTATAAGAGAAACACTACATCTATGATGAGAAAATATGTGATGAAACCTTAATGTAAAATGTACAATGCCATCAACTACCAAAAGCTAAAGACGACAAAAGTTCGGTAGTTGATCTGGTGACAATGGCAAGTCTTGTGAATTTTTTGTTTTTATATTACTTTGTTCTTTTGTAGGTTATGAACTTCTTGGAGTCTTTATGATTAGCGACATTTAATTAGTTTATGGTTTTCCTTGTGGGTGAGGCATTGTTAGGTAGATCTTCTTTGTTGCACATCAATCAATAATGGATGGAGGTGGAAAGTAAAATATCACAGAATTTTTGTTACAAGCAGTTAAGTTCTTAGTAATTTTTCTTTTGGGGTTTTTGCATATATGTGTTTTGGTGTTATAGATAGATTGTTATGCTTGGTGACATTGGAAGGATGAATGCCTAAAGGTGTAGTTTGTGATTGTTCTGAAGGATGAGTTGTTTCCACTTCGCCCTATATCTTTTAGAGAAATTCAATCTAACATTAAGAATAGGAGTTTGTGATAAGTGGAATGATGAAGATTACTAAGGATTTTGAAAGTGACAGAGTTTGGCAAATGAAGGTTTCGTGTGTTATGTGGTTTTGAGTGACTAAGGTTCTAAGGGAAAAGAATGTTTGATTTCATTAAGACTTCCGGATGCACCAAGTGCATTTTTTGTTTAGTGGTTTTTCATTTGGAACTCCAATAGAGATTGATGGTTTGCATTTGATAATCCTCTAGAGGAAAACATATTTTTAGTATAAATCTCTGCCATATCTTTTGTTCAATTATATATGTTCATCATATCTGAAAATCATTATGTCCCCTTATTGTTTCATGGTTTTGTGTTTTGTTGTGTTGTTGAAGTTTGGGAGGGAAGGTATCTTATTCTGCTCAATAATGTCAATTGAGGTTCATGAAAGAAATATTGGAGCGATTTGACCCCCATAGACTCATATATTTTATTCCTTCCATAGGTTAGGACAATTTTTGGTTGAATGTATGTTTTGGTTTGGATTATCAAATTATTGAAGTTTTGTAGTTTTATTTAAGTTAATTGTGTTTGAATTTTGTTCATGGAGATGGATTTATTGATGTGAAGGGAACATTCCTCTGGCCCTATCTTTTACGCTAAATTACATCATTGGCCAAATGTGTTGAAATATGATTTTCTCCTTTTGTATCATGAATTTAAACTTCAGATTCAATTCAAAGCCATAGTATTGCATTTTTTTTCCAATTTACTTTGCTAAAGTTATTATGATAGTTGACCCATATAATATTGTCACACATATATGCAATGTTATGTAATGGCAACATTAGATTTTCAAACTTGGGTTCCAAGTTGAACACTTAAAAGAAGGGGCCCCATTCCCCCCCCCCCCCCCCCCCCCC
>Ga0209208_10004088_pt1 | contig 20795 bp, 19 predicted proteins | sample S1TSphfallax_3_FD_187694 | JGI IMG/M metagenome (GOLD analysis project Ga0209208, IMG submission 187694) | Host-associated microbial communities from peat moss isolated from Minnesota, USA - S1T2_Fd - Sphagnum fallax MG (SPAdes) (version 2) | ecosystem: Host-associated > Plants > Peat moss >...
AGGGATTTTAAAGATTTAAAAAAAAAAAAAATCGCCATATCTTGACCAAAAAAACTTAGAACTCGCCAGATTTAGACAGTGGGTTCCTGGATGTCGCCAGAACTAGGCAGGACAGTAAAAAAATTAATGGTTATCCAGAAGAAAATTTAGTCAAATTTGGCTATAGACCAGATCTGAAGGTTTTTACCTTTTAACAATCCTTCACATTTTTGGCTACTTACAAGAACCCAATAGAGAAATCTGGCAATTTCTTTAACGTTTTCTTGAAATCTGGCGACTAAAAATCCCAGGAAAAACACAATTTTATCCATTTTGAAAAAAAAAGAGTACCCAATTGGCCAAGTTTAGCCAGGAAAAAAAGACCGCTGCAGTTAGGCTTCTTTCTTTCTTTCTTTTGGGTGCCCTTTGGCTGAGGGGTGCGGAGGGGAAACTGGTCACCACCCGTCACCGTAGATGAGTGACCGCTGGTAGCCGGCTTCAACGGCACTTTAATCAATCAAAAGCGAGCCTGATCTTTTTTGAACCGGCAATGACCAGTTACCATCGTTCCCAGTCGGGAAAAACGCAGGACAGTGCATTGTAGTGTCGTGCGTTGTTGGCTGTTGCTGTGTGGCAAAAAACGCAACGAAAGGAGGAAATCGCTTGTTGTCGGGACTTCCTTCAAGCAACAGAGCGGGTTTTGTTGTGCCCGTCACGGAGGTTTAGGAGGGAGGAAGTAAACAAGCATTTTCCCCAGTTGAAGAGATTTTTTTTTTTTCAGAAAAGTTTTGCAAGTGTTTTTTTTCTTATCCGTTTGTATTCTACTCCGCATGAGCTTCAATTGTATCGCTATCAGGCATCTGTGAGAAGGATAACGACTAGGACTAGGACTAGGACTAGGACTAGGAGGAGTATTAGGAGCGGGGAGCGAGATGGAGAATGGTTTTACTGCAAGGAAGTATTTTGAAGGTATCGAGAATTCGCATCTATGAAGAAGCTGGCTGCTCTGAATGGCCAATTCTCCTCATCCACTCTGAATATCTGTCTTCCTCAAGCTTCTTCTTTTTCTTCTTCGCCCCTCGACGTTTCCTGCAGGCGCACTGTCATCAAGCTACTCATTCCGGGAGCAGTAATTGGTAGAGAGCTGCTGCTGGTTCGGAATGGCGTACAAAACTTGTATTCCTTGCCACTTGTTAAGAAGAAGAAGAAGAAGCGAGAACTGCACAGAGTGGAGCTGCCGAGGAGTGACATGATTGGTGGAGGGTGTTGTTCTTGTCAGACGCATGATGCCTGCATCTCTCAACTACATTATTCAGGCGTTGCTAAAGTAGAGAGGAAATTTGCATTGAGGTTGACAAGGCAGGAGAATTGTACTCCCAGAGCAGCAGACAATGTGGCGATTGAGGAATCAAAACCGGATGGATCAGGGTTAGCATCGATGAGGAATAGCAACGAAGGAAGTTTGAGACGTCCTGCGAGAGACGAACTGGAAGGCCTCAGAGCAGACGCTCCTCCACACATCTTTGAAATGGCGGAGAAGCTGATCGACAACTCATCTGGTTATGTGAGTGTATGCACTTTTGCCTACCACAATTCCTTGCGCTTCTATTCTCAAACGTGTTATATGAAGATTCTTGTTCTCCTCTTGTCTCCATCCCTCTCATAGCAGAGGCATTGCACATGCAGAAAATTCGGGTTGATTCAAGGAAGAGCCAAGAAATTGCTTGGATGAAGCTTCTATCAAGTGTACAGCAACTAAACGTGGCAAAAGGTGTAAGACCTAAGTTGATACTGCAGCTCTTGGACCTGATGTATGCAAATGGTGCCCAGGTCAATGCATTCCACATTTGCAGGGCCATTTCTGTAAGCCCTCTGTCTTGTGACTCTGCTCATGTACTACTATCTCCTGTCAAGCATTGACTCTTTTCAAATTGGACTGTGTATCATGATCATTGATGCAGCTGGCCACTGCAAAAAAATTCTCCATTTTCATTTTGCTGAGAAGCTCTATGCAGGCATGCCTGTGAATGGGTTCACCTCATCTTGATTGATCAGCCCTTGAATGAAATCTTCATTGGCAATTTGAAGATTTTATGTGCTCTCTCTCACATCAAGAAGAACCCAAATTTTTCAGCTAAGATGTGCACAGTGATAGAAGAGAAACACCTACAATTCACTTCACAATTACTCTTTTAGCATTTGAGGCCAGTCTAGGAGTTATGATCTATTTGTCTTCTCAAATGTGCTTCCTTCAAAACCATCTGAGCTTTGAGGTGGGTTACTTGATCTCTTAAGAGTCTTTTTTCTTCCCAGGTATGTGTGAATGAGAAGGCGATGAGTGTGGCAGAGGAGATCATGCAGAGAACAAAGACTATGGGCAACAGAGCTGCAATCAACAATGCATTTGTGTTTGCAAAACTAATTCAGGGGTACTGCTCCTCAAATCAGCGCAAGGAGGCATTTGCGATGCTTGCTGTATGTTCAATTTATTGCTTCCTTACATTGTTGCAAACCTGAATATGTGAGATAGAAACTTTATTGTGAAGCCGCAAACTGATTTTGCTATGTGCCTCGGAACTTCATTCTTTTCTGTTTCTGCCTATCTTCAAAGTCCAAACACTCAGCAGAGTCATTAAGATGATGTTCATTCTTAACTGTGTTGTTCTTCCTTTCTTTGTTGTTTCTCTCTCCCATTGTGAACTTTATGTAACCTCTCTGGATCATGGCTTTTTCCTTTCCAGGTTCAGATAATACTTACATTTGTGCTTATATTTTAGCAGATGTATGGGCAATGATGATGTATTGTGTTTCCTGTGGTTTCATTTCTCCATTGTGTGTAACCCTTGACTCACATTGGAGAAATGAAACCACAGGAAACACAATACATCATCATTGCCCATACATCTGCTAAAATATAAGCACAACTTTTCCTTCTTTCTCATCCTTCTTGTTGTCGGTTGTCTTCCAATATTGGTTCCTTTCCTTCTCTGCAACTTTGGCTTTGGTTGATCTGCCCTATGCAGTTGTCAATATTTGTCTGCATTTTTGACCTGACAGCTCACTGTTGGTTGCTGCTCTCAAGGCAATGGATGCAGAAGGAGTAATACCAGATGTGGTCATTTACAACACCCTCTTAGAAGTAAGTTAAGGTTGCATGATCTATGCCTGGATGCACCTTTACAAAAAGTAGCATGGTTACTTCCAAAGGGTCAGGAACTCTATTGCTTAGTCCATATGGACTTAATTAACCTTAATGCAAGCTGTATATCACAGGGAATGCATCTGGGTGAAGCTCTGCTTTGATGCTTTTGCAGTCACCTCATGACCCTTGCATTTTGGCCATGAAAACTGCAGACAGAGCAAAGCCCAGAAGGAGTTGACTTCCTTTTGAAAGAAATGAAAGCACGTGCTATACAGCTAAACGAACGGACTTACAGGTGATGACTCTTCTGGGCTGTGCAATGAAATTTGCGAGAGTGTTTATTCTTTACCCAGCAGTCTTTAGGCTTAATTTCTGGCTTCATGGTTAAGAGACAGGAGTTGATATGGCTCTATTGAATGTAGACTGGGAATGTTGTGACAGTGCTGCTATCCGGTGCTATGGTCGCACAGGCCAATTAGGGGCAGTACGGAGACTCTGGCAGCAGCTGACTAAAGCAGAAGTCAGCCCCTCTGTCTTCACTTTCAATTCCCTACTTGATGGTACATATTTCTTTGAGCTTATTAAGGGGGCAGCCTAGCACACCTTGCTCAAATTTCTATTTGACCCACAGCAGATACAGGACTGCTGTTCTTCTCAAGAAACTCTCACTTGCCTACTCCATCCACATTTAGCTTGTTCTCTGTCATACTGACTGGTGTATACACAGATTTCTATGTGAAGACAGAGTTTCAGGGTAGCCCCTTTGATAATATCTAGTCAGACTCAATGGGGCTATACACAAGATTTTATTTGCTCTGGCAGGTTGTGATTTTTCTTTCATGTTCATTTTTCAGCATATGCAAGTGTGGGGGACGTTGATTCCTGTAAGGAAATCATGACTCAGATGAAATTGAAAGGCATGCCGGTAATAAGAGACAGCTACAACACCTTGTTGAAAGCACATGCTCGCTCCCGTGATGCAGATGGTGCAGTTGGCCTTTTACGAACAATGCAACGACAAGGTTTTGATCCAAATCTCAATATTCTCCCAAGTTTCTTTCACATAGGCAGGTAGAGTTAATGTACTAATCTCGTTGATTCCTAGTTATGTCATCAACTTAAGGTTAATGTCTTACGGGTACCTCTCATAAAGAAAATGGAGTTTTGGTAGCAGGTATCAAGCCCTGCATCATAACATACAACACAGTGATGGATGCTTGTGTGAGAGGCCGGGCCATGCAACGTGCTTTGAGTTTGGCAATGGAGCTGCGACTTCATCACTTAAAGCCTGACTCAACAACATTTGCAACCATGCTGGTACTCTTTGCATATACTGCTTGGCATTTGACCTGGTGCTTAACTTATAGATGAGCAAGCCACCAACTCATGATTTTTGTTGTCCTTGCCTGTTTAATAAACTTACTTGTGTAACTATATATCACCTACTGATCCATCAATGCTATGCAACATACCCTGCAGCGATCAGCAGGGCTGCTTCGAGATGCAGACCTTGTACACAAAGTGCTTCAAGACATGGAGACTTCTCAATGTCCTCAAGATGAAATTGTATGTCTTCTCTTTCAATGATATCCTCTTCTGCTGTGATTACTTAAATGATGTATTAAGCCTGACATCCTATGAATGGTTGTTTGTTTGTGTTCAAGACATACCGCTGTGCTGTGTATGCTTTTGTGCACTGTGGAGAAGGAGGCTCAGCTCTTGAGATTCTTGAGAGGATGAATGCTGCTGGTTTACCTCCAGCTATGACTGTTCCTGAGGTTCTCATCAAAGTAAGGTTGTTAGAACCTGATGCTTCACTGGTAGTCATCCAGACAAATAGTACAACAGATGCATCTCATATTCATGGCCTAAACCTGTCTAGCCTTACAGCATATCTTCTTTGTATATGAGCAGAGTGTAGATGCAGCTCTGCTACGTGAATGCACAGCAGCTGCGCCAACTGGAAGATTGCAGCAGTTTTTGGCTGACATGGCAGCAGCAGGTAAGTATTTCCAAATGCAGAGCCATTTTTCCTGTTTTTCTTTCAGCCATGGGAACAAATCCCAAAAATTTAATTACACTGTGTTTGGTTTTTTTCTTTTGTTGCCCCCTGTTTGGTGTTACTGGCAGCAGGCCCTGTGATATGTACAGGTCATGAAGTACATACTATGCTTCTGATGGCTTTTATTCTTGTTCTCTGGGGATTGAGGAATTGTGAATCTCATGAAGCTAGCCATTTTGTCCAGGGCTGACACCAAACAGAGAAACTGGTGGAGCAATTGTTCGGAAGTTGGCTCATTCTCATGGTGTTCACATGGCACTAGGTGCTTTTCATTCCCAATCCTTGTCAATATTGTCTGAAAGTCACAAATTATTCCTGCCACCAAGAAGTATATGACAACAATATCACACAGATTTATGAATAATCTTGACCATGCATGTGCTTTACAGATGTTGCTGGAGAGTTCCTTCGTGTAGGAATTACCAGCCTCGGTCTGCACACATGGCAATCTGTTATTGGAGCATCTGTTGCTCATGCAGAACAGAACCCTTTGTTGGTGTGCATTTTTTCCTGTCCAGAAGTCCTCTGTAATCCACCTTTCATTTTCTGATGTTGAGCTTTCTGTGGTCATTGTAAAAGACATGTATTTCCCAACTGGAAGGTCTATCTTGACTTGAGCTGAACAACTCACATCCCTTTGCTGGTTGTTTGGTATCAGGCAGCTGCCGAAGTCAGTCGAATATTGAGTTCCATGGAAGCTGAAGGCATATCTCCAGACAGGCATGTAAAGCTACAACATTGTCTTCTGCCATTGGTGATTTTAGCAGTCAAGTGTAAATGATAGTTTCCAAAGAGAGAAATAGCATGGCAGTGCTCAACAGTAGTTATCTCACTCACTTCTAATCTGTTCATGTTTGGAAGACAAGGTTCTTTTGCTAACAGATCGGTGCCTTTGCATGCCTTTCTCTTGCACCAGGATGATATATGAAGCAGCTATTTCAATTTATGTGCGGTAAGTTGCTCAAAATCAAGTTTGGCCCAGACTTTGAAGGTCCTTTCATTGCAGCTACTCAAGCTTGAATCTTTGTTCCCTAGTTATGAAGCATACTTCCATGTGAAGTATAATAAAGCTGTTCATTGTTGTCACCAATCCTTGGCTTTTGTGAAGGTGTGGAGATGGAGACCAGGCAATTAAATTGTATGAAAGGATGCAGAAAGCAAATCTTGCAACGAAACTTGAGGGAGGAAAAGACCCAATAGAGAGAATGCTTCTTGATGTTATGGATGCTGCTCTTGTTGGAGCACTTGCCTCGGTGAGACTAAGTTTCTGTGGCAGCTTGCATTAGCTCCTGTTACTGTCAGTTCATAACAGGGGCACTTTGATCCTCACTGACTGATTGATTTGCTTTTGGATCATAGGGTTTGGGAACCTCAGAAGAGCAAGGTGGTCTTCTTGGAACCAGCAAAGCTGGTAGTGAGCAAGCACCTCTCACGCAGACAGCCTCAATTGTGCAGGACTTGGCTGAGGCTGGTATCCGAGTTAAACCTGGGTATGTGTCAAGATCGCTTTTGGAAAACATATCCTGCCTTACAAATTACTCACAAGAGGTTTCTGGGCCTTCAGAGCCAGAGCGTGACAATGCTCATGGATATTAACTAATTAGCCTTGTGCATGCAGTGCTGTGACGAGCATCATTCGACGGCTGTGTGTAGATGTGTCACCACAAGATCACAAGTCTGAGGTTAAGGTATTGTTGGCCATTCGAAAGCCAATGGTTGGTAGCCAACCTCCAAAAGAAATTGAAGCATCAGCAGCACAAGATCGAAGGGTTCAGCGTCTTGAAAGAGCCATGGGACTTGTTGAAGCTTCTGATCACCTGGTATGTCTGTCTCAGGTTTTTGCATTCAATATTTGAAAATGATGGTTAACATTTTGCCTCAATGATTGCTATCTATAATTGGATATTCAGAACTCAAGTGCTGTGTAGGATTACTGTAATTTGTAATGTTGTAACATTGATAGGATGGTGAACTTGAATCTCCTATCACACCAAGTTGTGGAAACCTCTCAGATAAACATAAAACAAAACCTCAGCAATCTCCTTAAAACCAGATATCCCAATATGCAGATCAACTCCAGCAGTATCTTGATGAGATGAATTATATAAAATTCTCAGCATTGAAGTGAGGACTTAGGTAGGTATATGATGCTTTGGTTCCTGAGTTGCCTTGGTTGGTTGGACTGCCAGTTTGGAATGCAGGCAACAAGCTTTGTCTATGGGGCCCTCATGGAGGCTTGCATTCGACTTCAACAGGTAGATCTTCCTTTAGCTCTACTTCAAGTGAGTGTCATCTATTATGTGTTCTCCAGAGTTAATACCACCAGCAGAATAACCTGAGGCTTTTGAGACCATCCACAGAGCTGCAATATCATAATCTGAGGACAAGGTGCAGGGTTCATCATTTCATTGCCATGACAAACCAGGAGCCAGCAAATACCAATAGTCACCATCTATGTGCAAACTGGGAGTAGTGTGCAAGTTTTTGATGGTTATGGCAAGGAATTTTCATTGGTATCATATCTCGAGTATTGTTACCTCATGGTAATCACAGGTCTTCTATGTGTTGCCTTTTGATCGTGAAGGTGGAGCAAGTTGAGTTCCTGTGGCAGCAAATGCGATCAGGAGGTGTGACACCTGATGTGGGGACATGGGTGTTGCGTATTCAAGCCTTGACAACTGTGGGATCTATTGGAGTGCGTACACATAACCTTTTGGCTGAAGCAGCTAATGACCAACTTGAACTTCATCCTCACCTGCTAAGGTCATTTTGTTACCCCATCTTCTTTGTTCTTTTCCAGAACAGCTCGTTTTCAGCTGAAGTATCTTTCTATGAGGACAAAATGTGCCTCATCTTCACCAGGAACTACAGCTTTGAGAGTCCTTGGTGGTGTTGTGTTGGAAGTTTTGTCCATTGCCTCTATGAACTGTGAACTAGATGTCAATCTAATATTCTAGCTTCTTTTAGTTGTACTTTTTCTTGGCCATCTTTCCTCTGAAGATGTTGATCACTCTTCCTTTGACTAGAATCTGTCTAGGTGTGCCCTGTCTTATGAACTTCCTATGTACATAGGACATTCAAATGTCCAGCACCTGTTTCTGACTTAAAACCTTTGCTGCAAGTAAAATGATATGTTTGCACTGTGCAGGGCCTTGCTGAAAGGGTGCTATCATGTAAAGGACATGGCTAGTGTTGCACATCTACAGCACATGCTTGACACAAGTGCTCGTGTCCAGCCTTCTCTTTGATCTCTTAGACTAAAGGGGACACTGATTATTATCAGTCTTCTGATCTGACCAATGTAATTCAGTAAAAAAGATCTGTACATTCACCAGCACAACCAAATTCTTCATATACATCACTCCTTGCTCTTCTCTATGTGATTTTGTGTGCAGTCTAGATTATTAGTATCCATGTCCAAATCTTGAAAGTTTGTTCTTAGTGCCTATGTACAGACACTAAGAACACATTCAAAGTTGGATGATGTGTTAACCCTGGAATGCATCCCTCTTTCCAGCCATGGACACACAAAGAAGCAGAGATATAAGACAGATGCTACAAAAATGCTTGGAGAAAATCAATATATACAACATAGGCTGAATGTAAACTTTACAATCAAGAATAATATGTAGAGTATAAATCCAAGAGAAGAAATTCCAGCAACTCAGGAAAATCTAGCACCTTGAGTTTCCGGTTCCTTAAATTCCTGATCTCAATTTTCTCTTGTAGGACATTGACAGGAATTCCATGATATAATGTGGTTGAGTTAGTATTGCTAAACTTTCAAGTTGAAAAGTCAAGTCAATTGAACCAAAGAAGCTCTAGAGCTCTATGATTGTCAGATTTTGCATTTCTTGATGTTCTGTTCTTCTTCTCCTCCTGTATTAAGTTGCCTGTGCCTTGTACTCAGTTTGCTTGGTCTGTAGTGGTCTAACTTCTTTTTTGATTATTTTCCTTGCATCTTGGGTTTCCCTTTGAGCACTCTTTGAGCTGTGCCCTCAACAATGCTTTCTTTGTCAACTCATATCATGCCTCTTGCTGCATCTTGCTTTCACCTCTTGTTGTTCCCTTAAATGCTAAGTCTTCCTTCTTCTTTCTTACTTTCCTTCAGAACCCTTTAAACCCTTTCTCTAATTTTGTCCATCAAGTCTGTGAGCTCCTTGCCAGATGATCCTTGCTTGGTCAGTTCTTATGGTGCCTACAATCCTCTATGTTCTTCCCCAACCTGTCCTCTGGGCTTTACTCCTTGGGATGTCCAGCACAGTTCTCATTTGTCGCATATTCCCTGTACATTTGCTCCTTGGCTGTGAACTGGCCACGAAATGTTCAATCCTCCCTCTATATCCTTGTCCTCTACTTCTATTTCCAGACCTTAATTGCACCATCCCTGCTGCTTGATATGAGGAGGCGCTGGTTTGTTTGGGCTGAAGCTAGTCCTAGAATGCAGTCCCGGTGGCACCCTGCACTATCTGTTGCAGCTGCGGCCAATCCAGTTTTTGATTTACTTGATGTCCGACTTCCACTTTCAACTCCCTGAACCTCCTGCCATACCAAATAATATTTGTCCACCTTGCAAAGTAAGAACCAATAGACCAGAATGGTAGCACATATACTAACACATTGTAGTGAGGACAGTATCTGTAATCCTGCCATGGACAACATCTGGTGATCAGGGAAGAAGTATCACCTACCTGAACCACCCGTACACCATTTATGGCCCGTTGTTCAAATCTTGGAGCTTCTGCAGTGGTGGAGGTTTTGATGGTGGGCCCACAAACAGAGTAGCTGTTCTCCGGTCTACAATTTCCACAGTTTGTAAGGTAATTACCTTTCCTTTCAGGTGAAAAGATGAACCCAATCTATGATGATATTGCAAAAAAGAAGGATCTTGTAAACCACACCATTGTAACAAAGCAGCTTCATTACAACTAGAGGAAATACAGGAACAAATAATGCATGTCCATCCCAAGCTTGGGCCAATTAAGACAGAATACAGAAATAAGAGGGGTGTCTCTGATGTCCAATAGATTTTCCTGTCTGTTGGCCGTTTTGGTCTCAGGCAGAAAATCATGAAGACAATTCAGGGTTCAGTTCTGGTGTGATGAATCCTAGTTTGTTCACAATGATGAGGTTTGCCACTCAGAAGGCCAGCATATCATGCAAGGATCCAAACTAAAACCAAGATTCTTTTTCTGAAAGCATTGAAAGATGGGTGAAAAGATAGATTCCCATGTGAAATGCAGTTTGATCATACCTTAAGTGGTCCCACATACGAATGCGACAGTCTGATCCCCCAGTAAGGAGACCAGCTCCACCTGACAAGGGAAGCAACGCTCGCACCCCTGGAAGCCGAGGAGGAGGGTCAATAAGCTCCTCAATGCGGAAATCAGCCACTTTTAAGCCTCCATTCAACCTGCTGTCCAAATTCATTCCAGGTCTGAAGCATTGGGAACTTGACAAAGGTTGACTCAATGCTGCTGGTATGTTGCTTGTGGTGTCTGCAGTGGCTGTCTCAGATGCTAACCTCAAAACCTGCAAAAACCAATTTGGAGGTGCTCATTATGACTACCCATGCAAATTGACAGATGGGATGCTGTTATTTCATCAAATGTCAACTTTAAGCTAAATGGCCAAAATACATATATCATCCCAGATATTCTCTTGCAGAAGTCTTGGATAGCCAGACAGTCTGACCAGCTCCAAGAAATAACGACCAACTTCTCCAATCATCCTCTACATTGACCTGCAAGAACCACTTATACATGTATCTACTGTTTCTTCTGATGACAGATTCACAGGTTGGCAGACACAGGAGCATCAAAACCAAGGGTTAGCTTCTAAATTGGTTTCCTACTTCAGATCACAGAGTCCAAACTAATATCTTTTCGGTGGCTGCAGTGTAGATCCCTTACCTGGTGGCATGTCCCATCTTCAGCATTCCAGAGGGCCACTTCATTCTGCCCCGCAGCAACATACACAAAAGGTCGTGCACTTGCTGAAGAAGCAGTGCCCACCATCCCTGGAACAAGAACACACATTCTCTCAACAGGGGAGCATGCAGGATGCTGCCATGTATTAACAGGGACCTGCCACATAGGAGCAAAGAAAATGTTCAGTAGGAATAGACGGGTACACATTGACTACCTAGTGAAAGACTTATCAGGAGAGCTACAAATCATTGTAGGACTCCACACGCTTCTGCTATTTGTTTTGGAATCAGGAGGCTCTTTGTTCCAAACTGGGAAATCACATCTAACTTGAGATAGCACTACATATGAAGATAACAACTATCCATTCCTGCATTTGAAGACACACAGACTACAACACACACATGCTTGGATTTGCACTGAAATTACTAACCTGGAAGCGTAAGTCCCAAAGTGTAAGTATGCCTCGGGAGGTTCCTGAAACAAGCCAATTGCAAGCTGGATCTAGAACTGTTGTGGAAATAAAGCCTTGAGCTGGTTTAACCCTGAGAGTCCATGCATCAGCCTGTGTTCTTAAGTCCCAAAGATGAATGCCATTGCGTTGAGTGCTATACAGCAACTGGGGTGGTCCATCATTTGAAAAGTTTTGCAAAGAAAGGATGCTTCCTTCTTGTGTATCAAGCTTACAAGTGTTAGAAATTCCTGCATAACGTTCAGCACTGCCCCCAAGGCGTGCGACATAGTCAACTGCACAGACATGAATGGTCCCATTACTAGACGCTGCCCCAACATGGTGGTCATTGCCAAGCATTGTAACGTGAAGGGCACGCCCATCAGTTTGCAATGGGTATGTCAGGCGTGACCGGAATGAAACGTCTCGCTCTAGGCGGCGACAATCCCAGATCTTGACAGTCCCATCGTCAGATGCACTGGCAAAGAAAATGCTGTCAGCAGAGACAGCTACATCATTGACAGCACGCTGATGTTCCTGAAGATGAGCTATCAAAACACCCCGGGGTCTCCATGAACTCTCAGAGGCTCCTAACGTGGTTAAGAGAGTGATCCCTGCCATTCCGATAGAGGCATCTGTAGATAGGACTGAAACAGGAGCAGCCTCAGCAGAGTTTCCTCTGGCACTCACCATATCAGATGGGGATGCCTGACTTGCTTTACTTGTTGGTATGCTTTGTACACCAGCCCCAAACCCAGTAGCTAAAAAACCCTCACCAGTGTCCTGTTGCCCACCATCTTTGACACCATCCGATCGATATTGACTTCTAGAGCCAGTCCCCTGGTGGACAGAACCTGAAAGAAGCCTTGGCGTAAAGGATCCTGTCATTGCAACATGAGACCTGTGCAACAAAGGCTCAGCAGAAGACATTGAAGACTGCACACCAATGTTTGCCCACTGCAAAGAAGCTGGACCTACAGAACCACTTATTGGAGTCCGTGCAATTGTTGCCATGAGAAATGGCATGGAACCTTGACGACTACCAAAAACTCGGCTCCGCTCTTCATTAGCAGAAGGATTTCCGTCCACTCCTAGTCCACTGGGTGTACCCTCAGCAGACCATCTCTCATTCAAAGGGACAGAATAAAGTGGAATTCCTTCAGAGGACCCATCATAGTTTGAATAGAATCCAGCTCCAACACCTGCAGCAAAACCAATTGCTGAACCTTGAAGTTTTTCAGTGTTTTCCACCTCCCAGTTGTGCATCCGGGTCTGCATGGTGCTTGACAAGTTACGAATGTACCCTTCCATGGCCTTCATCTTCTCTCCATCCTCACCTTCAGACACCCCAGCAGAAGGTTTCTCAAAGTTTGGAATTTGGATTACTGAAACTGGAGCTCGTCTGGCTCCATTCATGGGTGCACTTTGTGAGAGATCCCTGGTTCCCACTGGAGAGATTCTACCATCTCGGTCAGGCTTTCGTCTTTCCCTAGTAGACCTGTTGGAGATGATCCCTACCTCCAGTGGCTGCTGAATGGGAGCAACTTGCTGGCCTTTAGATTTTTGAGTACCGTGCTTAGCAGCTGTAGTTTCTCTCTCTGTTTGAAGCAGCATAACATCACTCAACACACGATTGAAAACCTCTCGTGGAACTGGAGGTTTGAGGCATGCAAGAAGGGCCACCTCAGAGCACAGGGATGCAGGCTCACGTCGCAAGAAAGGCCTGAGAATTGGAGATAAGAAAGCATAAGAATCGGCCGGCTCCAGATTGGCACTTGTTGCAGCAACCAAAGTTATGGCTGCCCGCCTCACCCACTCACTTGGGTGGCACAAAAGAGGGGAAGCACGCTTCACAGCTTCCAGTAACACTCTCTTACGGAGGAGCCGATGTGTGCAAAGTGCTGCCAGGCATTCCATTGCATTCACAATCACTGTCTCTTCAACATCATTGAGAGCTTGTTCAATACAAGGAAGCAAGTATGCCTCCAGACTCATCCGCCCAACAAATAAGCACACATGAACTATGTGCTCAAAGAAAACTGCACGCAACTGTTCATCACGGTCATTCAAGAAGGCAGGCAATATTGGCAACAAGAAATCATTGCTGTGACGTGGCCCAAAGAATTGACAAAGTGAGCCAACATGCTGAAGCAGAGCTCTCCGGATGGTAGGTGTCTGCTTTTGCCCCATCACCAGCTCTTGTATGACGCGTGCAATTGTATCACGCAGGTGGGCTAATTCCACCTCCATGCGGCCCCCCAGGTGCCCTGTCAGACCTGCTCCGGCAGACACCTGTTTAAAAGATGCAAACCCAATTTCTTTAATCAAATGATGCAAGAGCAACCTTAAGCCTCAGTCATGTGTCAACATTGCTGGATGATTCAAAAAACCTCCAGCTTCATGTGCCTTGTACTCAGATGCAGTGGTAAAGAGGGTGAGGATGCACATGCATATTAACAAACCACAAGGAAGAACAAGATCCTGAAGCAGAAGAGAGATAAAACAACTGTACAACATTCATGTAAGAAGACAAAGAAGGGGGTGAAAATGAGCATTCACCGCTGCCTTGGTGGAACCAGGCCTTCTATCAAGAGAAGTCCCTTTCATCCGTGCCTGATTGCTTGACACATCTGAAGAAGTTCCAGTCTCATTCACATCCTGGGAGCGCATCATGAATCGATATGATGTCCCAGCAATCTTGTGGATGTTAGCAGCATATGCAATCCGAACACTTTCCTCAGTATCATCAGGTAGCAGGGAAAGCAATGGAAGAATGTACTCAGGAAATATCTTTGCATCACTGGGTGGGAAGATCTGCACCATGGATAGCACATTGCAAAGCGTCTGAAGCGCTGCACAACGCACAATTGCTGCCGAGTCTGACAATAAAGCTACAACATATGGGATGACAAGCTGGAGACGAGCATCATCATCTATGAAGAGAGATGAATCATGCAGCAACTGGATAGCACCTCGCCTTGCTTGAGGAAGCTTGACATTCCGCAAGCATGCACATAACAGGGATGCAATCAGTACCATGCCTTCACACTTCTGGGCCTGCTGGTCACCTCCATCTGAAGACAGATCTGAGACTGTCAATGCCTCCAATGAGTTTTCAACTTCTTTAGTCTCTGAGAGCAGTTGTTTCTCAAAATTTGGAGGAGATGCTAGTGCTGGTTGACAGGGCCTCCGACGCCGGCGCCGTATCCACCGCTTTTGCCTCCAGACACAATCTGGAGTACAGGTAGCTGACCATCCTCGGGCCACTGAAGCAGCACGCTTGAGATTACCCTCATTGGATTTCAGACCAGCACCTCCTTCAGTCTTAGAGCCAGCAGTCACATCAAGCTCTGAATCTCCAACACACATCTTGCGGTATTTCCAGCCATCCTCATCAGCTCCCACACCTGACAACATCCCATAACAAAGACACTGAGACACACATTCTGAGCTCATTTAGGGCAGGTTTACGACACTCGCATTTTATCCAAGGGTAGGTATAGGATGAGAAACAATGTAACAAAACATAAAACTGGCCATCTGGGAGCCTACATACCACTATTGGCCCAACTGGAGTCAACTTCCCAGTCCCCATCCCATCTCCATCCACCATCTGGAGGGAGAGTGATCTCCTCTTTGCGACGCCCTGAGCCTGCTGTTCCATAATTCACCACAGTTGCTTCACCATTGTGAAATAGGCGCTCGCTGAAAACTCCCCCAGCTTCCCTCATCTGGTTTTCATAGACCTGAGAAGTGTGACAACAGAGGCAGCTTGACTCAAAAGAAAGACACAACTTTCATTTTGGCTACACACTCCTTTAACAACTCAAGCTGCTTTTTGGTCATAACTTATAATTAAGGATCTAGGTCTGCTAAAGACATGACCAACTTACCTCCTCTGTGACAACTTCTTCAACAGCTGAAGCTGCTTCTGCAATAGCCACAGCTGCAGCTTTGACACGATGCAATGACACTGATGCCAATGACCGCGCCTGACCTTCCAGGAGGTGGTGTTGTCTTGGGTCCTCCATTGAAGGAGTTTGATCTACTATGAAGTCTCCAGCAGGACATAGTTCCTTTTCTTGTGAAGGTGACAAAGAGAGCCCTTTTGGAGACACCAGATCAGCAATATCCCCTACCTCTTGGGACTTCCTCTTCTGTAAATCAACCAGCATTTGCTTGCGGATCTCTGGGAATGCCCCTTGTGTGACAGCCACCTTTCAGCAAACAATGCAATTCTTAGAATGCTAACACCAAGGAAAGCACACATCAGGTTGACAGTTCAAAGAGTCCATTGACTGGAGAGAAAGATCCACATCAAATGACATGCAGCGCTTACTCTTGTGTCAGTGTCAAGAGGGACAAGGCATGAGAAGAAGTTGTGCAAGAGAGGTGAAAAGTATGCTGGAAAAACTGTTGGGGTCCACATTTGAAGGTACTCCTCTGCTGATAGTCGGGTTTCCTCATTCAGCTGGATCATGTGCATAATCATCTCCTGGACTTCCATATCAGGAATCTGCTTCAAGCATAGCAGAAATCATGTGAATACACACCAGCTCACATCTGTTCTCAGGAGAAATTTATAACAAAAGAGAAGTCGTAAGGTGAATACAGTGGAGACATTAGGCACCTTAAAAATTCTCCACAAACTTTTCTTTTCACTGAGAAAGCACAAATCTTAATCATTGACACAAACATCGAGAGAAAGGGAGAGAGTGTGTATAATGGACCTTTTCAAGCGAGGGTCGTGGATCATACTGCCCTCTGCGATATGCAAGCAACTGAGACAAATCGAACAATGCTTTCCCTTCCAGAAACATCTCCCCTATCACGCACCTATTGTCAGCCAGATGCACAGGTCTATTTCACACAGAGGCTTCATGGACCTCACAAGTATAGGTATTCTAGTTGCTGAATGGAAACATGTGCTAACACAACAGCCAGAAATCCTTTCTGGACATATTAGCAGCAAATAAATCAACCTCAAAGCTTGACACATGTGTTTCATGACTCTTGCTGCAACTGCCAATCTTAAATTGATATATAACCAAATAACAACTCTTTTTATCTTTCAGGAGTGCTTGTTGAAAACATGCGTATATTGGTATATACTACACAAAACTGGGTTTATTGTCTCTGTAAGGTATTGCTTTCAAAACCACCTGAAAGCTAATTTTTTTCACCCTGTGTGTCTCAGGAGAGTGTGTTTACCCAAGAGAGAAAATGTCCATGGCTGGCTTCAAAGGTGCATCTGCGGTTGCAAGCATGTCAATGTTTGGCTCGTAGAACCGCTGCATGAATCAGAAAGAACTTTGGATAAGCAGGAACTCATTCGGAGACAAACAATCTTCTCTCTCATATGCTCAGAAGTTTCAAGTTTTAACCACACATCTACCAAACTGGAACTGTCAAATGTCAATTATGAAAGTGGAAGCAGTGTGTTAAGTGAAAAATGGAATTTTAGGTAGTTTACAAGCACAAGAAAAGGAGGCCAGTAAGTTATACAAGTGGGAAGCCAATTTATGTGCATGTTGGAAAAAGCTAAAGCAAAGAGTTTTTGTTTCAATTAGCAACATTTACAGGTACAAAATTTGGGCAGAAAGAACAAAAACGTGAAAGGCAGACCTCAGGTGCAAGATAGCAGCGGCGCCGTCCACCTGTGTCGAAAAAGAAGGAGAAGTCGGCAGGATTGTCCACAGGTAAATATGTCGGCTTCAGTGATCCATAAAAGTCCGCAAGGTAGACCCAGTTCCATGACGTCACCAGTACATTCTCACACTTGATATCTCCTGCCAGACTTACCCTTGTTTAGCAATTATTTCTTCGTCCACAGGGCAGCTAAGAATTTTCCCACTCTAATGCACGCAACAACTTAGAGACTGCTTCTGCATTGATCTAGTTGTTGCAGATCTGTAGATGCAACTACAAAGACAGAAATCTTTCACCATGGAACCCAACAAAAGTATGATTGAAAATCTTACCATGGTATATCCCACGTTCATGACTTTGCTTCAACGCATGCAGAAGCTGCAAGAAAAATGCGTAGAAAATCTCAACAATTTTCAAGGAACATCATCTATGACACTTCTGGCCAACCACATTGAGAAATCAAAAAACTGAAGGGTGAAAAGCTTACTCATATAAGAAAACATGAGAAATTAGTACCCATCATGAGTGATTAGTACTCAACTTGTGTCCTTACAGTCAGAGAGCAGAAGGTGCTCAAAGAGTTCATTTCATTTTCCTACAGGATTTCAGGGTTCATCAACCTTATTGCTTGAACACAGGATGGCTTTCCCTGGTTTGCTAAATACCAGTGTGACTTTCCTTGCTTCCCTCTTATAAGCTCACCATCCATGACTACTTTGCTGGAGAAATATTGCCTTAAAAGAATCACCATTTACACCCACACAATAAGCAAACTTTCCTGGTGGGTTTTGAGGTTCTAGTACATTGATTTTAAGATTTGAAAAGGATATTTGTACCTGAAAGGCAAGCCATTTTTTCTCAATGACACTTAGAAATGGTCGAGTGCTGATACGATCGTGCAAATTACTGAAAAAGTATTGCCGTAGTAGGTATGCCGCCTTGTCTGTCTCCAGCCAATACTGAAACACAGTGCAAGGGAAAACCAATTTATTCAAACTTCTTATCTCTAAGAAGCAAACTTGATGGTAGGATTCAGAATTACTTGCAAAAACAACCAATGAATTGCTTACTTGGAAGGGCCAAACATGTGAATGTTCAATGTCCTTGAGTTTCTCACGAATCTCAAGTAGCTTTCTCTCATACTCCTGCACAGTTCCATGCAATATGGAGGTTGAGGCAAACTGTCCTATATCAAGAGAAATATTTGGGCATGTCTATATTAGATACATTTGTGCAAGAGATAGGAAAGGAACACTTCATGGGAAAAGATCAGTGTATTGCTCCAAAAAGAATACAATCTACTTAGAAAAGTGAATGAAACAACACAAAAAACAGTACAATCTACTGAGGAAAGTGAACGACACAACATAAATGAGATCACTGAGAAGCCTATAGATCAGCACAGTGGAAAGAAAACCTGATTACTAAAGTCAGAGTGAGAGAGAGAGAGAGAGAAGAGAACTTGGGGAAATATGTAAAGCTGTGGAAGAGACAGGGGTAGAGAGCACAATTAGTGGAGAAAGACCTTGAGATCGATAAATTCACCACGTTTGAAGTACACTTTAACCAGCAGAAGGCCTTCATCATGCACACATTGAACAGATTTCAGGAATCGTCCACCACCAAGTGTCTCCTTCAATACCAAATTGTATGAGGAGGGGAGATCATGCAGATAGTACTCTGATGCCGACACCTGCGTTGTGCGTGCTAGCTTGTTTCCCATCCTCAAACCCTAATTCCTAAAACCCTGCACCCACACATACAGATTCATCAGTATCTATGTGTGAGTATTGCAAAATCAATCCTTTTATTAAAAAAATTGGTGCAAAACCTTCAATTTGTGGTATTTGTTAACACCTTACCTGCAAAACTCAGAATTCAGGAAATTCACATTTAACCTAGCAATGGATCATGAAAAGCTCAGAGTTAGAGCTTCGCATGATTCTTCATGAAAAGCTCAGAATTGGTGCTTCACATGAACTCTGCAATGGATCGTGAAGAGCTCAGAATTGGAGCTTCACGTGAAGTTTGCAATGGATCATGAAGAGCTCAGAATCAAAGCTTCAAATGGACTTCCCAATGGATTGTAAAGGGATCAGAATTGGAGCTTCTGTATGACAATGTTTCATAGAACCTCTGTCCCCCAAGAAAACTGAGAATCATCACTGTCTGTGATCAATCACAAAAACAGAGTTGCTGCTGTGGCAATTTACAAACGGTTGTACTAAGCTAGCCTGCTGCAAACCATCACTGAAGCTCTCAAGCTTTGCAAACCATCACTGAAATCCTCAAACTTTACAAACCATCACTGAAGCTCTCAAGCTTTCCAAACCATCACTGAAGCTCTCAAGCTTTGCAAACAATTACTGAACCTCTCAAGCTTTGCAAACCGTGTCTGAAGCTCTTAAGCTTTGAGCTTGATAGAACTAGCAGATTTGGTGATGCTACAATATGGGAATACAAATGCCAGAACAGGGAGAATCTGGAGCGTCAGAAAACGACCAAATTCTCTAATCCGCCCCCACCAAAACAACACTTCGCTTACCACGGCATCCAGGGTTCTTCAGATACTCGAAAACAAAGCAGAGAATTGTTTTCAGAGGTTCTTTCTCGCACCTGTTATTCTTTCTTCCCCTTTGTCTGCAAAGCACGAGGACTGATTTCTCCTCGCTTTCCAGATTTCAATACCCGTAGCCATGTATTGTTAACAGAAGCTCCGCTTTTGCTACGACCGCAAAATCCAACCAATGGCAGCAGCAAAAGGAAACAAGCCGAGTGAGTTTCTCAAAGAAAATCGCTGGATTCCTCTAACCCTAATTCTCCGCTTTCTTCCCCACCAAGCTCCGACAGAAGACGACTCCTCCAAAGCGCAAGCAAAGCTCCCAACCTTAATCACACACACACAAACAAAAATCCATCCCTCATCTCTCGCACAATTCTCGATCAAACATTTGCGGTGGATTTCCCCTTTCCACAGAGTTGGAAGCTTTGAAGTCTTCACTTGGGAGAGAGAGCAACCGAGCTCTACATCCGTGTGTTGATGATGCCGCAGCAAACCCTAGACACTTGAAACCCTCGCCACCATACCTACCAAAACACAAACAGATCTCTTCACACAAGCATCTTCCTTTTCTTCTTCTTCTTCACAGTTTACGTAAATGGATTCCAACATGGTGGGCTTTCCTGATGCACATGCATTCCTGTAAGCTTCTTCCACCTCCTGATTGCTTTGCTTCTTCCACAATCAACTGGTAAGTGTCTTACGACAAACAACGAAACAAATCTTCCACCAACACGTGATGCTCTTATTATCCTACTCCCAGTTGTTGTGTACATGGAAAGTTTCGTGGAGGAAAGCTGGGGTGAGGTTTTGTGGGATGTTGCGAGGAATTTTAGTGTGAATCCTAATGGAGAATCTGCACATAAAGGGGTTGCAAATCACAGAATTGTCTTTCATTGGATTTAATTTTGACAGAAGGAAGCTGCTGTAAAGGCTGATGCCGAAAGTCTTCCTTCGGTATCGTGTGTATGTGTGTGTATCTCTCTCTCTCTCTCTCTCTCTCTCTCTCTCTCTCTAGGTTTTTT
>Ga0209208_10004089_pt1 | contig 20794 bp, 15 predicted proteins | sample S1TSphfallax_3_FD_187694 | JGI IMG/M metagenome (GOLD analysis project Ga0209208, IMG submission 187694) | Host-associated microbial communities from peat moss isolated from Minnesota, USA - S1T2_Fd - Sphagnum fallax MG (SPAdes) (version 2) | ecosystem: Host-associated > Plants > Peat moss >...
AATGGATGGATGCTTTCAACAAATTTCACTAACGAGTAATCGAAACTCGTATATTGAGAATTATTTTTTTGGAATCCTTTGTATGGTATTATAGTTCATGGACCATTCCAAAAACAATTTCAGAAATAATTACCCTCATTTTCAAGCCTAACTACTTCATTTTTTTTCCTAAATAACTACTTCTTTTTCTTATTAACTTTTTTAATAACTAACTCCCACTATATAATTGGGTTATGTGATGAAGGTAGTATATGGTCAATGGTGGGAATGCATTTGGAGAATTTTAACAGCCCCCAGATCACTTATATTTAGGCCCTTTCTTAGATCCTTTAATATTTCACACACAACTTAAAAGGAGCCCTCTTTAAAAAAAATTGTCCCAATTGGGTCCATCTTTATTTTTGGGGGAAAGGCCCAAGCTGATCAATTCTAGATATCTTCTTCCAAAAGTTGTTGCTTAATTGTAGTTTTGTCATGGAGCAAATCAAAACTAAACGTGTTTTAAGCCTTGTTGGTGTGTTAATAGCATTACAGCACTACCGCTTACAAGTGGAAAATTTAGATTAGATAATCATGGTGGTAAAAAATAGGCATGATGATCGCCAGTTGAATTGCACTCCTACTATTGTTCTTGAAAAGTATATGAAAGTTAAATGTTTTCTAGCTAAAGAAAATTATGATTTGATCAAAGAAATTGACTCTTTTGAATAAATATAAATTGATGATGATTAAGTAAATCATGCAATTAACCGTGTTTACAATTTTTTTGTTTTTTCCTTTTTAACCAATACGTTTAAATTCCAATTTGCTTTTGAATTTTTTTCATCATTGCAATTGATTTCAATTGTTGTGATGTCATAGGATTTATAATTATTCATGTATAAATAATGACTTATGAATCTCAAACTTCACCAACAACACATTTGTTGTTGAACAAGTTGCACCAAGCTTTTGATATTTTCTTTGGCTTCTATATTTTGGGTGTTGAGGTGGTTTTGGGTGTTTGTTTTTTTGTAAATAGCTTGTGTTGTTATGGGCAAAGTTCTTGTTTCAAGAATTGGGGTTCAATTCCCCCACAAGCTACTTGAATTTATGAGGTGTTCATGTTTTTAAACTACATTTATGGGTTAATGTGTAATTGCAAAAAATTGTATACAACTCAAATTTGAAATTTGGCAATGCATATGCTCTGTACATATCCATAGTTTCTTAAGATTTAAAAACCCAATTCATTCATAACTAGCAAAGGGAAAAAAAATGGTTGAATATATAACTATCTTCACAACTAATTTGTTGAATTTTTAAAATGCATATCCCTGTTTTTTCAAAGAATATGTTATGTTGATGTTTGGAGGTTTGTCCTAAACTAGATAACTGGACAACATTGGTATATACCAATGTTGGCCAGATATATGGAAAAATTTGAATATAAATTTAATCAATAGTCAAATATGCATGTAACCATATTTCAAATGTATATTTTTCTTAATATTTGGGATTATAAGGTGAAAGCATGTTGTGGTGGACCAAAAACAACACATGCAAAGTCCACACAAAAATACACAATTTTTCAATCCCTTTGTTAACCCTTTCACAATTCCAACATTCGCATTATATTTGATTTTGAAAGTTCATAACTTTTTCAAAAATGGTTTAATCACCTTGGTCAATAGCTTATTTTCTTCCTATGTAAATTCACTATAATAGTTAATATCAATGTGGACTTTTTTCACATTTTGTTTATTTATGTATTTATTTTTGCAATTGTAATTATGTTTGAATAGGCAATTTGTTAGATGTTCATCATGTCTTGGGTCTTATTGAATGTGATTATTGGTTTCACACCATTTTTCATATTCATGATATAAAAATATTGTTTGTAGATATGTTTTTCAATTTTTCAATTGTATGTCCATTATGGATTTTTAAAGATATTTCAATATAGAATGCACATCAGAATAAAATAAAATATTTTTTCTTGAATTTTGGTTTTCGCTTGTCATATATAATATGTTTGATCAGCTCATGATGTGCTTAAAATTTAGGCAATAATTGTTTTTAGTGAAAAAAAATCCACATAATTTGTTGCAAGAAACATCCATTGTTTTAAAACAAAATTACTATGCAACCAATTCTACTAATCACAAATTTACCATGCAACAAATTAATAATGAAAATCAGGTGAAGTTTGTTCATTCATGGGTTTGTACATTTGACACGTGAATATCATGCATTGAAAACATGTTTGACACACGGATAAATGTGTTGACGAATGAAATATGAACCTATGAATGAACAAATGTCACAGAGATTTCATATCTTTCAATAAATTTGTGTGTCAAATGTGTTTTCAATGCACAATATTAATGTGTGAAACATATGAATTATGAATGGACTAATGGGCATATTCATAATTAAGGTACCACTTTTTGACCACAAAACTCAAGGAATTTTTTTTGGTTATTTTCCAAATATAAAATCTAAATGGAATAAATTTAAGTGAAAAATATTGGATAATCCAAACTATGATGATTTTGATGGCGGTGGTGATTTTTCACATGCATAGGTAATTATGCATAAATATTTTGGTAAAAATTTTTAAAAGTCAGAAAATGAGTACATAAGTTTTTATATACAACTTAACATGTTTTTTTACACAAAAATTTCTTGCACATTTTGCCAACACTTGGGGCCACAAATTCTAAACCTAGTGAATACAAAAAATCAACCAAATGGGAAAAAAAAAATCATTTTTCTTATTGCCCTTTTAGAATGTATTCTGTAACCTTCAAAATTCTTATATCATATATTATTTTATCAAGTGCATTATATGAACATTGCCAAACATAAATGTATGCATTACTTATCCATGAAAAAAAATTGAAGTTAAATGCATTGTTTAATACATTCTTTTTTATTCCTTTAAGATGAAAATTCCAATTAACACAAGGATTCAAATTACTTAAAAGGATTCAAAAGGACATTTATATTATATCCAATTTATTCTTAGATTTTTTTGATAGATTAACATGACATCATTCTAGTTGTAATCATAGACCAATCCTTTATATATTCATGAAATAGTAAATGTAATAAAAATCCAAAATAGTCCTTTGTAGTCTTTTTTTCTATTAGACTGTTCTATTGGGTATCTTGATTGTGAATATGCCCTAATGTTACACAATTCCATTTTTAAATTGTGAGATGTTAAATTTGTGATTAGTAATTGCAAAAAAAAATTACGCATTTCACTACATATATAAACTACCATACATATTTGAATTCAAACCATAAAATATTCAATGTAACCTTTTATTAAATTTCATCAATTTGAAAAATTGTGTTTATGACGTCCATTTGGGTTCAACGCACTATGCTTTCACCCTATAAGTATTTGGCAAAAGCCATTCAATCGATAATTAGTAACTATGTATATTTACATGTTAGGCATGCCTTTTGGTATTCGTATCCACATGTTAATGTTATAGGGGGCCTATATATGGATAGTAGGGTTTAGGGTTTAGGGTATATACATATCCATAGTTAGGGTTTAAGGCTCATATATTGAGCTCATGTTAAGGTTTAAGGTTTAGTTTCTATATGTATGTCATTTTCCAAGTTTTTTGTGAAGCTCAAACATATTTTGTCACAAAAAAATTCATTTGCAAAATGTTGGCACCTTTGAAATTTTTGGTAATGATTAAGATAATCTTAATTTTCAAGAATTTTTAGCTTGAGGTATGTTATGTTTGTATTCTAAAAATTATATCCATTGCAATTTCAAGTTTTTATGTGTCTAACTTCACTCTTTGCATTGTGTTTATGCAAACTCAATTCCTCACATGCTTCTACAACTTTCAACAATTTTAGTCTTTCAACTTTTGATGATCTTAGTCTTTCAATCTTTGAAAATTTTAATCTTTCAACTTTCAATGGTTTTGGTTTTTCAACTTTTGATGATCTTGGTCTTTCACATTTCATTGATCTTAGTCTTTCACCTTTCATTGATCTTAGTATTTCAACTCTCAATGATTTCGATCTTTCAACCTTCCACAATCTTGGTCTTTCAACTTTCGATGATCTTGGTTTTTAAGTTTCAACAATCTCAGTCTTTCAACTTTTGACAATTTCAATCTTTTAGTTGTAATTTTAATGAATTTAATCTTTCAATGTTTAACAATCTCAGTTTTTCAACTTTCAACATTCTTGGCCTTTTAGCTATAGCTTTTGACAAAATTAACTTTGCAAGGTGAGTATTCAATCTTTTCCTTTGAATTTGTTGTAGGTTTTCTGTTTGGTCATGTTTTTCTTCTTTGTTTCTTTTGGGTTCCTTTATTGTTTTGTCAAAACAATTTGCAATTTGCAAGATTCACGCTTCCACACACTTATAATTTGCCAAATTGTAGTTTCAAATAAGCTTCCATGCACATACAATTGGGAATTGTAATTTGTAAGTTCTTTTTATTTTTTCATTGTCTTGGTTAGGTGTTTAGTTTATGTTCTATACTTGATACAATGGTTAATAAAAAATGTATGTTTGGTTGAATTTGTTCAAGGTTTTGGTGGGGTTGAAGAAAATAAGGGAACGTCACCAACTTTGGTGAAAGTATGATTGAATATAATTATTTTGGGTATACTTGTAGTATTAAAATTGACCAAGTATTAACATTTTGATTTTGTTTTTGATTTGAATGACTAGGATGTTAAAGTGTGTGGTAGGATTGAAACTCATTATTACCATATTGACATGGTTTCACAATGACATTTGCATTAATTTCTTTAAAGAAGGGTTCAATTTGGAGCTTTCAAAAATATATATTTTGGAATTTTTCAAGTTGTTAAATTGCCCATTGTACTTATGAATTTTTTTTCAATAAATCCAAAGCTATTTTTTTCTACATTATTTTTTAAGATTATAATTTAATTCATGCCAAAATTGAGTTAATTTGGTTAAGTGTCAAGACACATGAATGTTTTGAAGAAATTAACCCATTTCATTTTTAAATTGAAAATATTCATTTCAAGTGATAGGTTTCAATTTTAAATCCAACAAGATGATGCACTTAAGGATAATTGTGGGAACATTTCAATATTGATTCTTTATGTACTCCTTTCAATGGACAATTTTTTTAAACCTGGTTTTCAATGAATTTTCCTAAATAAATATGAGATCTCACAACCCCAATTTTTAAGTACTTAAATACATATGGATGTCTTAGGAGATTTCATTTTTTCATTTTTTCAAAGCATCAAAGTTTGATGGTACTAAAAACCTGTGATATGTTGAGTTGTTCATTAGGCTATTTATCATTACGTCCAAAATACAATCAAAGAAAAATGCAATCATACCCAAACAAAAAAAAAAACTATAATTAAAATGTTAGTTTCACGTAAATTGTAATTCTATGTGATTGAACCATGTTGTCACTATTTGTGTGATGAATCAATTAGGAGGTTACTATCTATTATTTAATGCTCTCATTATGTTTATCAATTTGACAATGGCCTTGGAAACTAAAATGGGAAAAACTACTAATGTTCTTGATGCTTTTGATGTTGAGGTCTTCATCTTTCAAAATAACTTGCAAGTTGAAGTTGTTAAGGTGATCAAACCTTTTTTGCAATTTTTGAAAGTTTATAATCAACACTAAGTTCTCAATATGCTTGTTATTATGCTTGATGCTTGTTTCAAGTCTTTGCACGTGGAGAACTATGTAGAACATGGGGTTGTATTTATCTTGTTTTTTAATATGATGCAAATGCAACAATCCCTTTGCTAATGATGGTTTTTGAAATACTAAACCCTACTATCCAAACATGTGCATCAATAGTTGCTAGATCTAATGATTTTATTGAAGAAGATAATAACATCCTTGGTATTGGTGCATTTATGGAAGAATCTTCATGTACACTTGTTTGGGAATTATCTTTGTTTAGAAGGTTATTCTTGCTACATGTGTTGATCCCCTAGCTTGATGGCAAATTCATGAAAGTCAATTCCCAAATGTTAATTTGCATGCCCAACAAATCTTGTGAATTTCAAGGTCACAAATTGAAACTAAACAAGTGTTCAATCTTGTTGGTGTGTTGATAGCTTGAAGACATTGGAAGTTGCACATGGAGAATTTAAAGAACGTCATCACCACGGTGAAGAATTGGCCTAATGATCCTTGTATGAATTGTTCATGATATAAGGATTTGACATTATGAAAGTTGAAATTTTATTGGTTGAAAAAAATTATGATTTAATTGAGGAATCAAATTATTTTGAACAATCAAAGCTAGATAGTGATCAGGTTTGGCAAGGCAATATCACAAATGCTTTTATTATTTTGTTGTTTTTTTTTTTATATTGCTAGAATTTCAAATTTGAACGAAATTTTGCATTTGAAAGAACTAATCTTTGTGTTCATGTAGGTTATAAATGTTGAATTCATTGAAAACAAGGATGGTGACTTTTGGTTGTATGGTGTGAGGTTAGGTGCTTTTGTGTTTAGGTGGGGTTTATGTGGGGTGTGGTTGGGGTAAGAAGCTTGTGCTACATTGGGTATAGTTTTTTAACGAACTAGGATTCAATTCCCCCACAAGTTGTTGGTTTTGCAAAAATTTCATGCTTTTGTAAGGCAAATGTGTGATTGCAAAAATTAATTTCAAACATCCAAATTTTATCTTTGACATATCATACAATTATTCTTAGCTTGAAAACTAGCAAATCCATATCCACAAATACATTGCTAATTTTTTTTAATGCATATCCTTTTGTTATACATTTTTTAAAAATATGACATATTGATAATCAGGGTACTAAAGCCTCAAAAGTTCATATCCAGACAACATCAATACATACTTGCCTCATACCCACCAAAATCCAGTTTTGAACCCAATATCAAGACGAGGACAATATGAAAGTTTTTTAAGTACCCAACAAGAAGACCAAGCTAGTCTGAAAAGTTTACAAAGTACCAAATACAAGGACTAGGCCAATATGTTCACAAATCAATACCAGACCAAAACTGCTTTTGATATTGAACCATTTCATGCATTGGTTGCTCATGCACGTATTTGTAATTTGTGCATGTGCACAAGTGCGTTGTCGTATTTTGTTATACGTGAATTATACTTGCCATTTTTCATATTTGTTTAAATTCGTTCAATGCATGCAGGGAATTGGGCATTGCTGTTGTGGCTTCATCAAGTTAATATATTACTTGGCTTTGAATGCTTTGTGCACACATTAAGGTCTGGGGTTGCAGATTTTCTTGAACAATCAGGTGGTTGTTACATCTGGAACTCCCTGGTCCTCGGGGTGTTACCCTACACAAATCAAGTTAATTAGAAACAAGTTGAACTAACTGCATTGTAATTTTAAAACCCCACATGTATTTCCTATACTTTTATACAGCAAACATTTTCCTCTATCCTGGGCACACAATGGGAGAAAATTCAAGTTGAATGCAATGTTTTGAATTTAGCATAGTTGTATCCATAACATTAATCTCATGGAATTGTAAATTTTTAGTTTATTATGTTATTTTGTTCAATGCACTCGTCTAGGAGAACCATATTTGGCTTCGAACATAATAATAGGTTTATTATTACACAATTCTAATATCGGATTCATTGGAATATTATATATCAAACATGAAATTTTGGCAAGAAAACACAAAGCTCTATTAATTTCACATGGTCCCCAAGTTTCACAATATTATGTCGTAAGAGATAGCATTATTCAACATAAACCAAAATAACTAATCAAGGCAACTAGACTGAAAATGAACTACAAAACACGAAAGGAATCCCAAGCTCAAAGCATATCTAAGGGCAACAAGGTGACAAGTGAACCCGTGTGGCACCCATCAAATTGTTGATTAACAAGTGACATACAACGCCTATCCAAAGGTTTAGCATTCTCAAAACATTGTCCAATTCTCCAATGCAATAAAACCATAGTGTAGGTATGTCCTAATAATGCCTTAGGTATCTCTCATTCAAAATTCCATACTTGTTGTATTGGCACCTTGCCCCGCAAACCTCTCACATTCAAACACATATCTGGATGTGATCTATTTTGCGTGCCATCCATGACTTGTTTTGGCACCATGCCCTGCAAAACCTTCATGTACAAACCCCCACCCAGCTCGCCCATGTATTAATTCTCTACTAAACCTTGAGGAGGGTTAATCCCGAACTTTTTTTTCTAAGTACCCTCTCAATTCATGTTAAAGAAAACGAAGGATTATTTGAAAGGTACCAAATTGTTTGTAAAAGTTGTAGCGTTGACTTGGGAGAACAATGCTTCTTCTGCATGGAAACATTGCCTTGCTCCCAATTGGATATCTGCCACCGCAGCCCCCATGTTTCCGCTTGCTTTTCTTATTTATTCTTCATGGGTTTGTGGAGAAGAAGAATAAGAAGTCGCCTCATTGCTATGGGGAGTAAAATTGTATGATTTTTCTTTCCGAGAGGCAAAATACCATCCTTCTCGGCTGCAAGTCACTCATTTGGGGGAGTCTAGAAAACTGACAATACACCATGTTAAAATGGCAGGGGCAGCTGATTGAGTCACCAGTAGCTGTATTGAGAGGTAAACAGAATTAGCCCATTGCAGCTGATTCTGGCACCTACCTTTTTTTTCTTAGCAACCTACCTGCTTTGAAACCACAACCGACCTGACATTAACACCATTGAACAGGCCATAGTAGGCCAATTCCAAAAGGTTGTGCCCTCCCGAGACATGATTACTTGGACAGGTTGATGGAGATGTAGCCCATCCTTCACTGATAACATCCTTATTGCTTATAAGGATGTTAAACCAGGGCAATAATAACTTTTGTAAGGAAATAATAGCAATTGGTGCAAAAACCCCAACATTCAACAAAAATCAAGAATTCTTCAGTAAATTGGTGGGCGGGTCGTTGTGAAATTTGGACTCGTCACTCACTTAGCAAGACGTGGATGTGCATTGTTCATGTGGTCTTCAAGTGTCTGGATCTCATAACGCCTCCCTCCATTGGTTGTTACAGAGACCAATGGATCTGGGTTTTGTGGGGTCTCTGGTTCTGGCAAGCAATCAGACAGCCCGACCCTCGAAGAAACTGGCCTTGGTGTCTCGATATGATCTTCAGGTAGGCCAACATTTTTCCACAAGAAAAATCACTCTCCAGGAGATATTATGAAAGCCGATAACAATTGACCAATTTGGAGGAGATAGCAAATTTGAGAGAGAGAGACACTGTGTGTATGTGTTTGGGTATGCGTGTGTGGTTACTCCTGAGACACTGCTTTCATAGCTTTCTTCTGGCCATAGACCCAGCACCCTCTTTAGATAGAGTACCTTGACAGAAAGAGAGAGAAAGACAGTAGTTGTAGTCAAGGATTTGAGAAAGTCGGGCATTCATTCACCTAGTCCATAGCCATGCTCTTATGGGCTATTACCATGCAATTTTGGACCTTCCAGAGAAAGAGAAAGAGATGGTGGGAGAGTGAGAATGGCACAGTGCAAAGCAACAATCAAAGAGCACTGAAAAAACTTGCTGGTTAAAGATTGACGAATCTTTATATTACACAGTATGAGAATTTAAGAGTTTGAGAAGTCAAACCATTTGTGCAGAGGCGGCAGTGGCCACCAGGGAGCCTCATCATGTCAAGCTGTGCTTTGGAAAGCTTGAGCTGTGTGCTTAACTCCATACTCTTTTTGGCACAGTCTTTGTGAACTACTGTTGCCTCCTTCATGACCTGAATCAACAAAGCACCAACATAGAATATTTAGATCAGGTTCCATCATGTTGGAAAATGGTGTTATGTCAGAATGAAATCAACCCACCCCCAAATGCATAAATCCGTAGAGGAAAAGAGACGATTCATGATGGCATAGGATTTACCTCTTTGTCAAACTTTGCATAGAATCTTCCATATGCGGAATTTGAAGTTTGCCATCGGTACTGTGCAAATTGGTGCTTCTGCAGATATGATTCAGCCACTGCTCACCCAAATATGTCACTACCCTATGAGATTCAAAGCAACCCTAAAGTGGGCACATGACTCTACCACATTCTCATGACTTCTTAAGACAAGTGCTACCCCAAACTTTTTTCTATTGACAAAAGTTCCTTTAAGCAGCAAGAAAAATTGGTTGCACCTAAATTCACCTAAATTTATTTTCTTTCAAAAACTTTGATTCCTTGGTCCTTGCAGCAGTTTGTCTAAAAAAATGCAGCCTGGACAAAAGAAAATTTATCATAATGTATGCATACAGAGCTTTGGCCTTCTCTTCACTTTGAAGGAAATTGGCAGAAGATGTTAAAAAGAATGGGTCAGAAACAAAGGGTCTGTCTGATCACAAAAGAACTACCCTAAAGAAAACCTTCAAGAGGATCTTTGTTGAACACGCTTATGCTGGAAGGAAGAGGAAAATGGAGGGATCTACATGATGTACACCATAGAAGAAAACTATTAAAGAAGGCGGAGAAGAAGAAATGCTACAAACAGCACGGACACAAAGCATTACAAAAACTCAAAAAATGCTGAATCAATCATACCCATGGCCATGATCTGTGATCAAAACAAGTGTGTATGGTAGGTATCACATGTTCTTGAGTCCAATGCTGGTCATGTTTGAAGCTCTCTTCCCTTCATTCCTGAGCACCACCAAGTCTCCCTCCTGAATCTCCATCACATTTGCAGTTCTAGAACTGCAAATGAGCTGCTAGACACCTTTGAGCCAATGCTTGGATCTGAAATCGTCCGAAATTCACGAAACCCATCTGAGTTCGAAGAAAGATGCAGATGATTCTTGGCAGAAATCCAGCTCCACTGATCCCAAAAATCAGGAATCTGAGAAATTTTCCCCAACCAAAACATGAAGCGTCAGTCAGTCGTTGGGGGATTCATTCATTTCTGTCTGCAACTCTTCGTCTTCCAGCCTCCGGCGCTCTTCAAGTCCTCCCATTGTGGAACCAGATTCTCTGGGATGCTTTGCTGCTGATTCCAAAGCCTATGGCAGCCTATTACAACATCAAGGTCACAGGTGGGCAGATTATATCATCTTCTTGACCACATTATAAGACATAATCTTCTGGTGATGATCATACAATCACTTTGTAATGGGGACCAAAATCTCTGTTGGACATGAATTTTTTTTAAAAAATTATCGAATCTGCCACCCCTAGCATTAATGTCATGGAGTGGTTTCGGCCCTGCCCATTACCTTTAGGGAAGGCACGAAGTGAGCCTAGTATGCACTATAGCCCAACCCGCTCCAATGAAATCATCGTTCCCTGGAATTATGTTCACCCGATGCCTTACCAAAACATAATGGCCAGGGACTTGATCATTCGGTAGTACATTTTGAGGTGCTAATTCATAGCAATGTTGATCACAGAAGCCTGTTAAAGCCTATTTTACAACAGATTTTATGGAGTTAAATATTCAATACAACTCTTCAAAACAATTCAAGGGTTCCAATTCTAACAATCTCATTCATCATAAAACTTTTGTTCCCAACACCCAGCAGGCAAACACAAGCCTACTTTGATGTCCTCTACACTGATGTCTGCAATTGCATACACAAGGTGTGTGTGTTACTGAAACATCAAAACATTGTTTATATTTTCGAAAGCATACGTGCAAAGTCAATGCTTTTTTTACATTTGAGGACTTGCTAGGTTGTCATATGCAAGAATTGTTAGATCCCTTGCATGTAATTAATGAGCTGGAGTTTATGTTCTTGAGATAAATGAAGGTCCAAAAACAAAATGTAGTTCTTCTTGAGAATGAAATTGGAATATGAAATAGTTTGTGCAAATGCCAGGGACACATCTCACAATGAAAGATGTAGTTGCTCTTCAAACATCCAGAAAGAATTTTGGTAAAATTTGCTATGGACTTTTTTGAGTGTGCATTTGCTAGCGGGTTACGCTTTCTTTAATCTCTTTCTATTTTTGCAAAAAAGTTCAAAATTCTTTATAAGGGGACTCACACACAAGACCTCACAAGTTCTCACCAGTGTTGGTTGGATATTGAAAAATGACCTAGATATCCAGCTGGCTCTAGGGCAAGGTATGAATAACCTACCTACCAGGTTATTCTAAAACCGAGTAGAGACCCGACCTGCCTACTATGCAGTTTCTAGGTGCCCAACCAAGACCTATTGGTCTATTGGTCACTTTGATGCAAAGTGATACTCAACTTTTTCCCTTCCATGCAAAATTTGTAGCTTTCATCCAACCCGGCTGTTTCTAAACCATAAACTTTTTTTTCATTTTCTTTTGCACTCCTTTGCAAACGGCTGTTCTTCACTTTCAATGATTGTGGTTGCTACTCAGATTTGCAAGAGGACATATCATAGACATGGCACTTCTGATTTGCCTTTTGGCCTCAATTCTTTCCGTAACAAATCTATAGTGTCTAGATTGAGGAACTTAAATTTTTGTGTGGTGCTTGTGACTTGAATGGAAGTTAGCTAGGACAGACTTTTCTTGGAAATTGTAGATTCACCTAAATGAACTCCACAACATTGGTGTTTTGGATTGAGTGAAAGTAAACTTGGCTGGCAATTCTTCATATAAGAAAATTACAAAGTCATGTCCCTTGCTTTCTTTGATGTTGGGGTGCTCTTTTATGTTGTCTCAATGTGTCACAATGTGTTTGTTGCTCAAATTCAGTGTGCTTGCAAAGTTCAATCAAAGTTGGTAACTCAATACATGACTCTCATTAGAACATGCAAGAAGAATTTGTGCTCGACAACCTTTGACTCTCTTCCAAAAACTTTGTTTGTGGATATGTTCTTGTAAACTTTGTTGTTACTTTAGACTCAGGGTTGGCACTTTTGAAGCTCGATCAAAGCTAGTAACTCGAGCTATGAACCTTAATCCTCCATTAGAGCCTACAAGAAAAATTGGACCCTCATTTGTGCTGACCATATTTTGTAGAAATTAAGAGTCTCCATGGTGTGCTCCTTGGCATGAGGAACTTGTTTTGAGGAACATTTAGCAAAGCGTGTCAATATGCTTGCAATGTTCTAAAAAGTTTGTGTTGGTTTTTGAGAGGTCAATTTGAAGAGTACCCAAGTTAATCTGCAAAAACAATAACTTGGACAAAGAAGTCAAACAAGACTCACGTTGAATGGAAGAAGGAATGTCTATAGGCAAGGCTCACCATTAGAAATTCCAAACTTTGGGTTTGTCAACAAGGTAAGTTAGTTTCAAAAAACCTTAGAATATGAAAATGCCATTAATATATTAGAAGGAAAGCTAAGAGTTCTAAGGTTGCATGCCAAATGCACACCCATGGGCAATTTGTAAAAACAATACTCACACTTCTTGTGGTGAAGAAATGTATCCTCAACCAAACCCAAGGCTATTGGTTGGTTTCTAATGTGCTAAATGTTGACTATTATATGAGTGTTTGCATGCAAAATGAGATTTGTCAATTTGAGATAAATATAAATTGAAATGTTTACAGATGGGTCACAGATGACTCATTAGGAAGGTCACAGATGCAGCATCTATAAGAGAAAAAAAATGACTGCTCAAGTTTTACATACAAAAATCGACCAGGACATGATACTAGGTTGACAAGCAAATTCACAGCAGTTTTGAACTGGGAGCCATGCAAAATCAAGTTTCTAGCTGCTCTTCCAGTTCTTTCCCTTTAGCACAAACAGTTCATTCTCTTCTCTATAATACAACTTCAAAGATCACAAGCATAAAATTCTGTGACATGCTGTTGCACATGTATGAAGAACAGTAAGCACAGGTAACAAAGGCCAATTTGCAACAGAAATAGGCATCCGATGATTCCCTGACCTAAAAGTACTCCATCAGATGACTCAAACACACACCAGAAACAAGTAGGGATCAGGAATGCAAATCACTGCAGATTATCTTCAGCTCAATTTACATGAAGGGGAAAGCTCGATCTTGTCAGCAGACACTGACACGAAAAGAGAGGAAAGAAGGAATTTTGTGCAAATAGAAATTCTGATCTTTCATCAAACATTGGACACCATCTTCTTTCACTTGTAGACCAAGTTCATCTGCTTTTAAATGGTCTCATTTCTGAACCCCTGAGACAAAAGTCAGACAAAAAATTTGGTATGGAAGTCATGTGGTGAAAGATTCTCCACAACCGCATTGCCCTTTGGAGCTGGGATTGATGAAAACAAACTCTGATCTGTTTCTCAAACAATTCAAAAAAAACAACAATGCTCTCAGTAAGCTAATGGTCCCACTGGAGCAACTTTCTTGCCAACTCCTTCACAATGTTATAGGAAGTTCCTTCTGAGTTCAAAGCTAAGCACAATAGCTATTCCAGGGTCCCAAAAACTTTGGGCTTGCTTCCTTGACAACTTTTCATACAAGTAATAGTGACAAGAGTGGGGCTGAGTCATGCAACACATTACATGCACCATGAGACTACTGGAGATGGTGAAGATGTCACATGCAAAGAAGAGAAAATTACACTTGACAGAACTACAAACTCAAGGAGGGAGTGGAGAGCTTACTTGAGACAGTCCTCCATAAAGTCCATTTTTGTGCCAATAATATGCATCAGAGCTCGGGGGTCAATCAAAACCTTCACACCTTTCTCGTCAACAATTTCATCAAACTTGCCTTGTGTGTATCTGCCCCCATGACATGCATACCTTTGTCACTCATTGCATTGTTCAAGTACAACTCCAAGAGAATTGGTAACAGTGGATTGAGAGTAACACCACCTCGAGGAGCCTAAACATTGCCCCACTTACTGATACCTAGACCTGTCAAAGTTCGGGGCTGCAATGGTCTCACTTACACACTCAATTATGCTGGTATGGGAAAACCAAGCGCAAAAACTCCTTCTGCCTCAGATCTAAAAGATGACGGATCCGGTCTGCTGCTGCCTCCGTGAGGGAAAGAGCTTGGCGCCGGACTGCTGCTGCTCCTGACTTTGTCCCTGCCGCCTTTGCGACTGCAGCAGCACACATTGCTAGTGGCAATGATGTGAATCCTACAAACCACCAAAACTGCACTCAATGCATTTACTCACAAAAGCAAAACACATCAAATGAGAAATTGCAAGCAATTACGGTTTCAAGGGAGAAAACAAGACTCCAACAATTAAGGAAAACCACAATTGCCTATCCATCTATCTGTGGAGGTACATGGGGATGTGCTTCCTTTGTGTGCCTCTCAGAAAACTATCTGGTACAAGGTCGCCATTCTAAGGCGCCAGAGCTCCTACCTACCTTTATGCTCCACATTTGTCTTCTCCGAAACTTCAAATTCTGTACACTTGGGGACTTCTACAGTCCTCAAATTCTCTTGTTCTCACTGCAAGTCGCCTTCGCCCAAACGATTTCTGTGCACCAGACTGTTCCAAAGCTCAAAGCTTACTCCAAAGAACACGAGAAAAATCCCACCCACCCACAAACCCTAAAAGCTATCAGCTACCCAAAAAAATGTAGGCGCAAATTGCTTTGTGCCATGGAACGACGCCAACCTCCTCCTGCTCCTCCTCCTGTTTTTCTCTTCTCCCAAAATTTCCTCAGTCACTGCTGCAAATCTCGCGAATTTCGCAACCCTGACATAGATTCCACTCTCGCTATTCCTTTGCTCCTAAAGAATTCCACACATCGCGGAGACCAACGACAAATTGTAACACCGTGAAGGCAAGCTCTGGCGCTCTCTCTCGCTCGTCGCTCGCTTTCTCTTCACAGCCGTTCGAGTTCTGTTCACACTGCCTAGTGGGAGGTTGGGGAAGATGCGTTCCCCTGCGTAAAGATGAGCTGGGAATTTCGTTACACAACAGGGCTGTTTCTTTACAGGTTTAGGGTTAGAGGCTTAGAGGGTGAAATAGAAAGAAATGATAATTGAACATGCCCTGGTCAGTGTTTTCTTCTTATAAAAAAAGGGGAGATGTTTGGATGTTTTTGGTTTTTTTTCTTGTAAATTCGTCTACTTTTGCTAATTTCAAGGAAAAATAAAACCTTAACCGTAATTCCTTAATGGATTCAGTGATCATTTTTTATTATTTAAATTGTCAATTTCTTGAGAAATTGGGTGCCGCAAGTTTCAAAATTTTTTAATTTCAAGCTCCATAACGATGAAAGTTTTGGAAATTCAAAACTTATAAGCCCTAATCATTAGCATGTTCTTCATTTAATTTTATTATTTCATCACATTGCTTTGTTTGGCCACTAATAGAGCCTCAAGCTTTGGTGGAGAATGGAATATTATGAATGCTCACAAAGTTGAGGGAAAAAAAAACCTTATTCCATAACCATTGGAGAGTAACTTAATGAAATGCAAGAATTAATGTTTTTTCATGCGTTCAATTGACCCCATTGTACAAATGTACAGTGGTTAACCAATTTTGTTAATGTAATTTATGGGAGGTTTTTCAACCAAATGACTTGGAACATATATATATATATATGCAAATCAAAATCTTTGAATATATATGTGTATAGAAACAGTCAAAATAACCAAAACTTGAAGGTTTACAATTTTCTCATTTTTTTCACTATCTTGTAGACAGTTAATGAACTTTCTATATAACACATCTGTTTTCAAAGTAAAACATTTTTGTGTAATTTAAACCCTTAAGGTGGGGGAATTCTTAAAATAAAAGGCCTGGGAGAAGGTGATAGCCAAGCCTAGCCCCTCATTTTGGGAATGTCTCCCACCATGGTTTTATATGCGATTTATTCATCATATTGGGAAACAACTTTATCATCACAAGTTGCAAGCAAAAGAGGGTTCTAACTATTGTTGTGTAAGTACATGGATCCAAGTGTTAGAACCAGGTATTTTGAATCTGAGTATCAAAAACTTAGTCTAATTGGATTTGAATATTAAGAACTTGATTCCAGACCTTTACATGTGAATTCACAAGTCACAATAGAACCAAGGGAAAATTGGAACCTTTTACTTGCTATTTTTGTTGAACAAAATCCTTCAAGATTGCTTCAAATTTTGATGTTTTAAACATGTTCAAGTATTAGGTTTTAAGGTTTGTAAAATATTAGGGTTTAGGATTTATTTTTTTTCCTCATCCGTCCATTATTTTCCCTTCAATAGATTTTTGTTTTTGTTTTTTTTTTTCTACTTTGCATTTGTGACCATAGCCTTTTTACCTTTCCTTTCATTCCTTAGATCTCATCACATTATGTTTAGGTCATGACCCTTTTGTTTTTCCTTTAACTCCCAAGCATTCATCACGTTGTGTTCATTGTGATGGCCCTTTTACTTTTCCTCTCATTCCCATGTTTTCATCACATTGCGATTGTGGCCATTGGATACTAGAATATCAACATTTGGTTGTTGTTCATGTTGTCATGTTCGCATTTTTGTCATTGAATATGGCTATTTGTTATTATTTACATTGTGCTTGTAGTTCATGGTGTTCATGGTTACATCACACGTACAACCCATGACAACGTAGCTACTGTGTGAACACCTGAACATGAGCTTAACTTTTGTGAGCAACATAGAATTTTTGAAAAATATTTTTGTCATGTAAACAAAATATTCTTCACATAAATAAGAATATTTCATCCACACGAACAAGTATATTCTTTTAGTGATACAAAATAATCATCCAAATAGATAGAATATGTTATTTGTGAGAAGGATATAGTGCAGTTGTCGTACATAACTACAATTGAAACTTATAAATTATTTTTCATAATCTTTCAAAATCATGTTTTTAATTATTAGTGATTATTTGAATTATTCTGATAATTAGTTTCTATTTAACAATGTTTAAACATTTATGCCAAACAAAGTATCGAATGAACAATTATCAAATTGTTTATAAAACCACAATGGTAACATCTTTTGCAAGTTGTAGTCTAAAAGCCAAACACAACATATCACGATGAGTGTTAAAATTGATAATTCAAAAGTGTACGCCTACCTATACAATAATTACATCATGAGTCAACAAATGACCAACTTCATGACAACTCCAAGTTGGAAAATGGATGAAACTATTGAACTACCCACAAAACATGACATGTTGTAAAATACAGCAGATGTGTTTAATTATAAGGCACCCACTTTCCTCGCCAACCCAATGAATTGGAAACCATTGCTACAAAATCCAAAGAAATACAAGTTGGGAAATTTTCAATTGTAATTTCATATTGCTTCTTGTTTGGATTTTGGCCTTGAATAAAATTTTATAGATTCGGCCAAGAAGGGGAACTTCCAATGGTGGGTTTACAATCGCTTCAAAAAGTTGACCAACCTCCCACCGATTGTAATGTAGGTTTCACATCTTGAATGGCTCTGTCCAATAAACAAGCTTACGCGATGTTGGCCACAACATTTCATCCATTGGCCTATTTATTGGAATGGAACTTTCTCTTCCAAATAAGCTTTGAGGAAAGATTAAATGTTATCTATTCAAAACACATCCCACTTCCTCAAAAGACTTGATTTCATCTTGGGTGATATTAGTTTCAACTTGAACAAGCCAAATTTTTGGAACAACCAATATGTCCAATGCATATTTGCACTTTGTACCTCCAACACAATGACTCATATCATTTACACAACCAAAACTTGTGCAGCTTTAATGGTGCACCAAGGAATTGGGGTCACAACCCCAAATAAATGGAAGCAAGGACATTAATAGAAGTTGGGTTTACAATTATCCTTACGACACAAGAATGCTTGGTGGATTTTTGTAATGTAGAACAATGAACATGTGAAATAGGGGGGCATCTCTTTATATGCCAAACTCCATCTCCACATGGAGCCTCAAGCACCTCAACATCTTCCTGAGTTTTATCTACCCTAGGTTGCTCAATTTCCACACTTGATATGGTAATTATATGGGTTACAAGAGGGTGAGAAAAATTCACACGATCATGCCTATGTGAATTCCCTCTAATCTAGGGGCTAGGTTTGCCTTTTGTTTGGAAGAGCCAAAGATCTCCTCACCCTCCATATGTGTGATTTTAACTATGCAAGCCAATCCCAAGGAATATTTCATAATTGTGTCTACAAGTTGTTTTGAATTCCAAATTGGATTGTTCTATGCAAAAACAACTCACTCTTATTAGGCCTTTGACCTGGTCAACAACCTTGCTTGAAATGAAAATACAATGTTGATTGTTTGAATGCTCGAACATAATCATCCAATGTCACAACATACAAGTAGGCTCCCCTTTTCCCAAACTATTGAACCCGTACATTATGCACTGCCTCTGAAAGGTTACACATGAGCATGTATGCAAGCTTTTCCAGAGAGAATTTTTGCAATTGTTATGTTATTCTTAAATGATTGATACCATAGATGTGAACTTGTCAAGAAGATACAGTGAAAGAAGATATGTGTATGAGAGTTGAAAACTAAACATGTGTCAAAAATCCTCCCCATTGTCTCACACAAAAATGCCAAAAACTGAGCCAAATTTTCAACTTTTGAAATTAAACTTCATCAACTACCCTTAAGGAATACCGTCAACAGCAGATTGTTGCATACCAAACATTTGTGTCTTTCAAAGAAATGATATTTTTGTATTCATAACACAATGTCCTATGTTTGTCTCACAACTCTAGCTTGATCTGTTATTTTGTGTGTTTGTCCATCGATTGACTCCAATGAAAAAAACAATTTCATTCTTTATCAACCACTAGTGGGTGCCCGTGACCTTCGGCCACTGTGAAGTCCCCCTCATCCTCCAAATATGGGATAAAAGTGAGGTGCTTATATTCAGAACATGTTGAGGAACGCATTGTGAACTTGGGGAACATATTGGGAACCGGTTAGGAACATAGAGGGAACACCGTGAGAACACATTGGGAAACAGGGAAAAATGGAAAAAAAATCCTTCTACTGTCCGTCGGCTTCAGGGGAGGCTTCATTCTTCCTTTTCTATATAAAGCACGCACAGGACCTGCAGGGACTCTCCCGTGCCCAGCCCGCCCGTGCTCGCCACCGTCACAGCCAGTCAGCCCCTCTCCCGTGCCCAGCCCGCCCTTGCTGGCCACCGTCACAGCCAGTCATTCACTACGTCCGTGCCCAGCACGGGCCTGAAACCCGAGCTCCGTCCCAGACGGACGGACGTAGTGAATTTATATATAAGATTTAAGAATTGTGGGACAAAACGGACGGACGTAGTGAATTTATATATAAAATTTAAGAATTGTGGGACAAAATATCTGGACAGTGGATTGTCGTGTGAAAATGCTGTCTTATACGACTTGGCAATGGATCTCAAGAACAGGGTTACTATGAAATGGAACTTTCTTAAATGCGGAAAACTCAAAGCTTGGCGGGTTTACACTGGGACCTAAGCCCAAGAAGTGAAGAATGAGGTGGTTGCCTACATGGTGTTGAGCTCATAGCAAGAGTTATATCATACATAAATAAAACAAAGAAATATGGATATAAGTATATATATATATATCTTGTTATTTCACACGAGTTCTGACTCCTCTTTGATCATCCATCTAATATTTAGATAAGAAAGTTGCATAAATTAGTTTAGATTTATGTACCAGCTGTTTTAAGGGTAAACCACGTTGATCCACCGTCTCCTCAGATTATTGTGTGACGTACTGATGAATTAGCTAGTTTAGCAAGATCATCTAAATTAGACAGTCATCCTGATCTTGAAAGTTTTGGCTTCTGCCTCATTTGTATTTAGCCTAGTTTTGCTGTTCAGCCTTGTTTTTGAGCTGTTGCCTTCCAGCACCAATAGTGTCCACTGTTGTTTAGTTTTTTTCAATTATTTACAAGATGTGCATAATTGATGTATAAGAATAATCTGTGCAATATTCACATATATTCCTCACTCGTC
>Ga0209208_10004090_pt1 | contig 20790 bp, 9 predicted proteins | sample S1TSphfallax_3_FD_187694 | JGI IMG/M metagenome (GOLD analysis project Ga0209208, IMG submission 187694) | Host-associated microbial communities from peat moss isolated from Minnesota, USA - S1T2_Fd - Sphagnum fallax MG (SPAdes) (version 2) | ecosystem: Host-associated > Plants > Peat moss >...
CCCCCAATTTATATACATGGAAGTTGAACCATGGCCCAAACAATATGGGATACAAAAATGAGTTGCTATTGGGAATGTCTTAGGGAACACATTGATAACAAAAGAAAAACCAAAAAAATGCCCCCCTCCCCACCCCCAAAAACTCAAAAGAAAAAACCTAAGCCCCCATGAGCCTTCTCATTGCTGGCATGAATTTTCTATTTCCAAACCAGTTTGCCACCATTTTCAACCTGGACTAATACCCTCATTATAATCTGGGGATACTTATTTATTAGTAGGGTCCAATTTGAGGGTTCAATTGATAAAAATGTGGGATTCACATTAAGTTGACATTTTATTTTTATTTTTCTCTTTTCATTTCTCTCAAGTTTTTTTTTGGCTTCTTGCTTCATACTACACACACAATGGATGAGCATAAGTGGATGACCATAGACACAAGATATTGATGGTTCTAATTTTAACTATGGCAATGCATCAAGTCATTGTCGTTTTTTCTACTTACTTTGCTTTAAAAAAATTATCATTCCATTCAAGTTTCAGATTTGAAGAAAGAGAAACTTTCAAATCTGACCCAAAAAAATAAAATCAATCAAAACAAACACTATGACTAGGGTTTCAAGTAAATTTACCTTTTTTTTCATATTTTTGACAAGATTCAAGCTCCATTTCTCCTCATAATTATATGAAATATTTTATCATTTGCCAAATTTTGTCTAGTCCTTTCACTTTCCTCATTTTCCTCTTTCATCACAACAAGACCATCGAAGTGAAAATTAAAGGATAGTTGTAATGAAAGATCATCCTTGTTGTTCTCTTTTTTGGGAAAAGGAGTCAGTTAGGGATTTTTTTATAAATCCAAATCTCCTTCAACTTGTGAAAATGGGTGTTTCAACCTTCCATGACCAAAACTTTCTCTTTGCACTTTTGAAACACTTTCATTTTGTTCATTTGCAAAGGTTAAAAATGTGTTCCTCCAAGCAACAACCTTATGTGGATCTACAACTCCAAGCATGTTAACATTAAATATGTTTAAAAAATGGATGGTGGGTGCATGGTCAACAATTTTTTCAATGCACAAAATGTCTTCCATTCTTGCACAATTTCAAACTCAAAAACAAGTAAAAAACAAACAATGAAATAAACAACCTTGGACCTTAGCTTAAACATCATGGTTCTCCAAACCATGAGCTCTCTTTTTAGTTTCTTTTTCCGATTCACACCAATTGAATTTCCCTCCAAAATGATGTCATGTAAATGGACTTCAAATTAGATTGAATTGGTTTCAAATCCTCATCGAAAGGCCTTTCGGTATTATGGCTCTCGACCAATATGATTGCCCCATTTTGTTGGACCTTCCCCCTTGGACCCTCATTTAAAGTGCCCCCATATATCATCTATTGAAACTAGCTCAATTATTTATGATTAAGTTGTTGCATACGAGCCACCTAAAGCCATGTGGATAAATTTGGGGTTAGGGGGGAGTGGGAGGTGTTGAAAATTGCATTGCCTTATTATAATTGTTTAAAAGTGATTTTACTCTAGGAAAGATTTAGACTTTAGACCTATGAAAGTTAATTTTCAATTAAATTATTACTTACACGTACATAGGTAAATTATTCAAACTAAATCCCATACAAAACACAAATTTCGCAACTATAAAAAGTTACATCCTTTTGGGTTGGGATCATTTATGCACACCTACAACTTGGTCATTATGTGAGCTACACCCAAAGGCGAACTCATCACACACGTGGTAGCATTGGGGAGATAATAAGCGATTCCAAATAAAATTTTAAAAAACACCAAAAGACATCATAACTTTTTTTGCAATAGGGAAATGTTAAAAAAACGTTAAGAGGTGGTAATAATGTTGAGAAAATGAAGGGGAGGTCATTAGGCAATTCCATCAAACATTAAAAGACATTGGCAAATGTCAAACAGAGGTTGAAAGACATCAAAAAACATTAAAAAAATTTAGTGAGATTCTCAAGGGATGTTGGATAATGTTAGGAAAACTCTAGAGGACGTTGGGAAAGTGTTGGGGAATCAAGGGGCCATGAAAACATTAAGAAAATGTTGAACAATGCAATGGATGATTGGAAACACTACAGATATTAGGGAGAAACATTGAACAACATCAATAAAATGTCGAACGACGTCATGAAAATTTTAGGGGATACCAAGAGCATGTAATTTAATTTGAACCCAAATTTTTTTGGTATTTTTTTAAATTATTACTTTTAAAAATCATTACAAGTAGGGACCCCTAGAAGGTGTTAGGGATTTCCTTAGCCCAGAAACATCCCTCGTTGCAACCTTGGCCTTGAGACCTCAACTTATGTAAGTATTTACAAAATTCGTATAAGTTTCCACTCGTGACTACTTTCACAATCACAATATATGAATTTATTGCATCATAAGTTCATTACAACCAAAGTCCTATTACAAGGTTTGACAAGAAACTAACAAAATAAAAGTATTGAAAAAATAATGAGCTTAAAGTTCCACCCACAATCCCTTAAATACTTGAAAAGAATAATGAAAATTATCAACCCCATTCATTTACATCTAATAACATCATCATTCATCAACTTCAATCTAATAACATTATATCACATATTAACCTTTTACAATTATCATCTTTCTGTGGATGAACCATTAAATTATTTGGTATGTGTTTTTAAAAATCTAATCAAGTTAATTGATTTTTATTCATGTGTAATTGGGTGTGAGTTTGCTAAAGTGGCTCAAAAGTATTGTTGAACTAGTATTCCTTTCTATGGGTTGTAATATATTGAGTATGTGAACACTTAATAATCACATCAAAATTAGAAAACCAAAAAGAAAATATCAGTCCAAAGTAAGAAGGTCAATGGCATATTGATGAATTTTCATGGAATTGACTAAAGTGGTGTTGTGAATATATTTGTTAGTAGGAAATATTTGTCCACAAGTATTGGACATTGCATTTAAAAGTGAAAGCTTTGAAAAGGTTTCATCCAATCGGGATCAACCTAATATTTTTAATAAGACAACCTAATAAACACATATTTTGAGAATGTTATTGGTTTATTTACATACATCAAGGGGTCCTTACAATGTTAGGAATGCAATGAAACATCACATATTTTGTCAACCTAGCAAAATACCTTAATTTTTATATGCATTGAGGACCACCGCCTCTCATTGTATTTGGTACAATATATATGTTTTAATTGAAGTTATGCTTACAAAAATAATAATATATTTTATCAATGATCACATACAATTTTGGTAATTTTCAATATGTGACCTTTTTTTTAATAACCACTCAAGCAAGTTTACACCAACCCAAAATAGTTAACTAAATCATTCATGAGTGCAAAAAAAATTTAGTCAAAAGATTCTCAAGTGTATAAGGGCCCAAAAGGACAATCATTTATTTTTCATATCCATCCATCTTTCTACTCATAGGTTGTAATTAATCTTAATTATAAACTTCACTTTCTTAACCCATTTTGGTGTTACATGACCATCAATAACCTTATATCATGAAGAGCAATTAGTCACATTTGTTGCCATCCTATTTGTTTTACATGCTCTTTAATTTAATTTCATATGTTATTATGATGAAAAATTGTAGTTCGTTTGTTCACTTATTGGGTGTTCAAAAAACAAAATGGTGATCATATTTGGAAATGGTTTAGGAATAGGGTTGAGCTTTAAAAGGAGTGATGAATTTTTTTTTGGAAAAGTGATGGTGTTAGGTGGTCCAAACACATTTGTGTTTCATCACCGCTTAATTGCTAGAGGTCAGTTGTGAACACAATAATGATCAAAAGTTGATCGACAAATGTCTTTGAAAATTGGCAATTGTGTGGCATTGCGTCATTTATGAGGATGGCATTGTTAAATTGGTGGGAAATTGGATGAAAATGACTCCTCTTAAATGATGGTGCTTTTTTGTTCTAACAACTAATTTTTTGATGTTTTTAATGTTCTTTCAAAATTGTGTCATGTAGGGTTATGTGTAATGTTATTTGGTGCTTCAATATCATCCTATTTTTCCATTGTGTGAAGATGAAAATAAGCAAATAATTATGATAGTTTGATGTTTTCTGAAATGTTCATTATTAACTTGAGATTATTACAAGACAATGATGAATGTGAGGCTTCTAGGTTGATGCATGGGGTTTAAATGTAATGTGTTGTATCAATGTTATTTCCTTGTCACAATTGTTAATGCATGTTGGTGGAAAACCATTTGGGAATGTTCGGACTCACCTTCCCCCACATGTGGGAATGTGTTTGAGTCCCAATACATTATCTTAATTTGTTTTTACTTTCATGCCTTACCCTTAGTTGCAAGCCCAAGGCTAGGGTTACAACACAACTCCATCAATGTGTATGTCATAATGAAAAACAATTGTAATATAATTTAAAAATATATATTGGATTTACAAATTATTGATCAACACATAAAGTTGGAAATTAATTGCATTCAATTTTTTCCTAGATTCATGAGGCCAATGAATTTTTGTGTGTATGATCCAATAAATTTTCATAATATTTTTCAAATCAACAAAATTCAATGGATTTTTTTTTGTTTTCTACATGTCTATTCAAAATCAAACAATCATGCATTTAAACCCACCAATTCCTTATTAAAAAATGTGCCCTAAACCATTATGCATTCCACCCATTTCTAAGTGGAAGGCCACAAAACCACTATAATGGTTTCGAACTTGCACATAATGGATTGCACTAGGAAATGGGTCAAGTGGTAAACATTTCCACTCATTATCCATCCTAGCATTTGCATAGTGGTTATTTGGTGGTTTTAATTTGAATTTTATTCTTTTTTATTTTTTATTTTAATTATTTATACCATGGTCTTTGCATATATTTGAATTATTAAATTTTTTTTGTTACACAATGGTCAATCTACACTGCTAACCAACAAAATTGGCAATCATGTTTGAAACCTTGGTCTCCAAGGTGAAACCCATTCCATTTGCAATCCAACCATCTCTATTTTTTTTAAAAAAAGGTGGTGATCATTTGATTTAGTATGTTGAACTTCCAAATGTTTCACAAAATAAAACTTTAACCATTATTATCTCTCATGTACTTTGTCCAAATGAAATTTTAAACGTTATTTGTAAATATTTTTCCAAGATGTATACATCAACTATAATTTTAGGAAAATAAATAAATTGATTAATTTGACTAAATTTTCATTTGAATCTTGCTATTTAATGTATATCAACAATGATGTTATAAAAAAAATTGCAACTTTTGCATAACAAAATTTCTAAGTATCCCTATTTAAAATCAACATTGAAAAGTTGTTTGTGCAAATTTTTTTTTTTTAATAATTTTTTAATAAAAAAATATCTCCCCACATTTTAAGCATGTATTTAATAAATAAATGTTCTATTGTATTAAATTTCAATGAATTAATTATTTAAATTGAATTTAAAGGCATAATATATAGTTTATTAATATGTAAAACATTTTTCAAATATTATACAAAGTATTAGCATTATGTTGATTTTAGTATGATTAATTTATACATATAGAAATAAATAAAATATATATACTTATATATGTACACATATACACATAAAAATCAAATTTATATGGGATTCTTATAAAACATAAATTATTTTTTCCATTTTTAGTGAATTGCACCCACATTTTGTAGTAGTGACCAAACCACATACAAGTACATACATGTACAATATATCATGTGTTGTAAGGCGTAGTGATTTGAAACCATGATCCACATAGTTTCAAACTTCAAATGAAAATATTTTGTCCAAATCCATCCTATTCCCACTAGGTCCACAATGATGCGTGAACACATGACTACAATTCAAGTTGGAATTTTCCATTAAACATTGACTACAATGGAAAATTTTAGTCTAATCCACCCATTACATTATTCTATGATGGCATTATTGGGTGGAAGGTTTTATTGGAAATGGATGTAGCTTCCAAGAGTGTAATTTCTTGTTGGCAAGTGGTAGCTAAGGCTAAATTGAAAATTTTATTGTCCACTTATAAGTTGCCATGTGGCAACCCATTCCAAATTTCAAAAATTATTGGCCATTTATGGATTGCCAAGTGGTAGTTTATTCTGAATTAAAGAATTTATTAACCATTTATGGGTTGCCATGTGTTAGCCTAGAGTTGTGAAATGAGCTTTTTGGCACAATTGTGGTATGCCAGGTGGCAACCAAGGCCTAGGAAACCTAGGCTACAAACATTAACATATTTTAGCCTATTTTTAACTTAGGTAACCTAGGCCTCCTTAGGCTATTGTAAGCTAACCTAATATAACTTAAGGTTGTTTAAATTAAACTAGGTTAAACTTAAAGGCTAGACCTACACGCTAATTTTAAAGACTAAACTTAAGCTAATTTAAATATCAAACTTAGGTTAAACCTAGGCTTACTAAGACCAAACCTAAGGAAATTTTGGTGTGAATTTATTTTAACATTAATTCCAAGAAGAAAAGGTTCAATGGCATGGTATTGGATTAAGTATATTTTGTGTTTCATGTGAGAAATCACAATATTTATATCATTCCTAATTAGTTGATGATCATAAGTCATTTCAAATAATTAATTTCCTTTTTTGGGGCCTAGATTAGGATATATATATAAACATATTGTTCTTAATCAACAACATCTTTTCATATTAAATTTTCTCAAATTATTAGCATGTCAAATATCTTTTGTTGTTTAATTAAACATGGTTTTGAAGTCAAACCACGTGCCTTAATCATGTAGTCTTGAACATGATTAAGTTTTAGTCATAATTGCAAAAATGTCCAAGTCATGGATGCCAACTTTTGGTGTAGTGATATATCATTGACAAAATTATTCCCATGTTTGGGATTGACTCCTTTGCATCACCACAAAAGACACATTCTTGGTTGATTGAATCATTTGTTTTACCTCTCCACACATGAACCACAATAGCTTTATTCCACATTGACCATATGAATTTTAACTTCTTTTGGCTTTGTTTATGCCATATATTTGCCTATTTGAACTTGAAATTTGGTTGAAGTGTACCAATTCACCTCTTTTCAACAATGTTCACTTTAGGCTTATGTTTTAGAAACTTTCAAATCTGACCCAAAAAAAAAATTAATCAAAACAAGCACTATGACTAGGGTTTCAAGTAAATTTACCTTTTTTTTCATATTTTTGACAAAATTCAAGCTCCATTTCTCCTCATAATTATATGAAATATTTTATCATTTGCCAAATTTTGTCTAGTCCTTTCCCTTTCCTCATTTTCCTCTTTCATCACAACGAGACCATTGAAGTGACATTTAAAGGATAGTTGTAGTGAAAGATCATCCTTGTCGTTCTCTTTTTTGGGAAAAGGAGTCAGTTAGGGACTTTTTTATAAATTCAAATCTCCTTCAACTTGTGAAAATGGGTGTTTCAACCTTCCATGACCAAAACTTTCTCTTTGCACTTTTGAAACACTTTCATTTTGTTCATTTGCAAAGGTTAAAAATGTGTTCCTCCAAGCAACAACCTTATGTGGATCTACAAATCCAACCATGTTAACCACTTTGAGTGCTTGTTGGGTGACCAAAGGTACATGGGCAAGGATATGTTTGTGATGCAATGCATTGGGAGGCGCAAATTGGCACTTGGAGCTAACCTTGTTACAATTTTAGCTTATAACAAGATGCATGAATGTATTTTTTTAAATCACCATCTCATATCATTTGTATTTAATAGGGTTTAAGACTTTTAGGGTTAGGGCTTACATTTTAGGATTTTGGGTTTGTTTTTAGAATTTTGGGTTTGGATTTAGGCTTTGATGTTCAATGCTTTAATGTTTAAATTTTAGGTTTAAATGTTAAGATTTAAGGTTTAGGATTAGGTTTTAAGGTTAAGTTTTAGGGGTTAAGGTTAGGATTAGACTATTAATTTAGGTTTAAGTTTTAAGGTTATGTGAAAGGGTTTAGGGGCTAGCGTTAATATAAGGGTTAGGATTTAGAGTTTATAGTTTGGGTTGAAGTCTTAAGGTTAAATTTTTAGCTTTGAGTTTAGGATTAGGTCTTAAGAACTAGTTTTAACTTTAAGTTTAGGGTTTAGTTATAGGGGTTAAGGTTAGGATTAGGGTTTTAATTCAGGTTTAGGCTTTAAGGTTATGTTTTGGGGTTTATAGTTTGGGTTTAGGTCTTAACGATTAAGTTCTTTGGTTTAGGGTTTAGGGTTTAGGGTTAGGATTAAGGTTTTAATTTAGGTTTAAGCTTTTAGGTTATGTTTTAGGGTTTAGGGGTTAAGGTTAGGGTAAAGGGTTAGGAATTAGGGTTTATAGTTTGGGTTTAGGTCATTTGGGTTAAATTTTTGGGTTTTGGGTTTCTAATTAAGTTTTAAGGTTAAATTTTTTGCTTAAGTTTTAGGTTTAAATTTTATACTTAAAATTTTAATTAAGGATAAATTTTAGTTTTAAATTTTAGGTCAAATTTCAATTTTGATTTAAATTTTGGGTTAAAGGATTTAGGGTTTCAAAGATTTGGTCTGAAATTAGGGTTTCAAATTTGGGGTTTAAAATTATGGTAGGATGAATTATTTTGAAAATCCAAGGTTTTAGATTAAGGGTTCCAGATCATGGTTTCAAAAGTTAAGGTTTAGGATTTAGTGTTTCATGTTTAGGGATTTAAAAATTAGGGTTTCAAATATTGGGTTTCACATTAAGTTTCAAAACTTTTATGTTCCATATTAAGGTTTCAAAACTTTTGTGTTTGGGTTTCAAGGACCAAAAATTTATGTGGCTTTTCAAAGTGTTTCTCTCAAATTAGGGTTTTCAGATCTTAGATTTAACCATAACAAAAACAATGCATTTTTCAAGGTTAAGGTTGAGTGGGGTATTGGAGGCTTAAAGGCCAATTGGAGAAGGTTAATGAAAAGATTTGATTCAACAAAAAAAAAAACAATCACCTTTTCAAGGCAACATCACTTTTAATAAACTTCCTACATAGGTGTCACCAAAACTTCACGACTGAAATCATTGGTGAGCACCAAGACAATCTTGTAGAACATGGGTGGGATGGCAACTACTAATCATAGGTTTAACAACTCTTTGACCTTAACCTTAAACTCCTCATCCGTAATGATACCGCATTCTCAAGTTGCCTTTAAGTTCCCTATCTTAAAACTATTTTATTTGTATATATTAACATCCACCTTTACTTTTAACAGGGCCTCTTAATCCTCCACACTAGTTTCTAAATTGTTGGCGATTGTGGCCATGTTTTTTGATTGGGATTGTAATATTTCAGATTTGGTCATGGGGTGCTCAAGAATTGGAACAAGTGGGGGTGTAGCAAGTCTTGATGATAGCCCAAGTGTCTCATAAGACATAGGGCTAGGGTTATGTGTATAATTTGAAGAGGATTGAGAAAAAGGGCTTGATGTACCTTCTACAATTGATTGATGCATTTTCAACAAATTCCTTTATGCATGCCCATTAGTTGTCTTGAATTATGCTAGAACACATTATCCGATTATAGGGAAGTCCTTTTCATGCCTTGTTCATTTGATGTGTCAGTTTTCAATTCCTTTAAGCATTCTTGTAACCTATCTTTCAAACTTTCGAGATGAAATTCAAAATCTGGGAGTTGTTTTTTATAGTCATTATACACAACTTTCCAAACTTGATTAGGTATAAGATGTGTCACATTGTTCCTATCCCAATTATAGAACATGAAATGGTGGTTGTATAATGCGGCCATAGAATTTAGGTGCACAAAATCCACAATGCACCTCAGGTTTTTATCTTTCTAAAGTGATTTTGTGGGTCTCATGTAGCCTAATAGTTCATGTTCAATTTTTTGTGTTTCAAAATAAAGACCTTCCATACTTATAATAAACATCAGAAGTTCTCTATAATAACTAAAATTTTGAAATTCTTAGTTTGGATAAAATTGGATGTAGTAAACATTAATTTATAACTAAAATCGAAAGCTGGAAAATTTATCATAATGAGGGAAAGAAAATTTCATTAACAGATAGGGTTTCAGTAGAGTTAAAGAGTTTAATGATTAGACCTAAATAGAGATAGAGTGAATATCATGTATAGAAAACATGAAATTGAGGACTAAAGTAGAGATAAAGAGCCAAGGTTTTGACAAACAGAGAGTGTGAGTCATTGATAGTGGGATTCAATAGACATACATATTAGTTATTGGGGAATTTAGACTTAAAGATGTTCGAAAGGTTCAAAACTTTGGAGGTGCTTAACCTTTCACATGTTGATGCATTCATGAAATCCAAAACATCAACATCAATATAAGGCCCCCCAAAAAAGCTTTAAGCTTATGATTATAAACCTTACAAAATTGATGTTTGCACCGTTCCACATTCAATCCAACTTTCATATTACATTTTCATCAAAACCCTATCTACCAATTATTAGACAAAAAGTTGAACTCAGCAAGACATCTAGAGGCAGGACATTGAAGAAGAAATGTAAACCTTAGCTAGGAAAAATAAAATGTTTGCTAATTAATGTTGCAAAAAGAGAGTGAGAAAAATAAAGATTCTAATAGGTATGATAGAGTGTGAAGGAGAGGGATTAAATAATGTGAGTCAACCAATTAGAAGTTTAGAGAGAGTGTGTGAAAAACAGTCAAGATTTTGATAGGTTTTAGAGACTACGAGAGAGAAGCTTGAAGTGATGTGAGTGGGAAAAATACGTTGATAGAGTTTGCCAAATGGAGGTCCAAAAAGAGAATGGGAGAGAAAGATGATGAGATATTGACATAATTGAGAGAGTGAGGGAGAGGGATTTTGACAAACTAAAGAGAGAAATTTTGATAGAATGGAAAGAAAAAACAAAGAGAGGATGAGATTATAACATAATTGAAAGAGTGAAAGAATGAGAGATAAAAGCTTGAGGTAGTGTGAGTGGGTTCAAATATGTTGATAGAATCTATTGAATGCAAGTTTAAAAAAGAATGGGAGAGAAAGGTTAAGTTTTGATAGACTAGAAAGAGAGAAGGGGATTCTGATAGACTAGGGAGAGAAAGAGATTTTGATAAACTAGACAAAAAGACAAAGAGGATGAGATTTTGACACAATTGAAAGAGTGAGAGAAAAAAGGATTATGACAAATTAGAGAAATAAAGGAAAATAGAGGGAAAAAAAATCTTGTTGGTTAGCGAAATAGAAAGACAATTTACTTAAAGATAAAAATTTCAAGCAGAATGAGAAATTTAGAACTTGAATTGAAAGAAAATTTTGGCATTCAATCCAAGGTTACAAAAATTATAGGCGAAATACATCATGGGTCTATTAAATTGTGAAACTTTTTGCACAATCATAGAAAGCCTCATCCTTGTTTACTATGACCATTGCTTTGGAAGGCTAACCTTAACTTGGTAAGCAAGTTGTAACGAAACTTGCGTGATTGTCAACGACACTACAAAACTTCCTTTCATTGACATTCCTCTTGCATGAGAACCTTTTGTTGATAGTCTTTTTGCACAATGATCTCTTGCATGATGACGATGGTGAATGGGGTGCAATCGAATAGGCCTTTGGGGGCTTTCAACTCTTGTTGTTGTTTCAACCTTTGAATGATTCAAAGATTTTACTCCTAACCCATTCATTTAGGACCCTCACACTTGTTCACTTATAAACTTTACACCTCACACTCGCAACTCACAACTTCAAGCATATATCATTCACAATAGTCATTGTTCACTCATAAACTCCACACCTCACATTCGTAGCTTGAACCTTCACACTTGCGTCTCTTCGGAGACATCTGATAAAATTGAACCTTCACACTTGCAATTTGAAGCATTTTTCATTCATAGATTAAGTTGTTATTATGTCAAGACACATAGGAGATGAAAACCTTATTGTCAAGGCACATGAGAGGGAAACAAAAAAAAGACAAGGTGAAACTTGAAGAAGCACTTCCGAATTCACTCTAAATGTTTTTTTCCTTTGTTTTCAGCTCACCGTAACTTTTTGACTACACCCTAAGTTTTGGCTTAACTTAGGGTGAGAACCTTGAGTTTTGACAACTTTATGGATAACTTTATTATAACTCGGTAATTAATATCAAGTTTCAACACAAGTCAAAATATCATCTTTCAAAAATTCTCATATAAAAATAGACTTGTTATTACCTAGGGGCCAAAATCCCTTAACCTACTATACTCTATAATGAATCTAAACACAATATCCTTGCCTTGGTAGGCAAGGCCAACAAAAGGAAAAATATTGACACTTACCCTAAAGAACCCCAACTACAATGATTTTACTCATGACTAGGTAGGAGTGACTTTAAACCTACACATAAACTTGTGGTGTGAGGGAAATGGTACAATGACTTTTAATCATGACTTGTGTTTTTTAGGTCTTGGGAATGAAATCCCTCACACAAAATTGAAAGACAAGATGATATAACTTATTAACCTATGTGTAGGCCCATGTCTCTATTTAATTTACATACAAAAAAGTATGTAGTGAAATCAAAAGCTAGCACATGATGAGAATTGTTGCAGTAGGATCCACATTTTGATTCAGCATGTACTTTGCTAGTATTTTGTCATGTAGCTAAAGTGGAGATCATCCATAAGAAGATTTAGCCAAATTTGGTTATAAACAAAATATGAAAATTAAAACATTCATCTATATTAAAAAATTCCAATAATAATAATAATAATTCTCACCATTAAAAAACTTTTGCTAGGAAAATTCACCACGATTCTTGATTGTAGCTTTCCCCTAATGTCCCATGATGTTAGATTCACACCAAGGTGGTAATTAAAAGGGATAAATTAAAAGAATAAACTAACCTTAATGCTATTGCATTCGTAGAAAAAAGAGAAAAATTGACTTAACAAATGACATGGCATCGGGGTTAAGGAAAATTGTTGTTTGGTTCTTGATTTTGAAAGGAACCTTTGGTTTAAGTTCTTTTGTTTTAAACCCATCAAACCCATTATTGAAGGGGTTTGCTTGATTATTTGAGAGGGGGAAACATTTTTTTAAACCCTAGGTGTTTATACCTTCAAATAAGTTATTATAATGCACCTTGAATCACAAGTGTTGCCACTAATAATCCCAACCATAATTATTAATAACAAGGTATACAAGCTATCAATGTGATTTGTTAATATAGTGAAATTCATATTAATTAGTTGTGGGAACCAAGTGTTTTTTTGTGGCGAATTGTTTTTTCAAAATATAACCAAGTTTTTTAAAAAAAGAATTACCATGTTTCTACAAATTGTTCAAACAAGTAGTCAGGATATATATATATTTTAATAGTTTATTATTTTCATAGCTGATATATAGCCAAAAATGGCTAAATCTCCTTGTGGATGATTGCCAGTGTGGGAACATCACAAAATTGAAAAAAGAAAAAGAAACAAGAACATTGGTGGGGACCCTCAAAGTTCAATCTTTGGTAGTTGAACCATGGCCAAACAATATGGGATAAAATTGGGGTGTTATTGGGAACTTCTTAATGAACATTTGGAGACTCATTATAACACCTTGGGAACACATTGGGAATAGACAACAAATGAAAAACAAAAAGCACATGCCTCCCTTCTAAACCCAAAAGAAAAAAACTAAGCCAACTTATGACATCATTTGCACAATGAAAAAATTAGTGTAGTTGCTTGCATATGGTGAATGATAGCAAACCAGAGTAGAGGTGGATTGCAATCAATATTTCATTTTGAAAACCATTACAAAGCACACAAGGGTCTTTTTCATTGTTTTTCTTTTTGTTTGATAATACACTTCTCATAGGCTTGTGTTGTTCACCAAGTGTGAACTCGTAACCCAATTAATTGGCCACAAATTTAAAATTCCCCTAACTTTGATTTTTTTGATTTTGTTGAATTTTCTTTAATAATGTTATTCAATATCCAATAATTCTCATGCTATAAGTCAAAAAATTACAAAAACACCTTGGTGCACCCCTATTCATTAAAAGTTTTTTAAACAACACCAAGTGCATGATGAGGGGGCACTATGGTCAGGGAGATCTCAACGTGACAAACAAACAACCTTTCATAAAAGATAGATTAGTGTGGCATGTGTCACTAGCCCAAGTGAACATGACTTTAACCATAGAAACCAATTATGAAAAAAATTATTTAAAATTTTAACTTAATTGTCAATGACAAAAATTGCTCAAAATTCAATATCTATTCCACATTAGGTTTTAAAATGATGAAATCACCTCCAAGAAATCCCATGAAATGACAACTTGACCAATAGTACCAAGAGCTTGCCCCAATTTCCCTAGCATGTTTAGTTTTTATTTTTTTGAAAATTTATTTCCCACAATTATTTGATTTCAATGAGTCTTGCATTGTAGGTCCAAACAGTATGAAAATTCCTCGTGCACCTCTTTGGGCTAAAGGTTTGTTGAACTAGAACCATACACAAGGTCCAACTATCACTCACCTCGCCCTCACCATTATTGAGGTGGTTGGAAATCATCCATGAAATATGACGGCCATAGTGAACCAGCACCCACTGATGCACCATGTCGGATGAATGGTAAATGATTAGCAAACAATTTATTGTTGGGTTATAGTTCCCTAGCTAACCACGGTGGTTAGTTTAGTTGTTTTTTTTTCCCCTACCTACTTATTATCAACCCACAAGCAGGTTGTTGCTAGTAGATAGGTAGTAAAAACAAGCCTTACCTATGTATAAACCATCTATGTAGCTAGTAGTTACCTAGTTTCCTACCTATCTACCTATGTATGAGACCTATATGTTTCATACATAATTGGTTACCAATGTGAAACCAAATATTAAATCAATTGAGGTTCATCCACAACTGAGTAAGAACGGGCATCCAATGGATGGTGCATTGGTGTGATTATGTAAACTAGCAAGAACTCATGACCTTATTCACCAATGATGATGGCCCCAAAAACTCAACCACATTCCATAATGTATCAGGGCTACTAGGATACAACAATTGGTACATTTATAATTTAGGATTGTGAGTGATCTCAAAAATGACACAAAAATGTATTTCATGGGTCAAATGCAAGGTTTGGCTTGGAATGAGGCCAGAGACAATGCAACACTAACCCACACAAAGTCAAAGTGTTTGGAAATGAAGGGAAAGAACTCTTAGCACTTTCAACATGAATTTTCATTTTAAAATAAGAATTATTGTGGAGTTTTAAATTTTCAAAATGAGATTGGAAGGATCAACCTCTAGATTGAATGATATCCAACTTATTGGAAAAATCTCAAAAAGAGTTGCAAGAGAATGTTGTCAAATTCCCAAAACAATCTTCAAACAATCATTTCAAATTTCAAAACAAATGCATTTGATTAAGTTAGGGGGTAATTAGGGGAAAGTGATTTCTCATTGAGGAACTTAACTTGACTTTGAATTTTTTTTTATGCGTGTGATAGGAAATATTTTCACATGTTCCATTTGGTTTAGTTTCCTATGAGCTATGCAACTTTGCATTCATGAAACAATAAATTCTCAATTTTGGGATTATAGTTTGAAAGCACTATGAATTTTTTCATCTCAATATAGGTCTCATGGGGAGGTAAACTATATATTGCATGGAGAACATTGTTTTGTGTATTGATTTAGGCCATGATGAATTCCACGTGATTTCATGATCCAATTTTGGCTCCAATTGCACTTAGTGTCTTTTTTGTGTATGTTGTATGTTTCATGTGAATGAAAATTATCCATGAAGCATTTGAATTTATCTTGGAATCATCCCATAGTTCTTGCTACCTTGATCTTGACACATAGACTTCAACAATGTGCCCTAGGTTTCGAACATTTTGTTATCGCAAAATCAATAATTATTATTATCTATCAATTGACAATCTAGAAATGTTTCAACCAAAACGTAAGTGGTAGTTTAAATTTTGGGATTTTGATTAACTCATTATTTGGTCTTTTGGAATGTAAACCCATTTTTTTGTGGCAAGTCAAAACAAAACAAAATAGTTATATGGTTTTGGAAGGCAAATTATAAGTTATAACCTATTTGAGTTCAATGCTGCTATGCACTATTAATGACAGTCAATTATTTAAATTTTATTCTAATGTTTCCATTTGGTTTTCAATAATTTGTCATTATTTATTTCAATACTAAATTTAAATTATTTTATTATAAATTTCATGGACGACCATATAAAGGATTCCAAAAAATTAATCCCTCATATATAAAATAATTATATGGTTTTGGAAGGCATGTTATAAGTTATAACCTATTTATAAGTATGCTATTTATAGGTACCAAACATTTGAATTGTTATGATTTTTTTGTCATTTAAAAAATATCTTTATATTTAAACACAAGTTTTGTTATTTTCAATAATTTTTTTAATATAGTAATTGGTTGATTTGGTTGTCATGATTCATTGTGAGGTTAAAAGTGCAATTTTTGAATTGGGGATCAAACAAGAACATTTTCAAAGGTTAACAATCAACACTTAAAAATTGAAAATGTTTTTCGTTGATCAACTTGTGATTGTTTGAAAGTTAAACTTTCCTTTTGATGTAGTTTGGTGATGAATAGAAAAACATATAAATGAAATAATCATCACAAATTTGGGGGAAGCCATGAAACATATAACTAGGATAATTAATTTGCCTTCATGCATACCTTTCTAACATAAAAGTTCATATCATCCATGAAAAATGATAATTATGTTAATTCATTATTTTGAAGTAGGTGTCAAACATAAAATCTAGCAACATATGTAATACATGATAAGATTGAGATATCTTTCAATGTGAATTTTGTCATAAAAAAAAGGTGTTGGGTGCATCTACATTAATAAAAGCCATAACAAGTGTAACCAATGTTTAGTTTTTCATGTTATGGTGTCAAAAGTTTTACTACTGTTGTAAATCTTTAATGTGCTTACATCACAATGTTTTTAATATATAATAAAAACAAGTGATATGATTTGGAATGAATCTATTGAGGATCGAATATTCAAAAATACTCATTGAACATTGTAACCAATGTTTAAAAAATCATAACAATTCCTATTTTTAGGTAGATTATTTAAACATATCATTTACATAATAATGTAATTCAATAATGTCATAATAAAATTTTAATGATTTTTTCAACTTACAAAAGTGAAATATTTTAAAGATATTTTAGGATGAACAATCATTTAATCACATAGGATTGGCTCTTTTTAGTTTGGATGCACCATGTTGTTTCCTTAAAAAATGAAGCTTTACATTCTTAACGTTAACACCTAAATATTAAGCAAGCCCGATTCGGGCCACCTACCCCTAAGTCTACCTATTCTACCTAGATTAAAAAAACACATTTGGCACACAATGCCCACACAAGATGATCTATCCATGGAGTGCAATCTAAATCCCAAGCTTGCCAAAATTTGGGGCACGAGAAAGGTAAACGCAAAGCATAAACAAAACATCTTTAAAAAAATCAAGCTCTACTTTGTGTTTGCCTATTGAAAATGAAGCAAAACATTAATGTCCTACTTTTCATTCTTGGAGTTGTTCATTTCAAGCCAATAATAGCTACAATATTGACATTGGTAACTTGTTAGTTGAAAATAAGAGCTTGTGTTTACCAAAGGCCATCATTGAGATTTCATGCTTTTTTTCTCAATAATTTTATTTGTGTTGGGCTTCATGTAAAGCTAGAATGTTAGTTCAAGGAGCAACATTAATCTAATTTGATTGTAGAACAAGTGTTGTGTTGTTGGTTTTGGATGACAAAGTTAAAGATAATGAAGAAACCAAAAGAAGCAATTTGGCCCAAACAACTAGGTCCCCCCAAAAAATAATTTTTGTTTAGTAAGTACATTCCATAGTTGCTTGTGTGGGTTGATAGGGGCGTGAAATGAAACACGGGAGTTTCTCTTCAAAGCTCTCACACGATTTTTGTGAAAAATGGTGTCTAAATATTTGGACAAACAACATGGAGTTTTGAGGCTAATGCAAATTCCTAAACCTTGAAGCAAAAAAGATGAAATGGGGTTGGTGAGGGTTTGAAGGGAAGTTGGAAAAGAACTTTAAAGCTCTTGGTAATGGTATGATCCCTTTACTTTTGTCAAAAAAATTATTTTAACTACATGTTTACATCCTAATTACCCCTAAGTGAATTAGGGTAAATTATTTTCAAACCAAATTTAATGTGAACATGGTTTCAAGTATTTTTTGTTTAGGATATATTTTCAAGTTTTGTGATCTAGTGATTTGAGATCCAAAACGCAATGTGTTTTGCTTACTTTGCAATTTTTGTGTGTTATGCAGTTTCATTTGCATATTATTTTGGTGTTTTGATTTCCATCATATGTTTTGGGCTTGGATTCTTGCATAGTTGCAGGTGAATGTGTTTTGATTTGGATGGTAATCATTAAATTAAAATGATATTATGTTGTTTGATTTATGCATGTTGACAGTGAGAGTTGTAAGTGTTAACATAGGAACACACAACAACCTTCCTTAATAGATAGATATTCAGGTAAGTGTTTGGTTGTTTAGATGTGATCCCATAGTTGTAATCCTCCAAAAATGTTAGGTCCCTTCTTTATTTTCGGTACCATCAAAAGCACTTGACAAAATGGTGTGTATGTTTGTTATTTCACAATTTCTAAACCACCAAAGCAAAAAATTGATTAAATTTAGGATGATTTTCACCTCTTTGAATAAATTATTTTTCATAGTTGGGTTTTTGTAAGAACTTTTGAAGTCAACCCGACTTCAATGGAAATGGTTTTGAGATCAGTGACCTTATAGGTGATTTAATATACTTTTTCCAATGGCACAAGGGATGTCTATTATCTATGGAAGGATAAACAGTTACAAAGACCCACTGGCTGGTGTTTTATATCACATGTTGGGAGAATTTCCTATAGTTGGATGGGAACTTGTCATTAGGTTGCCATGTAAAGGCTAACAAATGATCCCTAAACCCTAACAGATGATACTTTGCTTGGACCTATATAATGTTTTGTATTAATATTCTCAAATTTTTTTTCTTGTGTTCCTTAAATTTACACCATATTCTTTGCCACGCATTCATTATGTTGTTCCCACAATTCCCATGTGTCCCACAATTGTGTTTAAAAATATTATCCCATATGCTTTGGCAAATGTTTCCTAATGTTGTTTCTATAGTCCCATGTGTCATGTGTCCAAATAGCCCCCCACATTTTATCCCATATTCTTTGCCCAAATTCCTACTCTTTTGGCTTACTTAATTGGGGACAAGGGGAAAAACAATATGAATTCTATATTAGGAGGGTCCAAATTTTTTGAAACTTTTTGTGTGGTGGTGGGCCATTCAAGGAAGGCCCATCAACCCAAAAAGAAAGAAAGAAAGAAAGATGGATGAAGTGGTTAACTTTGGATGCAACCCCAAATCTATAGGTGGGGGCACCATAAATATAACCACCCCCAATGGATGATAAATATCCCTTGACAAAACTGAAATACTCATGAGTTGTAACTTGTAATGATCAAGTTATATCTAGCTGCACAGAAATAGGGTGTGATAGTCTGCTTGCTTGGAGGACTTTCTACACACCAGAAAGTGGAATGGACTTAAAAAAAATGTTCACACTAGACACACAAAATTCTAGCTCCCCTTCTGAAAGTCCAAATTGGCATCAAAAGTCTGTCAGACAACTGAAAACACAAAAGCCAAATCAGAATGCTACAAACTACACTACTAACTTTAGTGGTCTGCCTTCCTTCCTTCCTTCGTGGCCTCCCTCGCCAAGACCAACAACACCCACCAGAGTACCCCATCCAGGATGGATGGATGGATGGATGGTTGGATGAATGGTATGTCAACAGGTAACTGTTTTCATGGATGATAGGATGGATAATGTGTGGACAGGTAACTGTTTTCATGGATGATAGGATGGAAAATGTGTGGACAGGTAACACATTTTCATGGATGAGAGGATGGATAATGTGTGGACAGGTAACACTTTCCATGGATGAGAATTAGTTTTTTTCATGGATGATAAGATGGATTTGTGTGTGTGGACAGGAAACACTATTATTCATGGATTGATAGATGGATGATGATGTGTGGGCAGGTAAACAAAATTGCATTTGTATTCCTGTTCCATAGCCTAACCATCCCACATGCATCTACTTAGAGCCAGCTAGTAACCACCAACAACTGCCTTACATACTGACCCGCCTACAAAAGCTTGGTCAGGCTACAAAAGAAAAGACTCAGCTCATGTGAACAGCATCTCTCTGCAGTTGCTGCAGCTGGTGATGAATTCCTTCCTGGCTCACACAGCACAGCTGCTAGCCTAGCCTAGCCTGCTGCTGAGAGTTTCTTTTGGCACAAACTTACACAACTGCTGCTGCTGCTGCTTGAAGGGAAAAAAAAAGAAAAGTTGTCCTTTTCCACCCTCAGTTCTTACCCGATAGAGTAGACTCCAAAACATGAGTGAGGACAAAAAACTGGAAGAAGAGAAGAGAAGAGAAGAGAAGAGACTAGACGAGACGGTGCCACAGGATTCCAGGACATTGCTGGTCGTTAGGGTGCCATATTTGGCATTGCTGTTGCAAAAGCCCGTCAACGGGGCTGGTGGCCATGGGTGGCTAACTTACTCACAGCCTTTCTTATCTTAATTCATGACTGACTCCAACCCCACCTTTCTCCCCCCCCCCAACCCCCTAGCCCATCCCTAATAATTTTAAATCAATCTGTTCACGAAGACGAAACAATGAGTATTTAAAACAATATTCAGATAATTTTTTCTTTGAACTCAATGTTTGTTTCTG
>Ga0209208_10004091_pt1 | contig 20788 bp, 12 predicted proteins | sample S1TSphfallax_3_FD_187694 | JGI IMG/M metagenome (GOLD analysis project Ga0209208, IMG submission 187694) | Host-associated microbial communities from peat moss isolated from Minnesota, USA - S1T2_Fd - Sphagnum fallax MG (SPAdes) (version 2) | ecosystem: Host-associated > Plants > Peat moss >...
ACTTCAGGATCTTGAAAGCAAAAGCAAAAAACCATACAAGATTCGAAAAGAACCTAAAAATGACCTACCAAGGACTAGGACAAAAACTTACAAATGACCTATCTAGGACTAGAAAAAAGGCCTATCCATGACTAAAAAAAAACTTGCAAAGGACTTGTCAAGGACTAAAAAAAGGACATGTAAAAAACTTGTCCAAGACTAGAAAAAGGACTTGCAAAGGACATGTCCAGGACTAAAAAAGGCACTTGCAAAAGACCTATCCAAGACTAAAAAAAAACTTGTAAATTACTTGTCTAGGATAGGAGAAAGGACATGTAAAAGATCTATTTAGGATTTTTAAAATGACCTATAAAGGCCTTTCAATGCAAAGCACATACACCTATACATGAATGGAAAAAGGTGATGTTAAAGACATGTACATGATTAGAAAAAAAGGACTTGCAAAGGATCTAAAACGTGTATAAAAAAACTTACATAGGACCAAAAAAATAATGATTTAGGATTTTCAAAGCCCTTATGAAGGTTAAACATAGTCCCAACAAAAGGGCCTATAGAATACACTAAATTTATATGTTAGGTGACCTATATAGAACAATTTGCACATACAAAGCACTTGCAAAGGACCTTCAAAAATCTTGAAAGGAAAAATTAAGCACGGCAATTATACCTTATCTTGCCATTTTGCTATGAAATTATGGGTTACAAAGTCTTTCAATCTAGGGCATAGATAATAAAAAGACTTTGCAATTCCAATATCCATTTATTAAAGTTGAATGATTTTGTGGGCATCCCCATTGTCCTTTTGTCCGATAACTACCTTTGCATATCTTCACCACTGCATTGTTCAAGTACTTTGAACTTGTTCCATAGGGCAAATCTCCAAGGTTTTGATTCCACACAAATTGCATTCACCCATTAAACAATCATGCTTATGCCAATCATCCCCCTTTTGTTTGGGACATAGAATTGAGTTCCACAATGCAATCAATCTTGGAAAAGACAATTGATATGCACAACATTCTCCAACTTCTACACCTATTGAGCAACAAACACCCTCACACTGACAATTACAATTTGCATGTGTGCTTCCATTTTTGGAGTGCATGTTGTTGAGGCCAATTTTGAGCTCCACAAGCTTAGTGTGGTATTTGCAGTAACATGTGTTCCACTCCTTTTGGTACTTCATGAACTAAGGCTTCAAATTGGAAAATGTTGTGATTGAACCATAACATCAAGATGTTTTTCCTTGAATGTAGTGAAAAACTCTAGCTACAACACATAAATTACAAAATTAAAGTCAAGTAAGTGCATGGGGCCAAGCTTGTGGTTAAACTTTAAACTCACAAGTAGATTTATTCACTAGTAAAACCCTAAACCAAAGCGCATAAAAGCTTTATTTTCCATTCATCCCATCAAACATTTAAAGCCCATTTTGTAGCATTCCAATCAATAAATAAAATTATAGTTGAAATAATAAGTCACTCACTTGGGAAACTTGCAAGAGATAAGTGGGGTGCTCTATGATTTGCTTGGTCCCAACCCTCTTCTTATAAATCTTCTTACAATCAAGAGACACAATTGTCTCATGGGTCCACCAATCCACAATAAGTTGTCTTACTTCTAAGGAAAGTGCATTTAACCCCTCCCACATTTTGGACCTAGATTAGAAATCTAGCAAATTGTCATCAATATATGAAGAGGCATCATTGTAATATTTGATAAATACATCGCCAATCCAAGCCAAGGTTTTTGGCAACCTTCCTACCCTTGCATATTTTGTTGTCACCAAAGTCTTTAATAATTCTTTAGTAGTACAATGTTTGCTTGAATGTCCATTGGTTAGATGAGTAGATACACCAAATTTTATACTTTGAACAATCAGGTGATTACTCTTTGTTTCCCCAATGTTGGATAAATAGGTGGGTAGCATTGGCTTCACCTACTTGTGTTGAAACATCCTTTCAAGGACCTTCTATTGGAAGGTTAGATCATGATTAAAAAATGTATAAACAAGTTGTAAAGCACAACCTTTGGACACCATTGAAACTAACCGCATCTCCCCCTTAGCAATAACAACGGTGCTGCATTGTAGAGTATTTGTTGACCCATTCGATAAGGACCTTGAGCCATGCTTCTTACTTGAACTTGTTTCCTTTGTTGCAACATAAATATCACTGTAATCATTCATAGATTAAAACTATATGCATAGTGGACCCCAACAACACACGTGCAATAGACAAACATAGGACCAATATATAATATCTAATGTACAAAAAACATATAAAGGACTAAAAAAGGACCAACAATATCTTGACAAAATGATTATCACAATGGATATGAAAAGGACCTATAACAATCGATGAGAAAAACATGCAAGTTTAGTCTTTTCATATTATACTTTAAAAGTTTGTGAGGATTGTAAACAAGATCTAATTGGAGAAGACCATCAAAAAACCCTTTGCAACAATTATAAAAGAATTATACAATTGGTTTAAAAAGTTCTACAATATGTATGAGAAGGACCTACAACAATTGTTCACCTATAAAGCACATATGTAGGCTCACATGTAGGGCCTATAAACGACCTTGCAAAGCAATTAGAGGGGGTGTTCAAAGGACCATTGAAGTAGTAAGAAAGGACCAATAAAACACTTACAAAGTACCTTGGAAGTTCTAGTTCAATTCTTTATTATAAAGGACTAATAAAGTCTATTCAAAACAACTTGCAATATAGATGAAAAGGATCTACAACAATGTATGATTTGAAAAACAAACACAAAAGACCTTCAAAACCAGTTCTTGTTCAAACCTAGTTCATTTGCTACAGCCAATCATGTTTGTGATGCCCTTTTATAATTTCGCATTTTTCCCCTCTTTAGTTGTTTTGCTTGAGCTTCATCATCTATTGGACCTAAATCCGATCCATCCATATGTGGAGTGATTAGACTTCCTTCCAAATTTGGAGCTTCAAGCCCATTGTTCAAATCCATGAATGCAACATTCATAGCCTCACCATTAATGTCCTACCAAGCCCTTTTGCAAATATCCTTTTTCTATCCCTATTACAAATATGACCTACATTTAAGCACACACCATAACTTGTCTAGTATCAAGACATGTTTAATTTAGGAATTATAGGTTAAAGAACCACATCTATGGAACATTCTTTTGGATGGAATCAAAATATGCTACAACAAACTTTATGAACAATTTAAGGATTTGAAATGTTGGTTTAACTTGTAGAAGGCACACTGAATATCAAAAAAGGAGTTCAAACTATTAAAATGATATGACATGGTAAAAAAGCCCAATGCTAAGAAAAGGACCTTGAGTATTGGGTAGACTTTAGGAAGCACAATCAATACTAGAAAAGGAGTGAAGATTATTGATGGAATGACACTAGGTGGTGGAAAAGAAGCCACAATGCTAAGCAAAGAACCTTGGGTGTTGGATAAAGTTGTAGGAAGCATAATTAGTACTGAAAAAGGAATGAAGATTATTAATGGAATGACACAAGTGGTGGAAAAGAAGCCACAATGCTAATCAAAGGACCTTGGGTGTTGGGTCTATTATAAGAGGTGTAATCAATATTGGAAAAAAAAATGATGATTACGAATGGAATAACATTGGGTGGTGAAATAGAAACCATAATGCTAAGAACAGGATGTCTAGGTGCTAGGTCTATTATAAGAAGCACAATTAGTATTGGAAAAAGGAATGAAAATTACTAATGGAATAACATTGGGTGGTGAAACATAACCCACAATGCTAAGAAAAGGACCTGGGTGCTAGGTCTATTCTATGAAGCATAATCAATATTGGAAAAAGGAGTGAAAAATATTGATGGAATGACATTGGGTGGTCCAAAAGAAACCACTATGCTAACAAAAGGACCTAGGTGCTTGGTTTATTTTAAGAAGCTTTTAAGAAAATGACATTGGGTGTTGGGTAGAATTCTAAGAAGCAAAATGACTTCTAACTAAATAGTAAAAGGTGCTAATGGATTGACATTAATTCTTTTGATAAGAAGCCAAGTTGTTGCTAGTTGACAACTATGTGTCCAAGATGTGGTCAATACTAGGCCTAGTCATAACACTTGAAATAAAAAAACATGTGAAGTGTTGATTGAACATACCAAACCACGGTTAATTTGTAATTTGAAAATTAAGAAACCTTTTGTGAATGTATAATTATTTTATGTTGCACCTATTCAACTTTGCAAATCCTAAATTCAATCTGAAACTCAATATTAAAACATGTATTAATTCAATTTATAATTCCCAACATCCATATTTTTCATTAAGCACAACATCCCATGATTTACTTGTCATTAAAATGGCACTACACATCCATATGTAATAATCATTACAAAAATTTGACATGATTTGACATGGTTTTTGGCTCATTTCTTGGCAATTTGACCTTGGTGCTTTTAGTGTTGGTTTATTTTGTTTGATGTTTAGTTTGAAGTATGCACAAAAGTTCCTTGGAGACGGGATTTAAGGTTCAACAAATGATGGTCTACACAACAATTTGAACAAGGAAGTAAATTATATTTTGTGTTTTTGTGCATTACTACTATTTAGGTTGTTGAAAATAGACTTTTGTTGCACATTACCTTTGTAAATGAACAAGATGTTTAATAAAAGAGTTCATGCTTTGGGAATTGATGATGATTGTGAGGAAAGATAGGGTTTCCATGAGGTTGTTGGATTTTTTTGGTGTGTGCTGGAATCAATTGGCATGATTGTGAATGTGTAGGTGTGTTTTAAGGAAGCAATATGGTATGAAAGTGGGCATGGCATTGAAGTACAAAAAAACATATGTGCCATTACCTAATGTCAAGTTGCCATTATAATGTAATATATGTCACAACAAACATCACATAATATGCATTGTAATGGATGATAACACAAAGTTTAATTCGCACATGTGACTTGTTACTTTTTGTTTTGAGAAAAACGACAGTCTCTTGTAGTGAAAAGTCTTTCTAAGGGTTACAACTTTGCAAGTGTTTTGAGCTTGAAAGTTTTCAAGACTCATAACTTAGGTAAATGCACGATATGGCAAACTAACTTTTGGCTTCACAATGAGGAATTCGATAATGTGCAATGTGTTTAAATGCATATATGGAATATATATAGGTTGTCATTTCTCAATTGGTTATTGGTTTTAGATTACTAATTTGATTACGAGAGTATCTATGATTTATTTTTGAATATAATACAAAATTTACCTTGGAACTTACTCTTAAGTTAGACATTTGGTAAACTAATATGGTTTTTATTATGCAAAAGTTTAAACTAATTAACAAATGTTAGTGTGCCATCAACTTAAAGTTGTAAAAAATTTAATTAAAATCCTACTTTCATTTATTTGAAACTATTTTGGGACACCTACTTGGATTTTCAAAAGTCTACTAGTTAGATGCATACTAAAAACATAAAATAAAACATTATTACATTAAATTCAAAGAACATCCCCATATTGATCATTAAACCAAAAAATATTTCAAAGGTTTTTTTATATTAATATCTACTTTATGGCTACTATATTCATTAAAACAAGGATCATAGATTGGCCTACTTTAGCATGCTTGCACCCTATATAGAGGAATGAAATAAAAAATTCAAATATAAAATCCTTTTTTAAAAATCCTTAGCCAAATAAGACATAAACTTTTGAAGGGTCAAAATTGGATCTTATTTTCAAAAGTTCTTTTGAAATGAAGTATTTTTCTCAGAATTTTAATTTTTAAAGCATATTTTTGGGCCTTTGTTCATGTGAACTTTATGAGATTTTCTTTTAGGACTTTCAAATGTTTTCACCATAACAACTAACATCAACAACTTTTCATGTAAGTTTTGACCTAGGTTTGGGAGGATTCATAGGTGGGTGAACATTTAATAATCAAATATTGCACTATTGAGATTTTAGAAAGTAACCATGTATTAACATATTTTTTTATGGACTCATAAGGAGTGGTGTATTTGTTTAAAATGGACCACCATACCTTGCATACACCCATTTGGCCAAATTGAATTTTTTTGGGACTCCCACAAAAGGTATATAAATTTAGGATTTTTGTCCCTATTGTTAATCAAAATGTGTGCCATTGAGAAACGTGTGTAGTTCATCACAAATGTAGGCCATAGTGTGTTTTGTGAATTGGGTTGCATGTGTCTCATCCATGTACCATTTTGGTTCCAATTGATAATAACCAATGTTTTTGCTTGATTTATACAAATTGATTTCATCCTGAATTCTTGCTTATGAATTCATCCTAGTCCAATCCTAAAGACTCTCATGCCCTCTTTTTTTGTCAAAATTAAAGAATTCACCTTGAGTTTACATTTCATTACAAAACCAAAAATCAATTGGTTTTTTACCCGAGTACTATTTGACGAAACCCAAGGTGTATCATTATTATTGTAGTATCTATATTGCCCAAAGGGTATTCATTATATTTGTGTAACATGTTTGGTTATTGTTGTTTGCACACAATGTGATTGATTAAGTGGATATCACACCTTCTTAGAAGGTCAAAAGAAAGGGTGTTATATCCTATTCTACACTTTGATCTTTGGATGTTGAACTATAATCTCCATAAAATAGGAAAGTCCATAAATTGTGGACTCATTAATAAAGTCATCCAATAACAAGAACAAAATTTATCAAGATGACACCTGATATTTTACATGATTATGAATTTTAACATAAATTTGTTAGCCAAATTATAATAGAATAAATTGTTGTTTGAATTTCAAGTCTAGGAATAAATTGGTTGTTGGACCCCATCAATTATCCAAATTAAACCTTCAAGATGAGTAACTTTTTGTTGGGCCACAAATCTAAAAGTTCTTGAAGTAGCTTAGAGCATGCTTAGTGGAAACAATAAAATGGCATGTAATATCTTTGGGATGAGGTGTTGCAATCAAATAATGTGAAATTATTATGGGTCAGTAAATTGCCTAGATTAATATCGCCTTCCAAGAGTGAATGAAATGGAATGATTATTTTCCATAGGCCAATCATAATTTGATTAGCCTAAATGGTGAGATTTTCTCATTTTCTCATTTTTACATATTTATGGGTGGTTTGGGATGGGGGAGTAATTATTCAATGTTGGAAGGGCAAGTTTAAATCCACATATACCTATTGTGTAAAACAATCACGAGGGAACACTATTTGTTTTTTATTTTTCATTCCATCAGAGAAGGTATTATTTAAGGGGCAGTATGTGAAGGAGTTTTAATCCATCCCATCTTATTATTATTCACATGATCAATATTCATATATTTAAACCACCTAGAAATTTTTAATTAAAATTTTATGTTTGTAATGAATTTTGGCATCATATATTTGTTTGAATTTTTAATTGAAAGTGTGAGGAGGGATGAAAGAAGGAATGTGATTGTGCATGACTAAAAAAATATCAAGCATATTCAAATTTAGTTATAAAAATATATCAACAAAAATTTCAATACTAAATCAAGTTTCAGATAATGAAAACCATGTTTGGCATGCACAAAGTCATTACAAACTACAAACACTTGGTTCAAATTCATAAGAGAAAATATACAAAGATTTTTTACGATGGCTAAAAATATTCATGTTATATTATTATATAAATGTGTGAATAATTATTGTATATGATTATGTCATTTTGAAGACATTTTACATCCTTTCAAAAATAGATATGAAAGCATTAGTTACACTTGTTGTGAATCCTATTCGTGTGAGTAGACTTACACCTTCAAGGTTAAGCACATCCACTTACATGAATGTGGATGAAAGGTTACACACTTACACTGTAAATAAGTTTACTACTTCGTACACTTAAATGATGAGTATGTTTAAAACCATATACACACTCAACACTCCTCGGTGGATGTGGTAAATGAAACAGGGGTGTCATTCGGCATGCTCTAGTCAGTTCCAAAATCCTGTAGATGAAGGCATAGAAGTTCACCAGGTATTGCTGAGGTGTACCTTCCGTGCCTGTTTCCCTACGGAAACCCACTACCCAAATGAACCTCAGTGTAGAGGCCATGGTGGTGTATTGAACCCCCAATTATGTTCTTGGTCTCCAACAAGTTTTCCAAGGGCAAAGTGCTGAGTGCCCTGAGTGCCGACTAACTGATTTTTGGTTGGGGGGATCTGACCCATTATTTACACACAACTCAAAGACCTGAGTCAATGCTTAAATTCATGAACTCATCCTGGTCAGCAGACACAAGATCAATTCCTTGTTCCATAGTTGTTGCTCCACTTGTCTCTGTCTTCAGACCTTGACCGATGTGCTTTGTCAAAACTTGGGGAACACTGATCTTTTTGGGGAAAGAGTGGGTCAGATGCTGAAAACAAGAACCCAAAGCCAGGATAGAGAAAAAAGGAAAACCTAGACATAAAACTGCTACATAGCTTTCCTTAGTGGGCTCCAAGGAAGTAGGTTGTAAAACAAAAAATAGTGGGGTACCAAACGCACTGCACGTGCCAATGCAAGTTGGGGATAGTTGTGGGACCAGAATCCTCAACCTACAACCTACATATTGTTAAAGCCAACCATATCAATGTCAACTCTGGTCGCAGCTAAAATGAAAATCAAATAGTTTTCAGCTCCCGGCAAGTCTGGATCATGAGGAAAGAGCAACCATGTTGATTCTTGCTATAACATAGAGTATGTGTCTGCATTCAAAAGTAGCACATCTTTTGGCTTTCCTCAATGGACCATGTAGATCCCTCTCTTAAGGACAAAGCATCAAAGCTCTCTGCACACTTGAATTAAAATCTAAATAGCTCCTAAATTTTTAACTCCCTTAAATTTGGTGGATTTGTTGTAGAAATGCAAAAAAAGTGTTATGTGGTGTTTCTGATCCTCAAAATTTGAGGAAATATTAAAATTTTGCAGATTCTCCATCACAGTACAGTCCAACAATCCGGAAACGTGGTTTTAAATATTTTACTGTCTTACTTTTCATCCGGAAGTTTGACTAAATTGTCTTATGGATGATCACCATTCATGCTACATCGCAAAACTGAAAAACGACACTGTTTAAATGTGCTGAGTAAAGCCTAAAGGTAGCTCATAGAAATCTGAAGCAGGGAAAAATGGATGGGGATTGACACACCAAATGGGGCTTTAACCAGTCACTTGAAGAGTTTTTCAATATTTTTTGGTCCGTGCTCACCAACTTGGATGCAGTGCTCTTTTTTTTTCACTTTTGTGGCATCATCCATAAGTATATTTAACCAAATTTGGCGGTATTCAAAATATGAAAGGAGAAAATCTTAATAACCTTTTCATATTGTAGACAATTGTGAAGATTTTTTTAATTCGTATTTTTCTTTTTTGGAAAACTTTTTTTAAACACAACAGAGAATTAGTGACAGAATATTCCTTCAAAAAACAAATTATGCAAAATGGGAAAAAATTTCCACTAAAAAATTCAATGCTGGGGGGTGGGGACTAAGAGGGATTACATTTGTCACTTTTAACCCTGCCCTGAACCCAGGGTTCAAAAGTATCTCCTCCTTTGTGTAAATCTAACCCAACACTTGTTCCCACTTAAGTGATATTATAACATCTAGTTAGGTTTAAGTGACACGTTGCTATATGCATGTTTAAACCAAGGGTTAGGAGCCATCCAAGATTTTTCAGGAATGATGGACGATATAGATCATCTATATGTCTTGACCTAGGCAGGCCATCTTCCTTTTCTTGCAGTCCTTTGCTTCTCCTCCTCCTTTGATCAACTGGTTCCTTTACTGCCCCTCCTTCCCAAAGCCAAGCTTGGAAAATCTAGGTTTTGCTTTTGATGATATCAAAGCAACGTACCATTTTTCCAACTTGAAGAGAATGGTTGATAATTTTGGTTCATCTCTTGTTGGGTTACATCTCAAGGGGTGCCTTGAATTGTTACTTCTATATGAGAAATGAAGCTTCATAAATAAGTAGCTTTCTATAGAGTGTAAGCTTTGAATCTGAAAATATTAGTTACATGTACTGATGTTTACCTATTTGTCATTTCTTAGGCTGGAACCATACAAAAGCAACAAGGGGTGTGTCACACTGTGGCCTTGCCATTTACTTTGAAAAGTATCTTAAGGCAAAAGAAGAATTATGAAAATTCAAATATTTCACCATGTGAAATATAATCTTCAAAAAAATCCTCTAAAAGAAACCAAAAACCTTCAAGATATCATAACTCTAACTAATCTCAAGTTTCAACACAAGCCAAAATATCATCTTTCAAAAATCCTCATAAAAACAGACCTACTACCTAGGGGCCAAAATCCCTTAAGCAACTATACTCTATAATGAATCTAAACACAATATCCTTGCCTTGGTAGGCCAGGCCAATAAACTTTCAACCTTTGTTCATTGGGAGAATTCTTGCTGCTGTTGCAATTGGAGTTTCTTTTGGCCTTGTGCCCTCTTACATTCCAAAGCTGAACATTCGTTATCAAGTTGCACAGTTTGTGCATTCTATGCTTTGTGAAAACAAGTTTTTGTGATTTGACAACAATATTAGTTATTGTAATGCATATGAGTACAAAATATCTCGGGTTCTTCTTCTTTCATTCAAACAATTTGAGATTGGAAATTAAGACATCATGAATTGACAAGAGTTTGGTTCAATATGAAAACCATTCAGTTTTTATTATTTGCACTGCCAGAACATGTTTGTGAAATTGGTGTATAAAATGGTTTATATGAAGAGCATTTTATTCTAATTTTCTGGGCTACAAAGACTTGTTTATGAAAAAGGTAGATAAAGCAATTTATGAAAACATTCAGTTCTGATTTTTGGATTACTACCATACTCTGAAATCTGTGAAAATAGTTGTTTAGGAAGTGCATTTGGTTTTGAGTTTTGGGTCTACCAAGATTTTTTGTGAAGTTCGAGGACAGTCAAGTCAATGCAATGCTCTTTGAAGAATGGTGCTCTGTTTATTTGTTAATATCAAAGACATTAAGAAATAATGTATAAATTTAGAATGTCCATGAAGTGTGTGGAAGATACTTAGACCTGGATGGATTATATAATCCATAAGATCTCATAGAATCATAAGCTCACGTATTACAAAGTAAGTTTATCTGCTGCCAGAGTTTTCTTGTAGTCAATTTTTAAGGAGCTAATTTTGTTCAGTAGACTGCATCATATACGTACTTTTACATATTTTACAATGGTCATATATGTTTCTCAGAGAAACCTTTTGTACAAAATAATCTTTGTCTTGGATTGCATGCAATACTATCATGGAGATTGTCAAAGGAATTAATTAAGTGAGACAATTCTTGTTAATGCCAAAAGAGGTTGAGAAGCTTTTTCCCCAAATACATGGATCATGATCCTGATTTCCATCAACCCATGGACACAATGCTGTGAAGGGAAACTAGTGATGCCATTGTTCTATGCCATCACAAATTTAAAGGTTTTTTTAAATTATTGATATTTGTCAAAATTGTTGAAAATCAAATTCTATTGGGTTACTATTACAAATACATGATACAAGGCTACTTGAGGTTGAACTGTGATAAAAGGAGTCAATGTTATTATAACCAATCCTTGTCTAACATGTGTGTTATTTTGAGAAAAAGAATAGAATCAAAGAACCTCAAATTCCAAATAATTCCAAACCCTCAAAGCTCACAGGCAAAGGCATTACCTAAATCAGACTTCTATTAAGCTCCCCTCGCACACCCTTATTTTAGTAATGCCCTCACCCCTAGGCTCTAACCTACATATAAAAATCTCTTAGAATTTGTGTAGTGTAACTCGAGGGCATGAAATAGTGTGCAATTAGTCCTCCGCACCATGAGCAGGCATTCTGTTTTCAAGGCATGTGTGTTTTATTTTCAAGCAAGATTTACAAAAAACATAAATTGGGGTTGTGCTTGACTCTCAGCTCACACACCCTTATTTTGTTAATGTCCTGACCCTTGGCCTTCACCTTACATGTAAAGAATCACCTTGAGAACCAGTGAGGGTTTGGTGCCATTCCTACTATTCACCCAACACTAACAATCATGGCAACAATGATAACAATCAAGGATATCCTCTTTAACAGGGATTTGATACCCTCCTGAGAAGGGGTTATTCAACATACGTTGCTATGATTATGGCTACTCACTCTTACCATAGTTAATCATCCCATGAAGTTGTGGAAGCAAATTAATATTTACCATTTATTTAACAATTATGTAAGGCATAAGTACTCAAGGGTGGACTCATTAGGAACATCACATTTTCATTTAATTACACACATTGAAAAAAAAATTAATATAAGAAATATTTAAATTTTTTATTTAATAAATTAATAAATACATAGTAAAGTCATATAGATTTTGAAACTTATTTTTAAAATTTAAATATATATTTTTTGATGTTCATAATCATTACATTTAGAAAAGTTTCAAACATGTAACAATGCTTTTTTTCCTTAAAAAATAAATTAATTGATAATTTTAGTGACACAACATCAACCCTAACCCTTGGGGTATTTAAATGTCTTCATAGAGCATGAAGAAAAGAGTGTCCAATTTTGAACTCCCAACCTATTAGTTTAGTAGCTCATGAAACCATACCCCTTAGCCATTGGAGTAGCTCCCTCATTTGATTCCTTGAACATTTTCATCAAGAACACAAGTTTGAAAGCTTTTTTAATTTCAATGAACATTTAAAATCATATACTTTGGCATGCAATGAATAAACATGAAAGATATAATTATAAAAATCATTTATAAAAATAGTTTGACCAATTTTATTATTTTTATCATTCCTCGAGGTTATTCCTAGTGTGTCCACCTCATGCCTTTCCATAAAGGGTAACACAATGGCCATGTTATGGTAGATAAAGTTGTTCAAACCAATGTCCTAAGACAATTTCTTGTCTACCATCACATCTATGTTACGACAAATGCATTAGTCTATGAATTAGTGCAAACATGAGACCAATGTTTGAGGCACAATGTTCACATAGTGAAACAATTCACTTTTCTTGTTTGGGGACACATGTATTATATTTTTGATCATAAGTTTTACTTGAATGAAATGTATTTTAAGTCACATGTAATTTAATGTCTTTTTGGTTGCATGCATTATATTTTCAATCCATATATACAAAATTATTGGTCACAATGCACATGTATTAAAATTATGGCTACATGTAAAATATTTCGGTAGCATATCATATTCTTGGTCATATACATTTTTTTCTGTTTCATCACAATTTACAACTGAGTTAATTTCCTTCAAATGTCATAATAATTAACAAGTTGCATGTTTCATAATTCCATTGCATAGTTTTACCAACTTTTGGACAATATTATTATAATAGCATCTTAAAATGTAATATTATTGATGGTTGTGTCATTTGTGCATTTTTTAGAGTTTTGGGAATAGTTTCTTTTGATTCTCACACACCTCCATTTTGTCTGACTAAAAAATTCACTTTCTTTGACTCTTGCCAAACTTTAGGCTTTGCTTTCAACCCAAGGAAGGCAATTTCCTTGCTTGTCTTATGCATTGGTCCCAAAACCCAAGGTTATGACCACAACTAATGTCCATGTGTTAACTACAATTTTTTTATAATCTTAAACAATATAATATCTGTTTAGGAATCATGACATATATGAAATAATAAACAAAATTCAGTTCTATGAACAATTTTATTGCATCAACTAATCATTAGTGCACCCCACAAGTTTGTCGAGAAAAAAATTGTAAATTAAAATATTCATATTAGATAAATGGATGTCATAATGTAGTTTTCTTTCCTGATCATTAGTGCACCCTTGTGGGTTATAATGTATTTGAAGTCATACAGTTTTTTAATTCTATGAAAAGGGACTCATGTATACAATTTTCACATAACACACTTGATCTTTATTGGTATATTTTCAAAAGCCCAAGTTAGGGGTGCAATATTAACAAAGTGTAAAATTATTAGGTTATTTGATTGACAATTTTGTCTACATATAAACATAGTTCATTAATCCCAAGGTTGGCATATTTAGATTGAATAATTTTATAGGAATGGGAAACTTTAACACATTATTGTACCCAAATGTTTTGTTACTATCACTTAATGAATTATGCAAATTTTCATGAACTGTTTTTACATATATGTGTTTGTCCAAAAAAGGTATAACTTATTATTTTGGAACCATTGGCCAATCATAATATATATTACTCCTTTTGGCCCATTGAGATCAAACACATGCAAACATGAAGATTTTGTTAAAATTTATCATGAAACTCTCAAATGTTTACAATACTTTGGCTTGTAATAGAGATTTTGTATTTGCAAATTGGATAAATAATTTTAAAATTACAAGATGTCATGCATATGAGTCAATAATTTTTTAAGTTATGGAAAGTGTGTAAGAAAATAGTGCCATTAGTTTATAGTTGAAACATCCTTATAAAATGTGTTTTTGTCAAGTATTTAATTCAAATTTTAAATGGCATTAAATGGTTTAGATTCTATTTTATTACAATGTCAATTATTATCATGTAAAGGTGATAATCATTCTCATTGGTAAGCATGAAATAAATGTTATAAACTTTCAAATGAATTGAATGTCGATTGCAAATGGCACACAAACTTCACCATGCCCATTAAATTTGCTGCCCAAGTCCAAATTCTTTAAGGTGTGCCAAAATTATATCACAACATCATCTTTTTTTGTATTCCTTTACTTAGTCCAATTTTAATATACTCAAGACACAAAGTGAATGATATTGATGGAATTTAAAATTATGGCGGTCTAAGATATTGTATTGTAAAATATGTGACACTTTTTGATTCATTAATATTGATGTTGATCAAAACATAGGGAAAAGGACTTTGTAAAAGAAGGTAAGTGATACACATTAAAGGATTTTCACTCACACACACATTAAAAGTTATTCCTCAATGTACTCAATTTAATTTGTGATAAGCTCTAAATATTTTATTATTTATGAAATAAAATAATTTTGAATAACAATTGATGTAGTGCATTAATTTTGAATTTATCAATCTTTTGACAAAAAGGAATAAGGTTCAAATTTAATTGAAACCACCTTCCAATCAATTCACTCCTTTTGTCAATATATGATGTTGGCTTATGAAAAATGTATTGGATTTTTTAGGAAATGGATAAAGCTAAGGAAACTAATGGTTTGAAGTAGTTGGATAATCATTCACAAATAGATCCCATAAAATATTTTTACAAATTTTTCATGGAAATGGATGAACCTAAGGGAAGGTAAACAATTTCAAGTAGTTGGACAATCGATGAATTTGAAACTTTCAAAAAAATCAAGGAAATTAAAAAAGGGATGGATTCAAGGAAATGGGACAATTTCACTACTACAAATCATGACCTTTTAGAAGGTCCAACTTGACCAAAATGTTTGTTTTCACCATGTCCATCTTGACTAGTGGTTGGGGCATGAAAGACATGTGTTACTTTTTACTACTACATTTGACTAAAGTAACATTTTTGGCTAGGTGTCAATTGGTCATCTGGTCAAAAGGGACAAACAAAAGAAAAAGGTTAGTGAAAATGACCATGCCTTAATTAAATTGAACATATTGATTTGACATTAATTAAGTAGGGTTAGGTCAAGGCTACCTACATACTTAACATACATAATAAACTAACTACTAGTTTATTAATTAAGCCTAGGTTACATACTTAACATAATTTATATTTTATTAATAAAACTTAAGTACTTACTATTTACCTAACTTAATAGTTTAAGCTAGGTAGCCAAACTAAGTTTAACAAGGTATTTAATTGCTTAAAGGCCTAGTTCTAGGTTAATTAAATAGGTCAAATATACCTACCCTATCACCTACCTACCTACCTACCTACCTACATACCTACCCACTTATACTTATTTACCTTATTTATATACCTACCTTAAACAATTAGCTAGCCAACCTACCTACTTACCTATCTACTTAGTCACCTTAACAATCTTCGTACATCCTTAACTCTTTACATACCCTAACAACCTACTTACATACCTGCCCACCTAAACCTATTTACTTACCTTAGGTCTATTTACATACCAACTTATACCTACCTACCTATACTTACCTCCCTAACTACTTACTAATTTACTAGGTAGTTAAAATATATTTAGGTTTACTAACTAGATACTAGTTATTATTTAAGTAGCTAGGTAGGTCTATTAATTAGATACCATATATTACCTAGCTACTACCTAGTTTTTAGAGCTACTACATACTAATTGTACTACCTAATCTTTATTGGTTCTTACTCAATAGTTATTACTAAGTTTACATGTACACACAACTATAAAACTTGAAGGAAAAATATGTTGAATTTGTGAACACAATTCAATCTTAAGAAAGTTTTTCACAAATCGTTAAAAACTTTATACATTATTGTGAACATCAATGAATAGATATTTGAAAGATCTTGAAAATATATATTTATTTGTTTTATTTGAATAAAACATGAAGAAGAAAATACATTTCAAACTTTGAATGTTGGAAAAGATTTGAAATGGAACATGTTAATAATAAAGTTTCACAAATTTCACAACATAAAAGTGTGGTGTTTTGGTTAAAGACTTGGTAAGTACATGTGGCCAAAGAGGTCAAGGGTTCAAAAACGACTTTATCAAAATGATTGAGTGGTTTTTTTGACCAATGTCCTATAGGGATACTTTTGGTCAAAATTTCCAATAGAAAAAAATCATGATTTGTAGTAGTGTCTAAAGAAATTGAACATTAATGGATAAACCTTGGGAAGTTAAACAATGGATGAACCTTTAAAATTCAATGGAAAGGGGCAATGGAATTATTAAAAGAAAGTTGGAGAACTGATGAAATTGTGCAACTTGGATAATTTAGGAAGTGGGACAATGAAAAAAGTTGAGGAACTTCAACAATTCCAAAAGTGGGACAATGGATAAACACATTTGAGTTGGACAATGGATGGACTCACACATATTTAAACAATCCAAGGAAATGGTACAATACATGAATTTCAAAATGTTGCACAACATGTATGAACCTAGTCAAGGAAATTGGATAATATGAAAAAGTGTAAAAATTAATAAAATAATGAAAATGAAGAAAATATCCCACTAATTTCATTTTTCATCCATCTTTAACCTTGCAAAATCTAACAAAAAAAACTTTACACAAGTTGTCATTTGAAGAAGTGGATTGTTAATGAAGGTGAATAAATGGTAAAATGTTGTGTATTAGATTCATATTTCACAAATCCTTCCACTTTAAAAAAATCATTCCTAAACCAATACACCACATGTCCTTCAATTAATAACGTTCAATTTTAGGTGTATCATAAATTATCATAAATTAAAATACATTTGGTAGAAGTGAATTTAATTCCTACCAAATTATTCCACTCTACTGTAACAACATATTTGTACTCATATGCATACATTCACCATTTCTACCTTGAATCTTAACACACTTAACTTTACCATTCATTGAAACATTGGATTCATGGATATTTCATATAACCAAAAATTGCATTTAAAAATACATTAAAAACAAAATTACAATTCATTTCATCATTTCTAATATTACAGAAAATTCACACAACAATATGAAAATAGAAATCACTACAGAAGTTTGTACTTCTTTGTTTTATTGAAAACTCCATTAGATTTACAACATAATTCTATGTTTTATTGAAATAAAATCCAAAACAACAAAACAAATTTGTGGTATTTCAAAAATGAAATTAGTGGTTTTTTACTACAAAGTATTTATAGCTCCTACTTTTTCCCAAAATTGTGTGTCTAAGAATTCTCCTTCTTCCTAAAAATTTCCCCTTTGGGCAATCCCAAGTCACATCACCATGATCCAAAAATAATAAGAATTCAAAATTCAAACAAACAATGTTTGGTGATCAGTCCCTATCCAAATTCCTTGTTTATCCAAACCATGTACTCATCCTACCCCCTTAACATTACCGCCTCTATACTTTGGCTTACATCCCTAAAATCCTTGTAAAATGACAAAAGATGAAATGAAAATGCTTTATATTCTTTTGAACCTTTGTCTCCTCTATTACAATCTTTGTAGTCTCAACCTATACAACAACTAATGGTTTTATACCCACCTCTAGCTCTACAATTCTGACTTGTATTTTTGTTTCTACATTTCTGACCTCCTTAATTTAGTATGTGGTTATATTCTTAAAGGCTATATTTTAGATACCTCTTCTTTTGTTGTTGGAATAGTTTCAACTTGTCCTTGTTCTTGAGTTCTCTATGGTTATTTATCTTCTTAACCCCCTTTTCTGAGGTCTTGTGGTTTCTCTATCTGTATCTCCTCCTTCTGAGCTACTCCACTTTTGAACTCTTTTGGTTCCTCAATTTGCATTTCCTCCTCTTGAGCTATTCCACTAGGCCCTACTTTAGCGTCCTCATCCTAGCCCAATATTTTTGTATTTGTTGGACTACCACATATAAAATTTGGAAAATTATTTTGATAAACTTCCAACTTGTACTTCATAATTCTTTCATCAGTTATATGTTAAGCCAAATTCTTCTCCAACTCCTTTAAAAAATATTCTTTTGCAACCTCCCACCATTCCTTAAAGTCTACCTCATAATCCTTCATCTTGTTCTTCATCTTCATCAAGGTATAATACTACAACATTTGTTCATAATCCTCTAGTCTTTTCTTGACATTAGCTGGGTCCATACTCTTCTTTTGTTCTTGTGCAATCTCCAAATGTATTTGCAAGTGTTGCAAATTCCTCTAGTACTCTTTCTTTTCCTCCAACAACTTCTCTTTCTTTTCTTTTATTGTCTTTCTTCTAAGTTCTTTAGATTATAGCAGAAATACATATTTTAAATTCACCAATTTTTTATATGTCAAAACATAGACTTTGGTGTATTTGTTTGTGGTAAGATTTTTGGATCCTTCTATAGATGATCCCATCTCTTGCACCAATTTGCTCCCCAATTCAAATTCAAATGGAAATCCCTTTGCATATCCTAGTATACTACCTGGTACCTATATTTTTAATGGTCCGAACACTACAAAGAAAGGTGTGTCTCCACTCTCTCCATCTACAATCTAGTAGCATGTAAACCTTCTTGTGTATGTTGTTGTTATTATTGTTGATGTTGCAAATGATGTTGTAAATGTTGGAAATGTTATGGACTTACAGTGCTCTCCATCCAATCTTCATATACGTTGTCAAAGTGCAGATGCTCCACACCCTTTGGAAACCTTATGTCATGTTCCCTTTTAACTTTTTGGCTCTATTCCCACAACTATTTTTCTTGTGGAGATGTTATCTATGGTACCTCTTGCTTTAGCTCCCTCAGTTGTCCCTTTTGTGGAGATGTCATCTAAGGTATCTCTATAGTCTATATGGTTACTTGTACCACTATTGGCACTACATGTACCATTATTAACATTGCAAATGGTTACACTCTACCCCTTATCATCTTTTGTGCCCTTACTTATGTGGTCTCTTGTTCCTTTTTCACTATTGAACCTAAGACTCCTCTTTCCTCAACTTTGTTCTTCATTTTAAAAGCACTTATTGTAGAGTTTGCTACAACCTTCTTTTTATTTTTTAGTGTTGTTTGCATTACCTCCCTAGTTCTTTTTAACCTTGGCTGATGGTTTCTATGGATTTTCCATTTGATGCACAAACAAATATTAAAAGAATTTTGCCAATACCAAGGTAGATTGATAGGTATCTTTTTTATCCCCCTTATTCTTTTTAACATACTTATGCCACCGATTCAACTCACTACATAGACTATTGAATATAATATGTGCCCAATTTACCTTTTGCCCTTTTTCTATCTCACTAATGTAATAACATTCTTGTTGCTAAAATATTGTACTTTATCCTTTTAATAAATGACAAATAAAATGGTAGGATATTTGACAATATGGCAAACCTAGACTTTTTGCATTCCATTTATTTGTAAAAAAAATTGCAAATGCAAGTTTACAACTATGTAATCCCTAAATTACTAGTGATTTACTAACTTGCCCTTTCAATTCTTCTACATACCCTTTCGCACACAGAAGCCCAGTTTTTTTCCTCAACAATATCATTCTAGTTCTCCATCTGCTCAACATGCCTTTCATAATTTTGTTTTGTCTATGTCCACATGAATCGCTCAGGATTTGAAATTTTAATATCTTTCTCCAAAAGTGTAATTTTGTACATGATTGTGTCTTTTCTTTGCCTCAACTTTCAATTCACACCTTTCCATCTCCATCGCCCTTTGTTGTGTTTCTACCATCACTTGCACTTCTGTTGTCACGACCTTAACTTTGGGCTCGTGACCAAGGCAAAGGCATGGAAAGGTGTGGGCTGAGAGTGCAACCCAGGAGTCACATTTTCACTTTCGAGAGTGTGAGGGAATGAACCCCACACACTCCCAAGTGGATTCCCACTTTGGGAGCTAGAATCCCTATGGAATCTCGAATCTTCAAAAAGATATTTCAGGGGTCAAAACTCATTGCATTAAAAAGTTCCTTAAACCATTGGAAATTTCTTGAAACATAGATGTCTTAAATGGGCTTGCATGACCCATTTGAGTACTTAAAACACAAGTTATGGTCAAAAGAAGGGTCGTGAGTCAAAGTGCCAATTTGACTCAGGAACCTAAAAGCCAAAAATCTCCCTGAAATACGTGTGTGCAAATGACATGCCATGTCGCAACCCTAGCATTTGGCTCGCGACCAAGGCAAGGGGGCTGCAAGGTGCGGGCCGAATAGTAGACCCGGGAGTGCAATTGTGTGAGAG
>Ga0209208_10004092_pt1 | contig 20781 bp, 9 predicted proteins | sample S1TSphfallax_3_FD_187694 | JGI IMG/M metagenome (GOLD analysis project Ga0209208, IMG submission 187694) | Host-associated microbial communities from peat moss isolated from Minnesota, USA - S1T2_Fd - Sphagnum fallax MG (SPAdes) (version 2) | ecosystem: Host-associated > Plants > Peat moss >...
AAAAAAAAAAATTAATATGCTCTTTTTTCAGAATGGAATCTTCAGAACTTATTGATTATTTGACATACATATGCTGAAGCTACTACCCCTGTACTATGGGTAGTCACAAAATGTGTGTTGCCACAATGTCAAAACAAAGAGTTTATGTAACACCTTACTCGGAAGTTACTACCGATGTAATAGTCATAAAGTGTGTTTCTGCAATATCAAAACAAAAAAGTTATTTAAAACCTAGGGAGCTTATGACCAAAGTAATGGTCATAAAATGTGTGTTTTTGAAATATCAAAACAAAGAGTTATTAACACCTTATGTTACAACCAAAGTACTAGTAAAAAAATGTGTGTTTTTGCAATGTGAAAACAAAGAGGTGCCTATTTTAAATCACCTTCTTGATTATTTCTTCTTGGATTGTTGGGTTGAGTTTAACATTGAGCAAGTTTGAATTAGCATTTCAATAAATCTTCCACATGGCACAAAACCAATGGTCATTTGTATGACTTTTAATAACCTATGTTTATGACATGTATAATCTCTTTTCCTAGAGAAATGTGGGCAAAAATAGTCAAAGAATTAAGATCACCACAAAGAGATCAGCATGAAAAATCCCACCCAAAACTCTTTAATTTGGTTTTAAACCAAAAATAAAGAGTCCATTAATGGGGTCGTTGGTGGTTTGAAATTTCAAACCACGCAACTCGAGATGATTCCCAAAGCTCTTTCTTAAAACATGTTAAATATTTGAAACAGGCATGAGTAATTAAAAAGGATACTCAGAATGTTGGAACTTGGTATGGGCCGCTTTAGTAGAGAACTAACTACAACTTATGTCACATTCTAATGAATGGTTAGTTGATTACCTATATAGAATTCTTTATATAATAAAATGTCGGCCTATGTGACCAAGAAGCAATGCAACCCATTGAAGCTTTAGTTAGTTTTGACCTTCAACTCATGGACTTGTAAAGGTGGGGGGGATGTGGTGTTGGCCTGTATGGATTCTCACATTTCTTAACCCTTAACACAATAGCAAGCCAGATGATGACTAAAACTATTGTTGAATGCTTGTTGCCCACCTATGTGTATAAAAAGGCACGGATGTTCTTGTTACCAAAGTTGCATATAAAGACTTTGGAATGATCATGTTGTTGTGGACTATGGAATGGGAATATGTTGAGCCTAATAGGTACCCAGCGCCCACGCTCTTAGAAGAAAATGGTGACCAACAGTTTTGGAAATAAAAATTTCAGGCAGCCAATGAGAGGACTCAGAACACACTCAAGGGTGCCCATTTTTCTCCTCCTTTTTGGTTTTGGGGGGGTGGGGTGTCGAGGGAGAGAATTTTTGTTTCTTTCATGTTCCCAATTTGTTCCCAAGGGGATCTCATCAGGTTCCCCAGAATGTTCCCAATTGCACCTCAATTTTACCCAAAAACTTTGGCCACAGTTCAACGTTCCTATACATACAGGTTGTAAGGGGGGGCCAAAGAGCTGATTCTATTGGGGACTATCCAATATTGCTGTGAAATGTGGTTCCAGGGCTAACATTTGTTTCCCACTTGTTGATTCACATTACAAAGTGGAACTGGTATAGAAGAAGTGGAACAGGAGATGACCAGATGTCCCACTTAAGAAAATCCCTATAAGACTACCTGAATAACACATCTAACCTGGTTACAACCATGTGAGTGCTTGAGCAAATAAAGACCTTTAATTTGCATAACTATAAAATGGTTATAATAAATGTCCACTCTTCCGTTCATATACCAAGCATGGATTAACAAACTGTAAAGACCTGCTCCAATTTGTCTAGTGTAGTTGGAGGACACCTATAACTTTGCAACAGGCATTTCAGAAAACTAAATGCCCACAAGCGTTCTGTGGGCATTTTGTTTTTTGAAATGCTCGCCCTCCTTTTTTAATTTCATCTTTCAGGTGGTAACTGGCAGGTACCATGAGAAAAAATTAAAAAACAAACAATTTGGAGCAGGTCTTTATGCTTGATAAAGCCCTTGATATCAGGCTTAACCAGAATCAGGCCTGTGCTTGGATCCGTTTCACATGGGCCTTTATTCTCGTAGGGTAGATAGGTTGGTGAGTGAACACTTAAGAAGTCCAAGGAGATCGAATCCTCACACAATGTTCCTGTGCTTCTGAAGCTCAAAGAACATTTGTAGCCCTCCACCTAGCATTTCCAATGTTACAAAAATTGCTCAATGTGGTAGATGAATGGGGGAAGTTATGGGGTGTTTCATGTAAGGGGATTAAGTGTTTAGTGATGGGTGAATTAAAACAGATTAGGATTTTGAGCTTAAAATCTTTGATTGTTGCATCTTTGTCTCTGCAGTATAAAGAAATTTTGTAAAGCCCTAGTTGGTGCACCCTTCTAGTTTTAAATCACTCCAAACGGACTGAAAATGAGGGAGATATGAAGCTGGAACTAGAGAGGGGTTAAAAATTAAATTTTTCAAGAAAATTGAAGCAAACTATCACTCATTCTCTTCCTTTGTTTTCTGTGGTGCTCCTTTAGTTCTGACGCTCAAAGAACATTAGTAGCCCTCCATTTTACGCCTCCAATGACGCAAAATCACTCAATTTGGTTAAGGATTGAGGAAAATATTGGAGATTGTTCGGAGATAGGTACATGCTCAGTGATGGGCGGTTCTACACCTAAGCCAGAGGCATCACCACCCAACACCAACCGAACAATGCCAATTCGGCACCAACTCACACCAATTAATGACAACCCAAGAACAGGTGTTCTTCAAGCCTTTTACCCTTCTGTCGCCATTATTGTTGTGGTTGTTGCTGTTTTAGGGTTTTGGTGATAGGGTTTGGGGGTAAGCAAGGCACTACTCAAGTTTGGAGGTCTCTTTCTTCCTTTTTTTTCGAGATTTTTAGTTGTGGAGTCATGAATTCAGCTTAAGATTCTTATGCTCTGATTCTCTGGTCCCCTTGATTTCCAGGAATTTCGCATTCTTGATGGAAGCTTGGCAACCCTAATATGTTATGCTCTTGAGGCTTTTGCCAATTAACAGGATTAGGTCCATGTCCACAGAAGGCGACTTTGCTGTTTGGAGTGAAATCTGTAGCTATGTCAAGTAATAATCCAAAGGCCATGACCACACTTGCATCCAAGGAATCCCGTCGACTGAAAGAATTATTCAAGGATTACGGATTACGACCGGCAACGATTGCCCTCATTTCGAAGATGGGGTTCACAGTGAGCACTTTGATCCACATGAAGGATGATGAGGTTGACTTCGTTATCAAGTCCATTATGGAAGACTATCATTTGGAGCTTCTAATAGGAGAGCAGTTTGGAATCAAATCGGCTGTTCGGGCCAAGCGACGATTGTTGGACCAGGAGCTTGAGTGGCAGCGCTTGCATGCCAACAGCAGAAGACGATGCTTTGTTGACAGTTTTGCTTCCGTTTCTGCTCTTGCTCTACCATCTATAGAAGGTAATGGTATAGTTTACAATAGCCCCTAAAAGGGATCCAAGGAAAACTGAGTGAGTTTAGTTTAGGGTTTAGGTTTGGATTTAGGGTTTAAGTTTTATTCTGTTGTAGCTTCACATTAAAAGCCAGAACAATACACATGAAACAAGGACTTTGTTATTACCTCTTCTACTCTTTCCACTGAAATTGCCGCTTTGTTTAGCAGGACATTCCCTGGTGAGGGAGCCATCAAGGGTGCAGAAGAGAAATCACATGCCTCCAGAGCTCTTGACTCAGAGGCTGCCATTGCTATCTGATGAAGTGCCCATGCTTGGCCAAGGAGACACTCCACTCAGCATGACAGGATTGGTGGCATTAGCAGATGTCAGCAGTGATGGGGACATTGATTCAGGGTGGGAAAATTTTCATCCCCAAAACCAAAAGCTAAAGAGGAAGTGGATATCTTCAGGACCTGAAGAGATTGTTGATGACAGACTGAAGGACATGCATCTGGTTCCTGGGCTGCTAGAGGGCTTTATGAAAAATGGGCATTCAACTGGATTCTGTGAATTTACTGGGTGATGAGAATCATACTCATTTGAGAGACATTTGGGTACTTGCAAAGTCCTGTTGGATGTGGTTGCCTTCTAAGAAGTTCTGAAGTTCTGCGCCAGCACTCTATGTCATGCTCATGTATTGAACAGTGGACAAGTAGTACCAGTTGAACATGGGTTTCATATTACACAACCACAAGGCTTTCCTCTGCAGGATGCAATCATGATGAAGATGGAAGAAAAGATGCTGCTTATGATTTGCTGCTGTCAGAAATGGAGACTACCATATTGATCTCTTAAGTTTTTTTCGGCAAGCTCAGCATCTACCAGTACCACACAGGAGATTTGAAGAAGGTGGAGAATTGAGGTTCAAGGTGTGCTTAAAGGAAACCAGTGGATATTCCATGTGAGGTGAGTGATAGATACTGAGTTTTGTATGATGCAATTCCTAAACATCCATTTTTGTGTATTCAGGATTGTGAGACATAGTGTAAATGATGGGTAGAAAAAGAGTATTGGACCAATGACAGAGTTCTGGAAGTGAAGCATTTACTATTGTGGTGTTGTACCACATTGATCAAAACAAAATGAGGGAGGGAGGGAGACTGGGAAGGATGATGTATGTCTTACAACAGGAATTGCTCAATTGGTTTTGTTCTCTCAGTCTGTAATAGTTTCATTAAGCTATTTTTATGTCATCAAAATATGCTAGTAATTGTTTGCAGGATTTTTGCAGGGACCATGGCATAGATTCCATAAGATATCCTGGCACATGAAATAAACTTTGCCCCAACAACAGTTCTCTCAGTATTATGGGGCATTGTTTCTTTACTGCTATTCACAATGAAGGTGATGGTCTGACAGTTTGTGAGCAACTCTCCTGATGTTATGAGTTATGACTTGTACTGATTCTCATATTACCTTCAAATTGTTGTTGTGGACATTTCTCTGCAATTTCATAAATATGAGACCGTGACATTTTGCAACAGGCCGTTGCATGGTGCTCAAGTCGGAAGGCTGATTCTCAAACATGTTTGCTTTGTTTTGCAGCCACAGAGCAATTCAGACTGAGGATACACAAAATGGCAACTTTTGTGCTCTTCATGGGCACATTCCTGTTTCAGAGGCCAGTTGTGCCTCAGTCGATATCAATTGGCACATGAATATGTCATGGAGCAGCATTCAGTACTCATGCTGCATGATATTCTACATGCAGTTTACATATAACTCTACCTGAAAGTTCTCCAATAATCTTTTGTTTTATCAAACTTTTCTGTACTCTACTTGAAAGGTTGCTTTTCTTTGAACTCCCATAACCAAATGTGCATCTTGTAAATCACCCAACTAGAAAAGCATCAAACTATGGGATCTCCTACACAAACCTATGGGATCCCACACTAGAACAAAAACCCAAGAAAGGCCCTTTAGTATGGTTCTCACAATGAACATGTTCTATTATAGAGTATCATTCTGAAGCTTGACATATAATGTAATGATGTCTACTATGTTTGCATCATGTACAGGCCCATTCTTTCAACACATCTTTCAAAGCTGGTGTAAGAAATTCCACATGCCATTTCATAAAACATTTTTCACGTCAAAATGTAGGTTTCATTTCATGATTGTCCGCATAAGATCAATTGCAAACTTATCAATGCTACTACTGCTAAGGAGTAAGACGCTTGCCATTTGCATCTGGAAGGTGAGTTGACACACAATTTCACACATGGTCTTTTCCTACTTGACTATCTTGAATCTATACCAAAAAACTTCTATAATGACATGTCAAATTGACGCATCTAATGTAGAGAGTTTTGTTTGCTACAAACATGCATAATTCTTAGGTTCAAACTTTGGGCCAGTATCCACCCGCATAAGTTGTGGCATAATGCATGCAATGTTATTTGATGGCCACAATAATTTGAATGAAACCATAATAGTCTAACAACTTGATCTATCTTAAGACCTAACAAATAGTATGGATTTGATAACCATGGATTCATGCAATCAAATTATTTTTTTTTAAATCTATCAAATTTACTTTGTCAGGTTTTGACATTCCTATGGGCTTGTCAAAAGGTAGTCATGGAAATTCTTGGAGCTTGGATTGTACTGGAATAGTTGAAACTTAGGGCACATTCCCTAGTTCCTTGCCCTAGGACAAGAGGGGAGTGTGAGAGCTCTAGGAAGACTAGTATGAAACCATGCTTCTCACAAACACCTTTCCATTTACACAAATTAGACCAAAATAAAAAGAAATTAGTGGAATTGGAGCCAATTTTCTTTCACATACTGGCCATGAATTGTAATTAAACTCACCATGACTCAGACTTGAGAAAAGACATCACCTTCCTCACCCTTCTCGCCATGTTATACTTTCAACTTTTTGTAACACCTACATCAAAATGGTCATTTTTGTCAAGACTCCCAAGGGGAATTAATTACGAGACTATGTGTATTGAATCTTTGAAACACCATAACTCCTTCAAAACACTAAAGGGGGGGGAGGGGGACATTCTTGTAATTCTAATCAAAATCTTTTCAATTTTAAAAATTAAAGGAAAGTAACCATTGTTACATTTTCGAATTTTTTGGTAAATGCAATGAATAGGAACACCATATATATAACTCAGTTTTCATATTGTATACAATATGATAAACATATTCAACAAAGAATTATACTAAAAAACATTCTTTAAAAATGTTTTGTATTTTTCCAAAATTTGATGGGCCCAAAAGAATGAAGGTGTAACATCCTAGTGCTAACAACCAATGATACTTTCACCTGACCACATGTCTTGTGGTAGCAATACTATTTAAGAATGTGTTCTAAAAGATCAATGATTAAAGTGTGTTGCATCAATATCAGTGCATTGTACACAAGATGAACCACATGGGGGCATTATCTTTATTAAAAACCAATTGGCTCCCCAAAGAAATCCTAATAAAGAGTGGTTTGTTAGTCAAGTTGATGGGCATAACTTATCACGCAATTAAAGGTTGTGTGGGTTGTAGGTAGGGTGAAGCTATGAAATCAAGGTGTGAAAAGATTATTGTGAAACATTACAAAATTCACTATGCCAAAAGGCAACATCTTCAACTTGGACATTTTTGTGATTATGATTAAGTTTTAATCACTTAATCATGTATACAACTACATGAGTAAGGCACATGGTTTGCCTTCAAATCCATTTTTGATCAAATAGCAAAATCAATAAAAAAAAATTCCCATCTACCTACCTACTTAACATCCACCTTCCTACCTACCTAGAACCTAGGCTTACATATTTACCTATTTCAATACCATATGTCAATATTCTAATAATATTAATTAATCAATTAACTATCATAATTACTAATCAATTAATTAATTAATATTACATAATAATGACAAGTAATATTAAATTATATATATATATATAATTATTGTAGCTATAATCAATTAGTAGCCTAGTTTAAGTTATGTTAGCTTAGGGATACCTAGCCCATGGCCTATAGATGTATTAACTTTGACTAAATCTATGTTACCGAGTTTAACCTATCTATAATAGTATCATACCTCTAATATTTCACTATATATTAGACTAGGTAGATGTGTTGGGTATATTAACTTAGGTTTATACTAGGTTAAACCATTATTTTTATGACACATGTCCATCTTATACACCATTAGTTGCATGTCAATTGCACACATAACCATTTAAAACAAAAGTTATATGGCGACAATTTTGTAATTGCAAGTGTGATTGATTTAGTTTAAACAATAACTAATTGCACATAGTTGCAAAATAATTAGTTGCATATGACAAAATTTCTTTTAATGAACATATCAAACACATTAAAAAATTAAGAAAAAACTTATATGAAAAAACCTTGTCAGTTAGGTGCATGCACCTAGGAGTAGTATGTTCATAATTATACTAGGGAAATAACTATTTTTTTAAAAAATATATTTCCAAAGGTAGCTCCAAAAAGGGAAATTAATTATTCAAAATAATTTCTTATCATCGATCCATTGGAAATCACAAGTTATGGGTTTAAGTGATCGACAAAAAAAATTTAATTGGAATAAGTTGTCATGTGGTGATTTATAATGGACAATAAATTTCTGAATTTAACCTAGGCTACCACATGGCAATTGAAAATAATGTAATTTCTATTTCAAAGAATTAATTTCAACCATGGGATGCATCTTCCATGACTATTATTTGATTTAATATCACAAAATTGAACAACCATGATTACACGATCTTTCAAAATCATGATCATCCATTCATGATTGTAGTCATGAAAATGGCATAGATGTCATAAACAACTATAATCATGGCTTCAACTAAATGGCATAAGTGATGAGTTTGAATTGATTAAATAATGATCTATTCATTAAGGCATATATGACTAAGGTTTGTAGTCATGGATGGATTCATAGATCGTGCTTTGGGATAGTGATTATCTACAAAACCTCTAAAAGCTTTGTCAAAAAGTTGGTTGTGATAGATCAAGTTGCAAAATAAAACAAGGCATCATAGAAAAGATATTAGATCAAATACAATATAAAGAGCTATGAAATGGAACAAGGCATCATGGAAAAGAAAACTAGATGCAATGATGAAACTTAAGGAAGATGAAACAATTGTAAACCATATAGTTGCAACATAAATGTGACAACTTGCAAGAACTACAAGAAAAGAATTCAATGGATTTCAAACAATGCAAATTGACCAAACTTTGACAACACAAAGGCAAGAAATTTCAATAAACAAATGCAAATGAGAAAACTTTGAAACAAATGTTAGTGGTCCACCAACAAGTTACTAGAAAGGCAAACAAGTTGCTGAAAAAAGTGTGAATTAGGAAACTACTACAAGGGAATGGAAAGGTAGTGTATTGTGAAGCTTTGTCAAAAAATGATGGTGACAAGGTATCTTAAGCTACATGATGTGAATGTGTAGTAGGGTTAAAATAATGATACTCGTCCTACCTACTAACAACTTGTGATATGCTGGGAAGATGACTAATTTCTATTCCTTGGGTGATACCTTTCCATTGGTTAAGGTTATGTAAGATGATTTTGGATTTTTGGAAAATTGGACAATCGACCAACCCATGAAGTTGGGAATATGGAACCTTTAAAAGTTGAATCCAAAAAAGTTCAAAAGTTTGGACAAAACATGAATTCAAAAAGTTGAAAAAAATCAAGAAGGTTGTAAAAAAATGGGACCTATGAATGGTGAGAAAGATTGAAAAGATTTGGGACATGAGTAACTTGAACTAAAAAAAGCTAAAAGATGGAACCCAAGAAAGTTCAATCTAGGAAAATTTATAAAGTTGAAAAGTGGATGAATTTGAAAAAGTTGGGAAAGTACTAGTGTAAACAAAAAAAAGGTTTGCAATTATACAACTATGATACACATTTCCAACTATGCACACTTCACATCCATTAGCATAAAAGGTGACTACATGGTTGAGTGGCTCATTTTTTTGCAAATAGACACTCCATACAAGTCCATAGCAACTTTTTTTAAAAGTGGTCAAATGGACATGATTGTTGATTTTAAATTTTCAATATTGTAATATTTGACTACTAAATGTTCACCCACCTATGAGACCTCTTAAACCTAGGTCAAAAACCTATATCAAAAGTTGCTCATGTGATCTATTATGGTGGATGCCACTTGAAAATCCTAAAAGGAAAACCCATAAAGTCCACATGAATGAAAGCCAAAATAATTTTTTTTTTTAAAAAAATCATTAAACACAAAATTTTGAGAAACAAAAATTCCATTTCAAAAGGACTTTTGAAAATAAGGTCTAATTTTGACCCTTCAAAAGTCAATATTATCCTTTTGTCAAAAAAATTAAAAATATATGTCACACCTAGTTTTATTATTTCATTTTAAAGGCATAATTAATCACTACAAATCATTCGGAGTGGAATTTAATATCAAAATTTTCAATTTATGAACAATCTAATCAACTAAGCAATCCATATTTTTTAGCTTTAAAAATTCACAACTAATAATGAATGCATTATTTTCCAAAAAAAATAAAATAATGTTTTTGTAATCATCATTTTAATGTACTAACAATTGTTAGTTGATAAATTAAAAAGTGTGTTATTGATTATCTACAAGCATCTAAACATAATCCATCTTGCAAAACTGACCATTGGATCTAAGCATGATTGGGGTATCACATTTGAACCTTAATGACTCACTCCAAGGACTCCCAAATTCACCTTTTTTTTCACTTTTCTCATGACATGTATTACATTTAACCTTTTATTATCATGTCAAATGAACTAATTTTGTTCCAAATTTTATATAGGTTTTTAAAGTATCTATTGTTTTCACTTATGAAAGTGAAAATAGTGAAATTTATCCAATGTGAGCCATAATAATCTATCAATGGCCCAAAATTCCTAGAAATTTGACTTTTTGAAAAAAATTACATTACAATAGGGAATTTGGTTCTTGTCACATTCATATATTTTACACAAATTAACACATAAGGTGTTTGTGATAAAAACCTTGGGCCAAAAAAAGTTATTTAGACATTTCTTATTAATCCCTAAACTTTTTTTTTCTCTTGAAACAAAGTCCTAGATTTTTTTCAGGGACTTGGTAGGAATCTTTAAACTTATTCAAAATTGACATTCTATTCACATAATAGTACCTTTTTAATGTATCTATCAAGGAATAAAGTCAAACTTTTAATATGAATGTGTTATTAAATTTCAACATGTTTTAAGTGAAGGGGTTTAGTGAATATAAAATAACATAGTCCTTTGGGTACCCCAACCATGCTTTGATCCCATTGTGACACCAAAAATGAGCAACTCAGCCATGTTTTCACCTTAAAATCACCTTTCATGTGTATGATTTAAGTAATTTGAATGTATCCCAATTGCCTTATAATCATCCATCCTAAGACATGAATTGTCACCTTCACAATATTATACATCCACATTTCATAAAAGAAACATCAAGTTATTAATGGAGATCCATCAATTGATTTCATTCATTATAAAATCACATAGAGGGTAAAACTTTAAAATGCACAATAAATTTATACAAGCAAAGATTTTTCTTATCTATGGTATCTCTATATGTGTATGGTGATTATTTTAATATGCTCACAATTTTATTCATATGTCATGGTAAACTTATTGAAACCCACAAGTTCTTGGCTCCATAATTCCAAACTCCTTCCAATGACAAGATTTCCTAAAGATTTCGTTATTCTACCTACCGTCTTGAGACAAACAATAATCATGTAGACAAATGCATGGTTGGGTGGACCAAAAGGTGGCAAGAAAAAACATCCACTAAAGTCCATTTTGTAGTGTATTTTACATTGCATTGATGTGTGATGCAATGCATAGGGATACCATAGTTATAAATATTTTTACAAAAATCCCATTAAACTTTTTATTACATTTAAAGGTCATTGGGTGGAACACATGTGAAAAATCCCAACATGAATCACTTAATTTTCAATATGCTATGGACTTTTGAAAGAATTTTTTTGATTTTACCTTGATTTGAAAAGTCCATAACTCCATATTTTCATTTGATATGACGCAAAAAAAATTCAAATATATTGTCATCATTAACATGTCTACATAAAACCAAACCCCTAACAAGCTTAAGATTAAATTATCAACCATAATCAAAGTCCAATGGCTTTTCTTTTGGCTTACACACCCTAATTTGACTTCAAAAGTTCATAGTTTTTGTCATTTTTTTCTTTAAGCATTACAATCAATTGGCCCATGTACATATCTAAGTCTATATCCAAAAAAGAGTCCTTATTGACAAAGTCTAACATATACAATTGCAATCACACCTACAACCAAAAAAAAAACTACAAATATTATTCCAAAAGTAGTCCACCCAACCATGCACTTGCCCCCTTTCATGATGCAACATACAAACTCATAAAGTTTTTCATATACATTAACATAAACAAAATTCACCATAAGGTTGGAACAATCATGAACAAAAGATCAAGCTAATTTGGAAATTAATCATGGCATCCACCAATGACATCATGCAACTACAAAATTGAATACCAAAACACATTCAACATTTGTTGCCTTCCAAAAACAAATCTATGTTTTTCTACACACTATCACTTTATTTTTGACACTTTAAACAATAATACATGACTTACTTGCTCTTTAGATAAGCACATGCAAATAATTTCACAATACAAAACATTCATCATAAGACTGTTTATAATTATGTAAAAACACATTTGTCACTAACTCTAATAACATACCTGCATTAACATTTGAAAAAGACAAAATCCATGTGCATGTATACAATGCCAAATTCATATCACCTATGTATAATCTCCTCAATTGACATAACAAGATGGTTTGTTATTAATCAAGTTTGTGCATCCACCAAAAAATTGTTGACAAGACTTATTAACCAAGTGTTAAAAATATAACTTTTTCGATTACCAAATAAAATGAAAAACAAAGTTTCTTTTCAACACATTTTTTTAAGTGCATATGTGGGCCCAAATGGGTTGCACATATGACCACTACACCTTAAACATTCGCATATGAAATACACATTAGGGTGTTTGCATGCTACAATGTATGCACTTTGTTTGAAAATTGGAACTACATATAGTATCAAAAGTATAAACATGTAAGATTTCATTCACTTTGAATTATTTTAAAAGTCACATCATATAGATGATTTGGGCTTCAAAATTAAAAGAAGACACAAGAATCATGAATATGAAATTGAATCATAATTGTGCATTTGTGTAAATGTAAACCAATAATTTAACCTTTTTTTTTAAAAAAACCTTCATTTGATGCCAATTTTCCATTTTTTAAAAATTCAAAACTTCATTTTATTTTTGTCAAATGATTAAAAAAACATTGAACCTAAGTAAATCTTCAATTGAACAACTTTTTTCAACCTAAAATAATCATAATCATCAACATTATCATACCATAATGTACTAATGAACATTTAAAAATCATCTTATTTAATTTCCACAACCTTAAAAAAAATTTGAAATCCTTGATGGGGGAAGACTGTTCTTTATGTTTTTTTTTGTATGTGTAAAATTTTATGAACAAATTATCATTAATTGTAGTACTTTTCATTCCTTTTATTGAAATTGCAAAGATGTTTCAAGACTTTGCAAATCAAAATAATACTTTGTTGGACTATTATATCATTCATATGTGCATTGGTTTATAACATAATGCTAAATTGGGACATAAACCATCATCTATTACAAAATTTCAATGAATTCTTTTTTTCAAATTCCATCACAATACATGAAACTCATATAGGTATTGAAAATAATTAAATCGTGACATTTTTTTGTGTAGACTGTAACATGCAAACTCCCACCAAACAAAAATAATTCATGCATGCATTATTCATGAATATACACAAGAAATAATCAATAAGGATTTTCAATAATGATCATTAAACAAATCCATAATCAGTGGATCATGTAATTAATATTTTTTAAATGTAAAATAACAACATGAAAGTTTTCTAAAAAAATTAATGTAGTTTAACAAAGTTGTTCAATACACACAAAGGATTGAGTTGGGAAAATAACCTCAATTTTTTTAATATTACACTTCATTAATCCACATTCCCTTCATTCCTAAATTATTAAAAAATCAAATTGTTATGAACATTTACCTTAACAAGCATTGAAATTTTGTTGACTTGATCAAGCTATGTTTAACTTTGTGTCAATATTTACTACTTTTTGAGCTTGTTTTGTTTCTCTTACTATTGATAAATTTTTTATGATTACTTACAACCATTAGAAGGAATGTCTCAATTACAAGTAACTCAACTTAGGATACTTTTTTTTTCATGACAAGTTTATTTAATATGATAAGGGCTAGTGTGGCTCTTGTCATTAACCCATGTGTGAATAGGACCTTAACAATAAAGCTCAATTTTGAAAAGAAAAACTACAATTTTAATATAATTTCTAGTAACAAAAATTTATTCAAAATTCAATATCTCCCCCACCTTAAGTCTAAAAACGATGAAATCACCCCAAGAAATCTTGCACATGAAAGGCTTTCTAGTACTATGAAATGTTCACCCCAATTTCCCTATAGTATTTAGTTTTATTTTTTCTGAATTTTCTTTGACAAAATTAGTCAATATTCAGTAACTATTACATTGTAGGGCTAAACAATCCCAAATGCAGCCTTGCCCAAGAAGGACTTTCCAGTGGTACCAATAGAATAGTGTGGGAGGGGGGCTGGGGGGACATCGTGGTTTGGGAAATCTCAACATGAAAAACAAATGAAACAAGCTATCTTCCTTCATACATAGATTGCTTCATTAAATCTTTAATGAAATCATTGTAATAAGTTATGGGCCATTTTCAATGAGGTGAATAATATTGCACTTCTAGTGCTAGTTAATCCATGCCCATATTCCAACATTTGACCATTATTTAATAAAGAACAATAAATCTATGACAATTTTTACTCCACATCTAAATCAATTCAAGATAACTACTATGTCAATGAAAATTTCCTTTAAAACTATAAGGACACTTATTTTGGTTTTTCTTAAACTCAACATCTTCCTTGCATGATGGTTCAAGGATGGTTCATGGGAAGTGGGCATTGATTAAATATTAGTCCAAACTTCTTAGTTTTTCACTATTGATGATGACATTAAAATTTGATATCCCAAAAAGTTTGATAAGTGTCTATGTGGCTTTTTCACTTGTTTACACATAAATACCTCCTCTAGGCAATGTCAATATGTCAATATATATCATCCCAATGAAGCACAATTGTCCCATGTTTAAATATGTTCATGTTGGATTAACACATGGATCAATATTTTTCTTTTCTTTTCAATTTTTTGAAGTAAGAGTAGATATTGAACAATTTTTAGAAATTTGCCCAAAGCCTTTTCCAAACATTAGCAAAATGATGATACAATTTGGGCATAGTAAAAAGGTGATGAATTTTTTCAAAAACCAGAAATTCCAATTTTTTTTGGTTAAGCATTAGACATTTGCTAGAAATATTCCAGTTTGTAATTTTTTTGGGGGGCCAAAGTTTGAAAATTTGCAACAAAAAAAACATTAATGTGGATGACATGAATCGTACATTCTTTCATGATTTGTGTTTTAATTGAAGGATGCACACTATTGGTTGATTTATGAAAACTTTGTTTGTTGGAATATGTTTTCACATTTCAATGGAATGATAGAGTTAATTTACAACCAATAACCTTGTTATTTATTTATGTTTTGTCATATGTCATGTTCACACAATCGTTTACATCCATTTGGGTGGCCTAACTTTGGTTATGGATAAAATTGTGTTCATGTTTTCCATTATTGACTTAATATATCACAATTTGCACATATGGTTAGTCCAATGACATTCACATATGGGATATATATATATATATGGAATGTAGCCTAATAATGGACGAATATAATCAAAATTTTGATCATTCATGGATGAAAGTTGTTCTTGAATGTAATATACGATTTCATTTTTGACAAATAATATTATTTTCCTTTTTGAACTATTGTAATATCATCCACATTTTAAAAATCCACATGCATTGATGCCCATGCCCCAAATCAACAATTTGAATTTTAATAGTGACCATTTTGTTCCGTAATATATTTATTATATAATTATAATTTTCTACTTAATAATATTGGATTAAGTTAAATGTGAATGTTATAAATTATAATGACATATCTTTTCATGACATGTTATGTAAATAACATATCAATAATTGGTCTTTTGAAATGACTAGTAAATGACAATGTAAAACTTTGGATTATATTTTTAGAGATGAACATGATAACACATCTTATTAATCAATTGACATTTTTTTACAATATATTTTCACAATTTTATGTTCTACTTTCTTATCCACAACCACTTATGAAAAAATCGTTATGAAAAAGTGCATTGTGCACAATATTCCATAATTGACCATATAATCCTATCAAGAACAATGGTTGCACACATTTATTAATATTGGATTGGCAACTAATGATGTGGAGGGGAAGGATGGTGAGCTTTCATAAGGGCTAAATGTAAGCATGTATACATGAAGGTTGAAACAAAGGTTGTTCATTACTTATGATAGGATGTTGAACATATATATATTTTACTTGGAATGAGGAAGATAATGAAGCAAAGAGAGATAGAGATAATCAAGTCACAAGTGGTGCATTCCTTTTTAAAAATTCAAAAGAATTGTTTTGTCTTGGAGCCATAATATAAGTTGTGTTTGACAATGACAAACAACTCTTATAAGGTCCATGAATGATAAATGTATATGTTATGACTAGTAATGATAAGACTTTTAAATGCAATATTCACACACAACATTAACTTGTTATATGTTAGTGGTACAAATTCAAGGATGTTATTTCATGACCCTATGAGCATGAGCCTAAGCATGTGAACATGAGTAAGGGAGTTGGACTAAATCTTTTTTAGAATATTTTTCTTACATCCACATAATATTTGAAAATTATTCTTTGACACTTAGGACATAATATTTGGTGACATGAAGGAATATTTTGCCATGTGTTCATGGATTAATGATATTTATGGATGAAAATGTGGATGAAAAATTACAATGGATGAACTTTTCATGAATGTTGACAACAAGTTTTTTTTTGTGAAAATTGAATGAAAGAAATAGGATGGAAGAAATTTAGCTTGGTGGCACATATACATGTTGACTTGTCAAGAGGTATGTGCCAATTCAAACATTAAATGTTCACCACAAAAAGGTATGCACCCAATATGAAGTAGCCCATGACACATCACCATTTCAGGCTCTCTTATAATTTTTAGTCACTCCCTCAACCCCTAGGCTACTTGCACAATGAAATTGCATTCTTTCCCCCCTCCACTACTAATTTACATGTTGAATACCTCAATTTGCATTTTTTTCACACGTACTTCCTACTTACAACCTTTTTTCTTTCAACCACTTGTTTGCAATTGTAAAACCTCTCTACTATAATGGCAAAAAGAAAATTATTACCAACTATCATACCAAATACCTTGGAAACTACGATTGAATACATGTTCATATCAAATGTCGCAACCCTAACCTTGGGCTCGCAACCAAGGCAAGGGCTTACAAAGGTGCGGGCCAAAAGTGAAGCCCAAGAGTCACATTTCATGTCCTCAAAAGTATGAGAGAGTGTGAGGGAATGAACCCCCACACTTCCAAGTGAGCTCCCACTTTGGGAGTTGAAGTCCTGATGGACTCCCAAATCTTTAGAGAGCAATTGTAGGGGTCAAAACCCATTGGATTGAATAGTCCCTTATATTATTAGAAATATCTTGGAACATAGATGTTTAAAATGAGCTTGCATGACCCATTTGAGTAATTAAAACATAAGTTATGGCCAAAAGAAAGGCCAAGAGTCAAATTATCAATTTGACTCCCGACCATTAAAAGTCAAGAATCGCCTTGACTTCCTTGTGTGTAGGTGGCTTGCCACATACCGTTGGAAAGCTCTCAACAAGGGCTACAATGTTACTTTAAACTTCACCTCAATTAGAGGTTTGCACACAAAGCTATGGGCCTCCAAAGTCGTAAGAATCCCAATTTGAGAATTTCGGGACTCCCACTTGGGAATCCTAAAACAAAATGACATTTGAGTGTTGGTCTCGTGGCCAAGCACAAAGTATACTATAAAGGGGAAGGTGGTGGCTTCCCCCAAGTCTAGGTTGTGGTGAGTCTTGTGAGTCTATGTTTGCCCTTAGTTTGTCCATGCACTAAAAATGCTCCAACTTTACATTAACCAACTTATTGTTTGGTTTGTGTAAGTTTTGTGTGAATAATTGAACCACTTATCGCTCTTCCTAGTCCCATCTTGGAGCTCCAACACACCCCTTTACCCCCGAAGTGCTATGAACCAAAGAGCGCGCCCCAAATCCTTCTCCTTCCGCTGTTGTCACCTTTGGATTCATAGTTGAGTCCATCCAGGAGCTTGGGGTCATCAAACATACTAAATAAAATTAGTGACATGATAAAAAAAAATCATTGAAATATCCAAAATTTGATACCAAACTAGGCCCTTTGGCATTTGCTTGAAATCAAAACATAGGGAATAGAATGGAAAAAGGTAATTGACAAAACAAATGAATGGGCGACATGGTGATGGGCAAATGTGAACATACACAAAGAAACTATTTCCATATTCAAACAAAGTATAAACATTTCCAAGGAGGATATGGAGACTATAATTTGGCTATGTTTACACATGCAATGGAATTTTTTTTAAAACGTGCGAATTTAAAGAAGCCAATTACAAAGCATTTTGTCATTAGCTTATTCAACGATTTGTTGATAGAAGAATTGGTAACACTTGGGAACTTGCTATCCACAGAATTTATGAAACCACAACAACGACTTTATGCAACTCTAAAAAAATGAACATGGGTGCCATAAGAATTGAAAAATAAAGTGTTAAAACAACCAGTTAATTGTCAAATGATAAAGCCAACCCCAAAACCACAAGATGTGTACAATAACAAAAAAAACAATGAATTGGAAATTGAATGAAAAATCAAAATCCCATTCTTTACATTGAATTGTAGTTCAATAAACATGTGAACATGAATATTTGCTCAAAGTATGTGATTTCAAAAAAATATATTTCGTAATGAAAAAACAAAATAATTTATGTTTAAATTTGAATAATGTGGTTCCTTGTTGAACAAATATGTAATGACTATTAAGACAAATAGTCAATGAAAATATCAAATCAAAATAATTAATGACAAGCAAATACATGATGTTGTGGTTATTAAGGCTCATGTAAATGTTCTGCCATTTGGATTTATTTTGGCATATGCAATTGCTCCAAACTCACCAATACCCACCAAATGGTCCAATCATAACCAATGGTTGTGATGTTAGATTTGAATGTATAATTGCACTAAACAACTACAAATATGTCACCAAACAGACATTTTCCCAAATGTGTACTATGTTGTGCATTCAATTCAGTTTTATTTTGAGGTAAAAGGGTTTCACCAAAGAAATTTAGGACAAAGCTTGTTTAATTGCATCATGTCACAATATCCATATCCACATCATTCTTGTAGAACACCACCAAATTTGGATTTGTACCCTTTTGTAAAAAAAAAACTCAAGAGTGTAAATGCAAAGTTCTAGGCAAAGGTTAGATATTGGGCATCTATTAATCACTTCATGCTTACAAAGATATATGGGACAATGATCAAAATGTTCATCCCAAAGTTTCTAAGCAACTTGCCACAACCACCCAAAGACAATCCATGGCCAACAAACTCGACAAACAAAAATTTTAGAACACAATGTCATTGCTAGTGCAATTAATTGGTGGGATTCCAAGCATCCAGAAAAATAAACAACTCAATCCTAGAAAAAAGATGGCCAAGAAATAATACAAATGCAAAGGATGATCCATACCAAACACTTGCATTTTCTTACAACATGGAAATGGACCAGCTAATGGTGGCCAACACAATTAACAACGAGGTGGACGCAAAAGACATTCTAGGGTTGAATGGCAAAAAACAAAATGAGGTGCAAGAGACAACATACATGGAAGATACCATGACGGATTTAGAGGAGGAACCTGAAGCCACAAAACTAACAACACCAAGGTCGGAAATGGGTTCCAACGATGTGAACAACACACCCAAAGAATATGGTTATGCTCAATTTGTCCGATGCAGAGAAGGACAATACAATTGATATTTAGAAAAAGTAGAACCAAGATGCCTATGTCAATTATGAAAAACTCCAATTGGACTTAATAGATTGGAAGCAATAAATTTCAAAAGTTACAAAGTGAGGTTTTCCACGAGTATTTAACATAGATTAAAGACTGAAAGCAAGGGCTACAAACATCAAAAAGTTTCAAAATGGACAACAAAATGGTTACTTTGTAAACGTGTGGATCTTGTTTTTTAAGGAAATGAATGGAGGTTTTAAAGTAATGTAACCAAAAAAGGAGGAACACCCAGAATGCTTCCAGGCGCCCTGTCTGACCCCCTTCTAGGACCCAGTTATGTCCTCTCAGAGGCACAGTCTGTCTGCTATTTCCCTGACTTGCTACAGCTCGAGGGTTGCTGTGCAGGACCACACAATGCAACTTGCGATCATACAGATGGAGAGTACGAACCTCATGCCTCACAACACAACAAACAATTAGGCCCGTGACCTCAAATTGAAACTTCTACAGTGCATCGGCATAGTCCGACACCATGGACTAACACCAAGAGACTTCACAAACTCAACTTCTTGTCTTTTATTTCCTGGAAATCACCCTGACAGCACAAGCTTCCATACTTTTGCCATCATCTAATCTGTCCAATTTGTCCCTAGATCAGAAGCTAGAGTCTGTCAATTGCTAATCGCAGTGGAAGAGAAAAACTAGCGATCCGACTCCCTAAATGCTCCCTAAGCTCTTATCTATATTGCCTCTTACTCACTACTTTCCTCTCCAAGATCAGCTAGTCGACAGCCAACCTGAGGCTCTCCAAAACTAACACCTTCTCACCTTTTCCTCTCTATCTTCTCTCCTACTTGTCTTCTTTTCCAACCGTTACCGACTTCCTCGTGAAGCTTTCTTCGTCCTCGCAATCTTCGCTCAAATTGCTTCCCTCCATCCTTCATCAATGAGGCGCCGCATGCCTTCATTAATCTCGCCGCCAAACGCCCATGCATCCCATGCAAATCAAATCATCCTTCACACCAAAGAGACTGAGATTTGCC
>Ga0209208_10004093_pt1 | contig 20779 bp, 22 predicted proteins | sample S1TSphfallax_3_FD_187694 | JGI IMG/M metagenome (GOLD analysis project Ga0209208, IMG submission 187694) | Host-associated microbial communities from peat moss isolated from Minnesota, USA - S1T2_Fd - Sphagnum fallax MG (SPAdes) (version 2) | ecosystem: Host-associated > Plants > Peat moss >...
CCAGTCGAAATTGAAGGCCAAGAAGAGTTTGAAGTTCAGGAGGTCTTGGACTCCAAGAAGATTCGTGGAAAGCTCCTGTACCTTGTCTTTTGGCGAGGTTATCCTCCTTCTGAAGCTACTTGGGAGCATGCTGGAAACCTAGTTCATGCCTAAGACTTAGTTAATCGGTTTCACCAACGGTATCCTAACAAACCGGCTCCATCTGGAAGATGTTGCTTGAGGAGAGGATAATGTCATGGCCTAGGATATTTTGGGATACTTTTGACAATATCATGGCCTAAGATATTTTGGGACTAGCATGGTTCAGGTTTATAAAAGGAGATAGTCTGGGGAACAACTCTTCAGCAGATCAACACTAGTTGAAGGATCAATAAAACTTGTCTTGTCTTGTAATTCTTCACTTGTTTGTAGTCGATCCATAACATTATTATGTCTATATACACAACCATTAGTGATGGTTTTGACATGCATGTATGCAATGCATCTTTTAATTTCTATGAACAATTAAAACAAATCAAATATGTTGTATTTCAAAGCATGGATTATATTAAACAAATCCTTGCTAATAATCCGTTGCATCTTCGACTTCTTTCACTTATTGATATATCAATGAAAATTTAACAATAAAATTATGGATTCATGCATGGCTAAATAAAACCATCTAGGTTATTTATTTTATTGGAATTCTAAGTTTCAACCAACTAATACATCAAAAGATGTTAATTTGGCCCTCAAAGATCTTGTGCGCCAAAATTTGTCTTCAAATCCACTTATACAAAAAAACATCACCAATATTGAAAAACCAAATCTAACTCATGGATTATGTGTTTTATCTTCTTCAATTGTAGAAGAAATATTAGCAAAAACAAATATTGGTGAAAGGCCTTTTTCAAGTATGGATGTGGAACCTTTCATTCAAAATTTGTCACTGTTTATTGACATGCGTCATGGAATTCCTCACAATTTTGATGATGCCTTTGAAATTAAAGAATTAACTATGCGTAACAATGACAACCCTTTCAAGACTGAAAGGTTATTAGTTTGAAAAGATGGCATGCGCACCAATTTAGCATTGAACATGTCACTTGAAAAAAAATTATTCCCATTCCTATTTCCACATGGATGTGGGGCATATGATGGAATTGGTGGTTTATTGCCTTATTTGAAACAAAAAATGTCTACTTTATTTTTTGTTTTTACATCATATCCACCATACTTACTTTTGATGTACCAAGCGTGACAAGCAATTCAACTATTGAATGCTACAAAACATTTATGTTTGGAAAGGGATGTACAAAGATTAAAACGCCAACATCCTCAATGCTATTGATTTTTTCAAGAATATTATGAAATTCAAGTTACCACCCTTTATTCCATTAACGCCACAATGGCACCATAACCAATTTATAGAGTTATTGGTGATGGTGGAGAACTTTGGAATGCTTCATTTTTTCCTCATTTTGATTTTTGATGAAACATCAAATTTGAAATGGAAAGAAATTAAAGACATTGAAAATCTTATTACATTTTTCAATAACACTTTTTTTTGGAAGGATTGCCTAGTTGAATGTGTGGCATTATTTTGTGCAAGGTTGCAAGCTTTCATGTCAACCTATGTTCTTGGTGGTGAAAACATTCTTAGCATTGTCGAACATCATGTAACACGATTGGAGTTGCAACATTGAGGTGGGTGAAAACATAATTAATTTAACATAAACAAAATAGTAAACAAATACATTTTGATACAATCATTTATTGGACACTTAAATCCAACAACATAGAGCTTGAAACCTTGTTAAATCTTATTGTCAAAACACACTTACATATTACATCGAATTTATAACAAGTTTAATATTATATAACTTGTTGGAAAACCTTAGTATAATAATAATCAACCATAAGTAGAATAATATAATCATATTTTTCATTGAAATAATTATGTTTTTTAGTTTTATTAAATATGTGTTCATTTTATGGTGCATTCCATTTATGTTAACAATAATCCAAAACTATCTAAATTCACATTATACTTTCAGCTACAATCTGTACATGCACACATCATATTAGGGATAAATGATGTTGATGTTGACCGCATCACAAATGAGATAGTTGCAATGGTACTTACTACTATTGATGAATAATTTGGAAATTCATATTGCCAAACAATGAACATGATTTGACATTGTTCAAGCTGAACGAAAACAAATGCATCAATGTGGTTCACGATGCAAAACAAATAAGCACATTGGAACTTGCAAATACAAATTTTGCACTACTATATTTGCCAAACAACATTTGGCTCAACATCCAATCACATAAAGGTGGGTCAAAAAAATTCAAATCAAGTGTGATTTTTTGAGTTAATTAGTTGGTTATTATGATCTTTATATTTGTGCAATCAACAATCTTTACTATTAAAAGAGACTTTAATATTATCTTTGCAAAAAAAATCTTATTTTGAACATTTGATTATTCAATTTCAAAAATCTTTTGAACATTTTTAAATCATGAACTTTAATATCAATTTTTAATATCAATTCCATGACAATCAAATTTTCATTTAACACAATTTTCCATTGTTAACATGATATTCACATTTTAATGGATATTTAAGTATTCAAAATTTAATCATTGTTTGAAATATTCACATGGTTTTTGACTTGTTTGAATTGATTATGAACCATGTGGCAATGTTATCATCCATGTAATGAAGATCAAAATGTGGTGCCTTATCATTGTACTACATTGATACTATGGGGTGTACACATGAGCATTCAACAAATCACAACTTCATATTGGTCATATTATCTTTTGAAATATGCTATGAAATGTGAACCACAAGGCACTATTAAATTGGATGACATTAATGCAAGAAGTTTGGGATTGGTTGATGTAACCCCTTTGTAACTTCAATTGATTTTAACAACAATAATAGCCAAACTTGTATTTCTAGCTAAAGTGGCCCTTTCATGTTTACAAATCCTAATTATATCAAATAGTGTTGGTGTAAAGTATGTTGATTCAAAACCACCAAACTTGCATACCAAAATGGTGATTAAATCTAGGATATTTGGATTTCATCACATTGATATATATTGTGTGTGACCTTTTAACATGGCCCAATACACATTTACAAAATATTAGAAACAATTTTCTCCACAACAACAAGTATTGAAGAAGAAGACATGTTTGGGCAAAGACAAATTAATATTTTTCTTATATAAAAGTGAACACTTAGTGTGGTTCACAGACTTCAATCCTAACAAACATGTTGAACCATTTTTTTTCAACAAATTGTTAAACAATATTGTTTTTTTTAAAGAATGCAAATTGATATCTCCCACAAATCTAGTAGGAACATATTATCATGAATGTTTTGTTCATGGTATTGTGAAGACTTTTAATTGTTTGCAAAACCTCATATCTGAATATGGGAAAAGAAACTTATATGATGATGAGAAGCAAAATTGGATATACAACAAGCTTTTGGAAAAACATCCTTTTGAGAATTCACAAAATTTACCAATTAATGTCAATATTGATGTTACATGTGTTGGATCACAAAGTGGTATAGTTGATCCAAATTTTTGGATACATGATGTTGGTGATTCTTTGGAAAATAAAATTTTGTCACATGAACACATGCATATATTCAACATCATTTGTTCTAAAACAAATGGATTTTATGTCATTTTAGGTACATAATTTATTTGATTTGATTTGATTTCAAATTAAAATAACTACCATCTAAAAATTATGCATATTTACTAAATTTTATATTCAATTATTTTTATAACTATGCATATTCATTATTTGTGAACATGTTTATGTCAGGAACTCTTAGTAGTGGAAAGAAATTTTTCATTCGATATTTGACCAAATAATATGTGTTATTGAAAAAGAAGGTTATCTTCATTGCAACAACAAGATGTGCACCATCAAGGCTTAGTTCAAAAGCTTCAATTGTCCACAACACATTTCATATACAATGCAAAGGATATGTTCGGTGATTATAAGAATTAAGTGTTGAATTTCAAATTTTCAAAGAAGCTAACATCATCATTATTGATGAAATGTCAATGATGACAAGTACATTGTTGCAAAGCATTGACTGTTGCAACCTTAGCTTTGGGCTTGCGACCAAGGCAAAGGGGTTGCAAGGGTGCGGGCCAAGGGGAAGCCCGGGAGTCACATCAGAGACTCCCGGGAGTGTAGGAGAGTGTGAAGGAGTGAGCCTTCACACTCCCAAGGCAATTCCCACTTTGGGAGAGGGAGTCCCGGTGGACTCCCAAAACTTCAGAGACCAATTTGAGGGGTCAAAACTCAATGTCTTGTGGCATTATTTATATCATTGAAAAGCTTTTGGAACGTAGATGCCTAAAATGGGCTCGCATCGCTCATTTGAACATCTGAAACATAAGTTATGGCCAAAAGAAAGGGTCGAGAGTCGAACTGCCAATTTGACTCCCGACCAGAAAAAGTCGGGAATCGACCCAATTTACTTGGCTGAAGACTACGTGCCACATACCGTTGGAAAGCTCTCGACAAGAGCTACAACTTTGCTTTAGACCGCACTTCGATCTGAGGTCTGCTCGCGAAGTTATGGGGCTCCAAAGTCCCGGGAGTCCCGACTGGCGAGATTTCGGGACTCCCACGCGGGAGTCCTGAAAGAGAAAAGCCATTTGGATGTGGGCCCCGTGGAGAGGTGTAGGGAACCCCGCAGAGGGGGAGGAGGCAGCAGCCCCATCAATCATTAGAGAAATTCAATAAATACATGGGGGGGAGGTAATGCCACCGAATGGTGGCATTGTCCGTCCCGAAAATGTTCAGGTGAAGCCATTCTTTCCTAAAAGTAAACTCAATGCTACTCTGAATGACCGGATCCCTGGCGGGATGGTGGGATCTAATGGCCTTCCAAGTGGCCATACCGACCTCAACCGTCGCCACCCAAGCTTGCAGGAGGACTTTTTTCAATGAGTATTAATCGTCGAAGTGTTTTCTACACCTTTCCGTCCAAAGGTGGTATAGAATAAGGCTCCTGAATATGTCGAGGGGTTGCCGAGTGTAGTGTATCCACCGGGGTTGTACGCAAGTAGACCGGGGGTGTCGTCGTTGAGCTCTGCGGTAGCTTCGTCGATGAGCGCAAAAGGCCAGGTGATCTCTAGGTCGTAGTTTGACTTCCAGTCGCTCCATATATGCTTGAAGGCGTTCCATGCTTTCTGGGCCATGGGACATTCGAGCAGGCAGTGTTGAGGGGTCTCCTCGGTGCCCAGGTTGCAAACTTTGCAGTTGGGGGGGATGTCCATGAGCTTCAGCCAAGACCCCACCGAGAGGCCCTGGTTGAGGGTGAGCCATATGAAGGTGCCCACTTTCTTGGGCCGGGAGTTGTGCTAGATCCTGGTAATGGCCTGATTGGTGGTCGTGTTCTTCAAGTTGAGGCCTTGAATGAAGGTTATCATATGCGAGGGGCGCGTAAGGCTCCTGGTGTTGATGTAACCTCTCTTCGCTGTATATCCGAAAAGAGGAGCATCCCCTAGGGGCTGGGCGGGTTTCCAATGCCACTCCCCGAGGTCCCAGGGGAGGTCTTGAATAAACCCAGATTCGAAGATCCAAAAAATTGGAGTCTTCTTGTTTGGGGTCTTCAGTTCTTTGGCGATCTTGAGGTTCGCCCTGGAGCTTTCTTGAGAGAGGATCCTAACCGGGAGGTAGGAGCCTGTGGCTATTGAAATTGTTTGATTTGTGGAGGTTTGAATGCGCCCTTCGGGTGTCATTCTCCTGAATTCGACCACTCTAGCGTGGTTCACGGTGGCTTCGAGGACGAAGTAAATCCATTCGAGTGGGGGGCCAGCCAATGGTTCGGGGTCGCTAATCCAGAACCCGTTTTTCAAGGGACTTGTACCTTCCGATAGCGGCCAAGGGATACTGGCTATGAAGATTTCCTTGCACTTTTTGTTCGATGCATGATAGTTCATTCTGAGCTCGGCTAGACTTTTCCACTCTTGGCCTTCACGATTCCAGAGGTCCTTGATTCGCATGCATCTTGCACGCGCGAAGGCATTGCCTTCGCTTAGCCCGCTTAAGCCTAGTGGGACTCCATTCGGGTTGAGAATCAAGGGGTTACCGAAGATTGGTTGATGGAGAATTTCCGCGGTGTTGGTCGGGGGCGTTTTGGTCAGTTCGGGCCTGACTTTCATCCACGCGCCTATAATGCTCTTCCACATTGAGCATGGAATTTTTTTGAGCTTTGGCGCCGAAAAAATCCAGTTGACGTCGGTGGTGTTGGGGCCCATGCTGTGCACGGGCAGCTTAATCTGGTCAACCTTGCTTCGGATGATCTCCTTCCAAGGCTCTCCTCCGGGGGCGAGGCCTCTGATCATCAGTTTGGCCAAGAGGGCCTCAGATTGAGCCTTTGGGTCGATGATTCCAAGGCCCCTTTGGGCGGCCGGTTGGATTAGGGTCTCCCACCTGACCTTGGCTCTAGCTGGGGCGTCCTTGCCGCCCCAGATAAAGTTGCGTATGACCCCCCTGATCTGAGTTGTCATCCGCGGGTTGGGGTTCCAACACGCGACGATGTACCCCATAGAGGCCAGGAGGACCTGGTTGGCAACCAGGATCCTTCCAGCCAGTGACAGTAGGTTATGGCTCCAAGCTATCAACTTGTTCTTGAGGGCTACCATCAGCTTGTCAAAATTCGCCTCCGGAGGTAAGTGAAAGCCTACCAGCACTCCGAGGTATCTTGTGCCTTCACCATCCGATACCCACTTCAAGCCGACCTCGGTCCCCCATTGCCAGGTTCTGGTGTTTTTGCTGGCCCAAATGGTCGCCGACTTATGCCAGTTTACCTTCGCTCCGGAGGCCGTGCTGAATGTCGCGAGCACCTTCTGAGCCTTATCTAGGTTCGAGGGGGTGCCTTTTAGGTACAAAGTCGTGTCATCGGCGAATGTCTGGTCCCTGATGAGGCCCCCCCTTGGGAGGGAGAGGCCTTCGACTTCGTTCTTGGGATCCGCCAACATGTGTCCAAGTATGTCCGTCGCGAGGATGAATAGATACGGAGCTAGCGGGCAGCCCTGTCTGACCGAGCGGGCGAGTCGGAAGTCCGGTCCCGATTCTCCATTCATCCTTACCGCTGAAGTGGCTCCTTTGTAAAGCGCCTTGATCCATCTGATCCAGGTGCTTCCGAACCCGAGCCTCTCTAAAGCCCGGAACAGGAATCCCCATTCTATTTTGTCGAAGGCTTTTTCGAAGTCTAAGAGGAGGAGGACTAGATCCTGCCCGCTTTCCTCAGCCCAGCTCAGGGATTCCTGAGCTATGAACACATTGTCTAGAATCGATCTACCTTCCACAAAGCTTGTTTGGTTCGGGCGTATGATGTTCGGTAAGGCCGATTGCAGCCTTCCGGCGAGGAGTTTAGCGAGGATCTTGTAGACACTCCCGAGCAAGGTGATCGGTCGCCAGTTGTTAAGGCGAGCATGATCGCCGGATTTCGGGATGAGTGTTATGGTACCTTTGTTGATGAACTCGGAGGTCTCTCCCTCCTCAAGCATTGCCGTGAAGGCTTGGTGAAGGTCCGGAGCAATCTCCTGCTCACATTCATGGAAGAACTCCATGGGTATGCCGTCATGTCCCAGCACTTTTCCCTTCGGAAGGGCTCTAATCGCTTTGATCACCTCCTCCATGGACAGGCTACTGACGAGGCCGAAGTTCTCCTCGGCGGAGACCCTACTTGGTATGCTTTGCCAGTAGAGCTCCTGGGCTGCCACCGTGTCCGCGGAGTCGGCTTCCGAGGTGTACAACTAAATGTAAAAACTGGTGACGTAGTGGGAAAGGTCTTTTTGGCCTGAGACCGTCCCGGAGTCAGTTTCGAGCTCCCTCATTAGGGCCTTTTTTTTCCCGATGCGATGAAAATCGAAAAAAGTTTTAGAGCATGTGTCCCCATACCTGAGCCAATTGGCTAAGTTGAGATGGCGATTCCTCGCCACGGAGTCCTGGAACTCTTCTGCCAGCTGTGCTTGGGCTTCGGAGAGCAGATTCCTTACTTCTTCGTTGGAGGGGTCTCTTTGCAATTGTATCTCGGCCAACTGTATTTTTTTGGCACAGGTTCTAACGCGTGTCCCCCTCACGCGCTTTTTTCCCTTTGCCATCCTGGCATTGCATTCTGCTACCCTTCCGATCGCCTCTTCGAGCCATTTGGCTCAATCCCAACCGGTAGAGGGTCTGCCCAGATCCTTGGACCAAGCTTTCAAAAGCTCGGCTTTGCCGTCCTCATCACTCAGCAAGGTGACGTCAAAGAATCGGGGCTTGTTGTTGAGAGGGGGATGGAGGCCCCAGATCTTGATGGTTAGCGGCGAGTGGTCCGAGAGCTTCCTGATGGAAACCGCGGACTCTACCCGGCCTCCTCTTTCTTCGATGCCCTGAGACACCATGAATTTGTTGATTCGGGAAACCGCGGCTTGGTGTCCGGAACTTCCATTATCAAAAGTGAAACTTTTCTTGGACATCTTTCGGAAGCTGTCTAAACCCCAGGCGTCGGCCAAGCCGTATCTCAGCGTCATCTCATGCCAAGATGCCGCTTTTCTTCTGTGAACTTGCCTCGAACCAGGTACCCCCCGACGTGTGATTTCTTCGAGGTGATTGAAATCGCCTCCTATCAGGATGTGATCGGAGTCGAAGTTGTTTTGTGTGATCTTCCTCCATATTGATGCCCTCTCATTGGAGGAGTGCTGAGTGTATATGTTGATGATGGTTAGGGATCCACCTTCGGGCGATAGGAGCGTTGCATACTGGGCCCATCCTTCGACCAAGGTGCCGTGATCCTTAATGTAAGGGGTGGTCGCTCGGTCCACCAGGATCGCTGTGCCTACGCTTGTCCTCTGGGACTGACCCATTGGGATGCCTTCGTTCCAGAGAGCAATCCCATTCCAAAATTCCATCTTCTTTCCGAATTTTGGATCCCTTCCTTACACAGATGATGCTCCTGAATCAGAAGTATTTGCGGGGGGTCGGCGAGTGAGGCCATCCAGGCCTTAATCTCTTTTAGTTTGGGCGTGTCGCCCCTCAGCCTTCTTACGTTGAGGGAGGCCAGCATTAGCGGCCTTTCAAGCATAGTTGAGGCGATTCCGGGCGGCTTTAGAGCCGAACGATCTCGTTTCCCTTCCTTTGTCTATCTCCAGACTCCCTTGGGAGTCGTCTTCCTTTTCCTCTCGACCCGGACTGGGTTCCTCATTAGCCCCGGACGAGACCAGACTTGCAAAATTGAGTTTCGTGTATCTCTTTTTCCTCGCCGCTTGAGGGGAAGCTTGGAAACTGGCCGACCGATTTTTGTTCTTTTGATGCTCGGACTGGACGGCCTCTGTCTTCATCAGAAGGCTGTGAGCGGGGGTTGAGAATTCCATTTCGTTCCCCATTCCGGTCTCGCCGTCGAGCACTTTCCAATGAAGGTGACGCTTGTTTTGAACGCTCAGGGCGCTAGAGCCGGAGTCTATATGTGCTAGGATGGTGCATTATGTGCCCCCCCTGCTATTTTCCTTCAGCCAAGACCATTCCAGCAGAGGTCCGGTTTTAATTGAGAGTTTGTACCTTAAGATCTTCTCCTCCAACTCTGTTTCCAGGCGTTGAATAAGGTCCGCCCAGGCTGACTCTTGTGTCCACTTAGCCTTGGTTGGTCCCATGATTCTTAAGTTGAGTGGTAGGCTTGGCCTCGCCTGGTTTTTGGAGTAGACCAGCGTTTCTTTGCTGGAGTTCTTCTCCCGTGTCAGCACCGGCCATATCCTTGTTCTAAAGGGTTCGCCGTTGCTAGGGATGTCGATTCCGAGAGAAGAAAAGTACGAGTGATGGACCTCTGAGTGGAATTGTTGCCTTTTCCTGCTGGACGGTGGTTCTTGCTGTGGTGTCCGTGTGGGTACTTGTTTCGGGTCCGACCTTGGTGAGACTATCTTGGGTGCATGCTTCCTTCGTCCTTGGAAGGACCACCCTTCTAGCATATCCTCTTGATTCCTGTGTCGTGCGTCCCCTTCTTGCTTCCCATCCCCCGGGCTTGCGAAAGGGTTGGCACACCTTTTTGGTTTTTGGGCTGTCGGGCAGTCGGGCTCGGGCAGCTCGAAGAAGATGCTATTTTTGGGCGTCGTGGCACCCTCCGGCGGTTTCCTGCCGTTAGCCTGGGTTCCTTCCTTTGCCCTGCCTGGCAATGGCGTGGGGTCGGCCGCTCTCCGAGTCTCCTGGACTCCAGCTGATGCCCACCTTTGCTCCGGGTTGGAGCTTTGATTGCTTGGTCGGGTCTTAGACGGACCTTCCCCTGGCGATGGGGCCGAGGACCGGTTCCTTGGGAGCTTCGATGTCGCTCCTCCTTGGTACGTGCCCGGGGCTTGCGCCTCGTGTCGAGGGACTGTTGATGAGCTTTGCTCCCTCACGCGTGGCGCCACCTCAGCTGATGGGCGCGTCCTCGGGTGCTTGTTATCCGCTTCTCGTGGTACGGGAACTTTGTGGGCCACTCCCTCCTGCACCGAGTTCCTGACTATGTTGCACGTCCTGGCTTGATGCCCGAATCTTCGGCACTTCCGGCATTGGTTCGGAAGTCCGGAATAGAGTATCTTTTGTTTTATTGTGTAGGTGAAGGCCGTTCCTTCCGCCATCGTCGGGATTCTGATGAAACCCGTGAGCTTGGCGATGTCCTTCACTTCTATCGTCACCATCGGACCGGCGGGCCTCTTTATGTAGGAGTCCGCCGCTTCTATCTCTAACACTTCGTCGAGCTTGCTCGCCATGATGGTGAGAGCTCGTTTGTTCCTGAACTGCTCGTGCAGATCGGGGAATTGTACCTTGATTGCGTGCGTGAGGAGCGCTTCCACTCCCTACGCGTTCGCGTCGAAGTTCGGGTTGTATCTGGAGAAAGACAGAATGAGTCCGCCCCACTCCACCGTGGCCAACTTCCTGGTCGCTGTGGCTCCTTCTTCGTCTTCGAAGAGGATAAAAAAGAAGCCCTTTGTGAGTAGCATAGTTGAGATAAAGGACGCTGGGAGATGGACCTTCAAGCTCTCCTGCAGTGTCTTGAAAGACACCCTTCCTCCCAGAGTTCTCCCGATCACTGTCCTTTTGGCCTTCCTGGCCACGTTCATTCGCATCTCGATCACCATTTCCTTCGGGAACTCCGCCTCAAGCTCTATGCTGTAGTCCACTGGCGATGGACCTTGGATATCTTCCCCCGGGGGGGAGGTTCTTCCTGATCCGCTGCCCGAGTGCACGTTCAGAGTTGGGTTTGTAGGGGGGGCCGTTCCGGGAGTGCTCGGATTCTTCCTTGAGGTTCTTCTGACCGATTTCTCGTTCGGTTCCTTCAGACTTTCTGCCGGAGCTCCGATCCTGGTCACCGCCGAGACGGCGATGGCTCCTCGAGCTTCCTGTTCCAAACTTTTCCCCCCATATGTAGAAGGATTCTGAGAGACGGAGGGGGAAAGAGGATGGAGAGAAACTTACCTGAAGGGGGGGAGGCCTGCTGGTCGTCTCGTCCGCGCCCGATGTTGCTTGATCCGGCGTGTCCACGATGGTGATCTCCGGAGGTGGCCATTGCCGGCTTCCTTCGTGAGCTCCTCCATCGCTCCTTTTCGATGGCGTTAGGGCAGTTCGAATTGGAGCTTGACATCTTTCCGGATTTCTGGATGCGGCCGGGTCCTCCGGTGTTCGGATCTCCTTCTTCCCCTCCTTGCTGAACGTAGTTCCTGAGAGGAAGAAGTTTTGCGTGAGAGTAGCTTTGAGAGAGCTCTGCACTGGCGGAGTGACCAAAAAAGAAGACCGTTGGCAAAAAGTGAAATCCCGCTGCTGCTCACAACGGAGGTGCGGGCACCGCCACCGTTAGGGTTCAGCTTGCTTTTGAACTTGCCGAAACCTTGCCGCGAGCTGCGTCCGGCTTTCCGGATTCTATCAACAACTAGGAAGCACTTGTTAAGCTTGGAGATCTGGGTATCTTCAAGCTCTGAGTGAATTTTCATCTTTTCCATCGAGAAGCGCTCAAGAAAATATCAAGAAAAGGTACCCCGTGGAGAGGTGCAGAGTATACTATAAGGGGGAAGGTGGTGGCTTTCCCCAAGTTCGGGCCATGGTGAGTCTTGTGTGTTCGTGTTGCCCGTGGCTCGTCCTAGCACCAAAGCTGCTCCAACTATGCACTAACCACTTTGTGTGGGTTGTGTACAGGCCCGTGTGAGTGAATAAGCTTGTCAATTCTTCCTAGTCCCATCCCGGAGCTCCAACACACCCCTCTACCCCTTAAAGTGTTGTGAGCTAAGGAGCGCGTCCCGACTCCTCCCTCTTCTGCTGTCTTTCACTTGGACTCACATTTGAGTCCTTCAAGGAGCTGGGAGTGCGTCATTGACATTAGACTATGACAAATTGAGGATGATAAAAATGAACCATATCATTCTAAGTTAGTGATTTTGGTGGGCAATCATGCACAACTTCCAGCAATATGTCATTGCCATTTGTCAAACGCAAAAAAATATTGCCAAAAAATTATGTTTATAATGTGATTGATTGGAATTTTGCAACATATCATACGTTGGAAACTAAATAAAATATGTTGAAGATCCAGAATATTGTTCTTTTTTTAACATAATCCATTATCAAACACCAACAAAAGAAAAAAATTAATTAATTTTGAACAATTGTTACATTGATGAAGATATAGTATAACAATACATTGATGACAAAACAATAATATTTTTCACACATTAGAAGGATGTAGATTATTACAATGATTTGATTTTTCACAAGAAATTTCCAACTAACCAAATTAGTGCTATTCAATTGGAAACAAATGCAAAGAATGTTGAACACATTCAATCTTGGGTGAACAATAAAAGGTTCAATCACATGCAACATGTTGCATTGGGAACATTGGTTATGCTAACTAAAAACATTGATTTAAAAGTTGGTGCTGCAAATGGAACCATTGGAATTGTAACAAAGTTGGAGTTTGATTTAGAAAATAATGTTTGTAGCATTTCCATTGCACTCAATCCATTAAGATAGGTGCAAATAGTTCGAAAAAAATCAATTCAAACAAATATGATACTCAAGGACGTTTTTACAAAACATCATTTCTTTTATTGTTAGGTTATGCAATTACAAGGCACAAATCCCAAGGTGCAACAATATCATCCAAAGTGATGATACATATTCTTGAATCTTTTGCACGAGGATTAGTGTATGTAATGCTATCTAGAGTCACAAGTCGAGAAAATTTGAAAATTGTTAACAATCTTCAAGCCTCGAACATACAACCTATGTTGCCATGGTTTTTAGAAAATGTGAACATTGTTGTAAATTGAAATACTAACACAATATCATTGTAATCTAGTACGCACTATGTGCAATTCTTTTGATTGGTTTTACCAATTTCCTTTCCTCTCAATGCACAAATTTGGCGTATTTTTCTAGGTTCAAATCCTAGGTTGATTTATACTTTTAAAATTTTAAAGATATCATTTCTTACAAAAACACCACATATATACCAAATGTTATACTTACATTTTTAATTTACATCTTTAATATATGAAATGTTTAATAAATATTGAGAGTTAATTACATTTGTCGTTAAGATGTATTTGTCATTTGGTAAAAACATTTCGATAATTGATACATACACAATTGGAATCTAATGTGTTAACATTTAGTATGAAATGTTTTTGCAAAATTGGCATCAAGGTTATATAATATTATTCACATTTATCATGTATTCTAACTACATGCTTTTCATGTTGACAACTTTTGCCCTTCTACAACTATTCATAAATCTTATTTTTCTAAGAATACAAATTTTCAACTTTAATAACTTTCCTTGTGTCATTATGACCTTAGTTTCATGAACTATTGGAACAAGACAAACAAAGAACGTTCCTTCATGTATATAGATATTTAAAAAATTCATTTGAACTTTTATTTGCTCATGATTGTTTCAAAGTTTAATTTTTTTAAGAATTAATATGAGATGTACCCACATCTAATTAATAAAATCAATAATAGGCAATCCAAATTTCAATGAGTGTTAATTGGATTTTGATGTTTCAATTTCCAAAACCAACCATAATATTAAAACACACATTACTTTTAGAATCATTACACACCTTATAGAATTTTGATTTTTTATAAAAATATGAATTGAGATGCCCTTCACCCACTTTGCATTGTTTATTATATTTATTGAACATCAATTTAAAAAGGTTTTGAAACAAAATTTTGTTTTGTTCCTTTTTGACTATGACCATGCATTGCACATCCAATTTACTTGTTAGACCAAAAAAAAATGACCCAAAATTGAAAGGGGAAAAATATGAATACCCTTCATAAAATTGGGCGTTAGGCCTACCTCCACTCCAGGTCCCAGATGGGACCAACTAGTTTGTTCCAGTAGTGTAGCAAACAATATAGAAGGATGCTTGATTTCTTTTCACTTCCACTTTTGTTTTGGTAGCCAGATTTGCTTTAATCATCTTATGGGTGATTGTCACTTCAGCAACATTATAAAATCAGGGGGAAAAAAAAAAAAAAAAACCCAATATTGGCCTTTCCTGTAAAGTGTGGGAATTTTCTTGGAGAAAAGAAATTGCAATAACTACACAGATGTGTCACCTGTGATCATTATAGCCCTGAAGTGGAAAGATTTCACAAGAAAACTCTCATTTTGAATCCACTCAGACATCCATGTACAATGAATGCCAAAAGGCCAGACGGCAAGAGGGCATGATCACATCAAATCCATTTTCACTTCAAATGCATTTACATGGAACCAATTGGAAAAGAGGAATTACTCTCATGATTATTGAAAAATCTTCATACTCAGCAAGACAAAGTGAAAAATCGTTTCCTCATAAGTCAAAGAAAAAGCTCCAGATCTGAGGACTAGAATACAGGGAAGACAAAATAATACATGGAAGCTGGAGCTTGGAAGGCAAGAACCAAAACGAAATGAACAATAAAACTATGAACAGCATGAACAAGAGTGACTCTCTCTCTCAATGTAATAACTAATAACCTGGGGAGGATGATTTGTGGAATGCCCCCTCATATGGCAGGCCCATGTGTCAATGTGATGTCTCTCTCTTGTATGGCCAATGTATGGTCATTATAGTGGCTCTTTCATCCCAACTTACCCACTGACTCCATCAGCTGCCTTCAATGGGTATCAGTAAATGTAACCACTAGCCCACATACTGAGATTTTGCAACTAGGGAGCACTTGGCCATGAACTAGACAATCACCCACACCAAATAGGGAAAACATGATGGGAAAAACAGAAAAACAAAAGAAGAAAGAACAGTAGATAACAAACAAATTAAAGAAGAAGAAAAATGCAGAGAAAGAGGACTTATAAGACTATACCAAATCATCCAGAAGATTCTGAACTTTGAAAGTCCATGAATAAGTTTCTCTTCATTGAGCAAACCTCTTGTTCTCTTTTAAGAGAATCTTTAGGACAGTGGGAGTTCGCATCTAAGAATTGAAAAACAATTTAGAACTACAAAGCCTCAAGAACATGTAGAACTGACTGATATCATCCAACAGTAATAAAGCTATCAGAATGAACATGAGGTATACAAATCATGGCACTGTCATTATACACATCATGTCAATATCAGCATACTCCAGTTGAGTACATCTATCAAACATTTCACACAAAAGACTAAATTTACAAATTAGATTAATAGATATATCAAAGTTCCAAATTAAGCCATTAGGAAAACAACTTCACTCACAAGAAGTTTTAGGGTATATAACCACTGCCAAAATAGTCTTTATCCAAGTACATAAAACTTTTGGAGTTTGATAAAAGATTATCCACAAACCCACAGACAAAGTAATTGATAATCCCTGAAGCACAATAGGTTTATACGACACATAGCTATATATGCTGCAAGTTCATCTGTGCAATGACAGATACATAAAATCCAAGAACAAACTTATATCTTGAGTTAAGTTCTCATATCTGTGTCCAAAACCTTACAAACTTTGACAATTTACCTATACAATAATAGACATAAATTGCAGCAGCTACAATTGCACACAGAGATCCCACAATGACAGTCATTGCATGTAGTTGAGTTGAATTCATCCACTTCATGACCTGAAATCCCACCGAAATCGAGACTTCTGTGAAGGGTGGTCCGTTTCAGACCTGACATGGTAAAAGACACAACAAAGAAGTCACAAAAGGGAGAGCAAGTGAATCGACAAATTCAACTTCTACTTGAAAGGAAAGAAAAGTGCAGAGGATTCTGTACCTTGCATGCAAGGGGACATGATCCCAATGATGATGTACCACCAAGGAGTGGAGCTTATGTGCCACTCATTCTAGGCATTTCCTATGCATTGGATGCAATGTAAAAACATTAGATTTCCAAATTATTGCTGATCCTACTAGATGATGTACCTGGGTTTGTAGTCTTTGGTGAAGCAGTCCTTTTCAGCATCATATCTGATAGTGATTTCTTTGTTATCAATCATCTCATCAGTATTCACACCCAATACAGATTTCTGATCTTTCCACACCCTGAAGGTCTTGTAAGTGTCATTTTTGTCAATGCTCTCTTCCAGATAGTCATATACCTCAGAATTACTTGCCGGTACATCAGCTGCTTTTCGGGGTTGTAACTCCTTTTTTTTGGTTTTTGTTGAATTTGAAGTTGTTTCAAATACCACAAGGATTTGATCAGTGTCATTGACCAGTTTTGTGGTAAGCTTAGGCTTGCTCATTTTGAATTTTCACTGACAGTACCTAATAAGCTCTTGAATCAAACTAATTCAAACTTCTCCTGCAAAAATGACAGATAAAAATTACTCATTACAAATTGGCCATGTTTTGCAAACATCTTGCAAAAGAGTCACAAAACCTTCAAACCCACAAGTGCTTTGGGTATAGATAAATTTCAACACTTCTAGATTGGATTCCTCTAGGATTCAGTTGTCTAAGCTCTGACGCTTTATCCCTGCTAGAACAAGAGATATAGACATACAAAGTAAAACCCTGGAGTCCAATTACTATCAAGGTTGATCAAATGATGAACATGAACTCAAAAAAAAATTGATATTGTGCAATAATAAGGAAGGCATAACCAAGATAATCAGCCCAAGGACTCTCTTCCTGCAGGATTATCGGTGTAGGATAACAATGTCTTACAATCTTGAAGGAAGCCAAATGGATTCATGAGGCCAAGCTAACAACAACAACATGAATCAACAAAATCCTGACTAATAATCACATGGCAGTTCTGGATTACCTGCGCAGGCTAGCTATGGATGGTTGTGTGATCCGGGTCCACACAATACGAAAAAACAGCAAGCCAATATGATGAGTGAGAAGAGGACCAGAGGTAGAACGACAAGCCAGTAGTATCTCGGCTTCAATCCCTCAACTTTCCTCGATTTCTTCCTGGATTTGCGTCTCTCGTATTCACCCTTCAACCAGGAGAAATCGAATTCGTCTCCCTTATTTTTCAACTCCAAGATCTGATCAAGCAAATCCTGCAAGTACCGATGATGATGGCCATCGCAGTTAGCAATTCTCGATAGACATGCCGGACTCTTTCAGTAAGTAACTACATAGTGCTTGATAAGTCGGTACTCATGAATAGACTAGCAGAAAGGAAGAAAAAAATCACTCTCTCTCTCTCCATTCCTCTCTTTTTCCATCCCACCCTCCCTAACCCCCCTAAACTTGGCGATTGTGAATCAAAATATCTGTTTAGAGAAGCTCACCACTGCATTCGTTCTTTCGTCTTTGAGAGCAACCTTCAGCCGGCTGTAGTTAGTGAGCTTATAGTGCACACTGACAACGGTGACTGCTGATGCTAACAGAGACAACGACGCAGGGCCCCAAGAACTCAAGCAATAAAGGGTGTTGGACTGAGCCACAGCAGTAAGAACCACGCCTTGAAACACGCTGTAAAACCCAAGCAGCTGGTACAACTCGGCCTTGGCGTTGATAGTTCTGGTCTCCTTTTTCTCTATCCTCTCGCGTGCTACCTTATAGTTTTTCTCCCAATCCCGCAGAAGAAGCCTAAGCTTTGGGTTGTTGTCTATTTGAAGCGAGCGATCGGCCTCTACCTCGTCTGGAATGAGTATCCTAATCTCAACTGGGGCTTCGACGCTGCCATTCCGTTCCATTAGCAAGCATAGACATAAAAAAAAGGCAAGTACGGGTCCCTTTCTTCTCAACACGGAGGTCAATAAAGATGTCGCTACAAGCAACTTCTCTTCTGCTGCTGCTTACCGACGGAACGACAGCAACAGCCAATGGCACAGTACCGTGACAGTGCATGAAACCCCAACTAGGTAGGTAGGTACTTTTTTTATGCAATTATCAGAAATCAAAGTACCACCAGTTCTGATTGTTTGAAAACCCCTTGAAGAACCGGGCCAGAGTGAACCAGCAGCCATTAATGCACCAGTTGACCGTTCTGGCCATCCACGGTTCATCACAGTCCATTTCTTTTCAATGCTGACCATTGTACTTTTTTCTTGGGGTTTGTTCTTGGCTTTTTTTCCCTGGACCTGACCTGCTACCCTACTCACCTTCCTACCCTCATAAATATTGTACCAACCTTGGTACCTTATTAATTATCCCTTACTAATATAGTTACTTTAATAACTAGTTATCTTACTGACCTAACCATTGTACTAATTACCTACCCTACTAACCTACCTATCCTATTAACACATACGTTACTAACTTAATTTTCTTATTGACTTAACCATTATACTAACTACCTACCCTACTAACCTACCTATCTTATTAATCACATACCTTACTAACTTAACTTTCTTATTGACCTAACCATTGTACTAATTACCTACTCTACTAACCTACCTATCATATTAATTACATACCTTACTAACTTAATTTTTTTATTGACCTAACCATTGTACTAACTACTTACCATATTGACTTAGTTACATTACTATTTACCAACCCTATATACACAACCACCGTATTGACATAAGTATTTTATAAACCTAGTCACCTTGATAAGGTAACTTGTTTCTTACATACTAACTTGCCTATCTACCTAGTTACCTTGCTAATGTAACTTTCTTCTTACCTATTAACTTGTTTACTTACATGCTTACCTATTCTAATAACCTATTTACCTTGTTCCTTGAACTTCCTTTTTATTTAGTAACTTGCCTACTAACCCAACTACTAACCTATATACCTACCTATGCACCCACCTTCCTACCTACCACTATGTTCACCTACCTACCTATGTTTTTTACATAGCCAAATACCTAATTAATTACCTACTCATTTTTCTCACCCCCAACCCCTTAATCCTACCTATCAATTTATTAAAGTTCGCCTTAATTCATGGATGATGAACATAAATCCCCATAATGTAGTTATTACAAATATTTTATAGTGGAAACAATTTCATAATTGCAGCCATTTTGGTGTAGTTAATGCATATTGTGTTAAATTTTGTTTATTTAATTTATTTATGGAATGGACATTATAATACATCTTTTCATGTACTTATTATAAATATGTATTATTGGATTATGGTTTAGGTTTAAGGTTGGGACACATAAATTAGTTAGCAAGTTTTTCACAAATCTATAGTAATTAGCCTAAACTAGGTTAAATTTGTGAGGGAAATTTTAGGGTTTAGACATATGTGAAGTAATATAATTTCATTCTATATTTTTTTCAAAAAGAATGGAAAAAAATAGTTTGGAGAATTCACACAAAGGTAAGAGACCTATCTTTTCTTTTGGTTTTTACAAAATTAATTTCATTGTTTTGAAGATTAAGGTTTTTTTCGATGAGTAAATATTTGTAGTTTAAAAGTTTTAAAATTTGGTTAAATTTTTTTTTCCTATGTTTTTTTATATTTTTTTGTTTTGCATTATTTAATTTATATACTTTATATAGTTTTTTGGGTTTAGGGCATATATCATTAAGATTTTTTTTGATAGGGTTCGTATAGTTAAAGTTATAATAAGGCTTATGGAAAAATAACATTTGGATTTTTAAGGTTATGCCTTATGAATTAATGTTTGGGAATTTGGTTCATATATAACAATGCTTAGGGTTTATATTTTAGACTTTGCTTATTGTATTAATTTTTTATCTTATCACTTGTTTAGATCTATTGACGCACTCCCAAGTCCCGGGGTGAACCCACTTGAGGGTTCACCAAAAAGGTAGTTGCGGAAAGTAGGGACTCGGAAGGCGCTCCTGGCTTCCAACTCTAGAAAGGGGTAGAGGGTCGAGTTGGGAGCCCAAGGATTAGACTAGGAAGAGGACTTAGTAGATCAAGCACGAAGCTGCATCAAAACAAACCACCCAAGTGGTTAGTTCACTTTCCGGGACACCCTTCGGTGTTGGGACAAGCCACGGGCACTTCGGACCACAAGACTCACCACGGCCCGGACTCGGGAGTATGCCACCACCATACTCCCTATAGTATACTTTGCGACGCCCTGTGGGGGCTACATCCAAATGGCACAAATTCCCGAGACTCCCGAAATGGAGTCCCGAAGTTGTCCCGAAATCGTCCCGGGTGGAGTCTCGGGACTTTGGGAGCTCATATCTCCCAACTGCGGGATCGGATCGTGATGAGGTCTGAACCAAAGTTGTAGCCCTCGTCGAGCTCTTTCCAACAGCGCATCGCACTCTCCATTCGGAGGTCGGGAAGGCATCGATTCCTGACTTTTAGTGGTCGGGAGTCAAACTGCTAGTTTGACTCCCGGCCCTTCTTTTGCCCATAACTTGGGCGACAGATGTCCAAATGGCCAATGC
>Ga0209208_10004094_pt1 | contig 20778 bp, 17 predicted proteins | sample S1TSphfallax_3_FD_187694 | JGI IMG/M metagenome (GOLD analysis project Ga0209208, IMG submission 187694) | Host-associated microbial communities from peat moss isolated from Minnesota, USA - S1T2_Fd - Sphagnum fallax MG (SPAdes) (version 2) | ecosystem: Host-associated > Plants > Peat moss >...
ACGTGGGTGGTTTGTTTTGATGCAGATTCAAGCTTGATCTACTAAATCATCTTCCTAGTCTAATCCCTGGGCTCCCAACTCGACCCTCTACCCCTTTCTAGAGTTGGAAGCCGGGAGCGCCTTCCGAGTCCCTCTTTCCGCAATTACACTTTGGTGAACCCTCAAGTGGGTTCACCCCGGGACTTGGGAGTGCGTCACTTATGGTATGAATGTCATTTACAATGGATGGAAATAGACAAGAGGGGAAATGACTAATTATAAAATGTAAAGCCCTAAAATGGGTTAAAGTGAATAGTGCCCCCTTAAAGGATCACCTTGACAAATCCCCACAACAAATGGGATGATTGTGACATCACTTTCATGATTATGATGACTATAAAACAAAGGAAATTTTAATGCATAGAATGCATAAACAAAAGGGATGAATTGTACGATGTCCCCATATGTTGCACAAAGTTTTTGAATATGACCCGTCTTGACATTGAATTGAAGATGTTTGCCACTTCTAGTTGAAAAAAAAACTAGTTGGGGTGAAGGTCCAAGGTGCATCTGATTTTGTGGATTATTGTTTCACATCCACCCTTAATTGCCACTCCAAATTGGTGTGGGCAAAAGTGTCTTGGAAAAATTTCATGAAATTGAAGACATGAAATTGCACATGTCCTTGGAATGGCCCACCTCTTAACCATGACCAAACCTTTAGGTGGAGTTCATCCCATTATAATGGAAGAAACATTGTATTAACTCACAAACTGCATTGAGGGAATCCATTCGTTGAATCTTCAAGGCGAAAATAGTCATGAAAGTGTTAAAAAACCATCCCAAAAGGATGATTTGCTAATAAATGCGGCCTTTGTTAGAATGCCAATTTGAAGGAATTGGACAAAAGCTCAAGGTCTTAATTTGGTTTGTAATTTTTGAATAAAGGTGAGAAGTAGCCATTTGATTCGAGGTGTAATGCGATGAGAGTTAAAATGGTGTTAAAGGACATGGGTGCAAGAGAAAATGGTGCCAAAGTGTGAGTTGCTCGAAAGCATTCCCTTGCACGGCCAAAAGTTCAATTATGGAGCAAATGTTTGCGAATTGGAAGATCATGTTGGGGAAAAAGGATGGAGTTCGAACTGGCTAATAAAACTTGGGCCCATAAAAAAAACTCTTCATGCAAGTTTTCCTAATCACTTGTTAGAATGTGTTTAAATCGAATCTACGTTTCCTTATGCCCTATCACCCTGCCATGAAGAGGCAAAATGAGACACCATTGGGGTAGTAGGAGGAATAAGTGCCAAGTTGCCACATTGTACGAATCCTACGCTAGTTTATCCAATGGAAAACAAAATGCCACTTGTACATCATGCCATAGAATAATGAGTATGTAGTTATACAAATGAAGACAACAAAGGCCTAAATGAAAGGACTCGAAGACATTTAATGTTGAAACCCAAGTCCAAATTGATGTAGATGGAATGGGAAAAAGGAAGGTATTGGGCTAGGATGATCACAAAAGGTTTGGATTAGATGAATTACATGTTTAACAAAAATGCTGATGACAGGCTAACCTTCGACAAATAAATTGACACCCACAAGTGGGACACAAGACTTTAAATGGAGGTAGGTTGGGGGTATGATCATGGCCAATTATAGGGACCAATGGAGTGGGAAGGGGAGAATGCCCTAATTGTGCATGATTAAGTGGGTTTGGGAAAGTGTAACGTTGGGACCCTCATTCACATGAAGGATTGGGGATTAATAGGGGGCACTAGTAGGTGGTGTATGATTTGTTAGAATTAGAAAGGTAATTATTGGGTGGTTTGTAGTTTGCATGGGGGATGAGGTGGAGGTAGGTTGATGGTGGTGCCATATGACGAAGAGAATGGGTAATGGGAATTATGAGGTTCGATGAAATGAAATGAATTGGGGGACATGGGATGTTTGGTGCCCATGTGGTAGGAGGTCTATTATGAATATGGGCCCATTTTCTAAAAATTGCCTATTGTTACAAGACAATCCTAAATTTAAAAAGTTAATCACACAAAATGAAAGAAAAAAAGTAAGAAACTTTCCAAGAAGTCCTTTGCTAAGGCATTATGCCAAGGCCAAACCCTAATTTTGTTATGGGCCCATTGTCGAAATCTCTAAATTATTAGATTCAACAAAACCTACACATTCTAATACCCAAATATTATATTAAGACCTATGTGTGCAATTGTAAATAGGTCCCAAGTTTTAAATATTACCTATTTCAACATGGTAATTTTAAACTTGTAAAACCAACCACATAAGATTGGATATATCAAATGGGAAAAGATAATGAATTGCTACAAACAAGTAAGTCCTATTTCAAAAGATAGTTAAACTTTAATTTTGACAAAACCTTTAACATCATCATCCTTATTCTATTGGGTTTGACACAAACTATATATATTTTAAAAAACCTATTGTGCAAGAATTAAGGGCTTAGAAACTTCTAATCTTCTATTATTTAGATTACCCAACTAATGTAACACCTAATGACACACTCCCAAGCTCCTTAATAAATTTAAATGTGAGTTCAAGGTGAACATAATAGAAGAATGAGGAGTTGGGGTACGTCCCTTGGCTTGTAACATTTTGAGGGTAGAAGGGCGTGTTGGAGCTTTAGGATAGGGATTAGGAAGAGTGACAAGCAAGTTAATTATTCACACAGATTTACAAGAACCAAATAACAAGTTGGTTAGTGCATAGTTGGAACACTTTTGGTGCATGGATGAACCATGAGCAAATATGGACTCACAAGACTCACCACGGCCCGAACTTAGGGGAAGCCACCAACTTCCCCCTTATAATATTCTTTGTGCTTAGCCATGAGGCAAACACCCAAATCTCATTTTGTGATGGGACTACCAAGTTGGAGTCCCAAAATTCCCTAAATTGCAACTCTCACAAATTTGAAAGTCATAACTTTGTGTGAAGGCCTCTGATTGAAGTGAGGTTTCAAGCAAAGTTGTAGCCCTTGTTATGTAGTTTATGTTTTTATAAATAATGTTGTTTATGTGAAAAAAAATTGTTGAAAAAAATGCCCTAGTCTATGAGCTTCCTCACATGTCTTTAAGCTATGGATATTATAAAATAATAAGTGTGTCTTCATTGTGGGTTTTGAATGGTTCTACTTGGACATTTGTCAATTTGTCCAACTTTTCCTTATCTCCCAAAACCTTACATATTGTAAAATGAGTGTTGATTAGATATTTGGTCTCTTCTTGAAGGGTTGGAGCCTTTCTTGCTTCTTACAACCACTTTCATAGCCTTCATTATATTTTCCTTTTCAATGTTGTTATTTCCACTCATAGTGTTTAGGGGTGGACAATGTCTTTGCAAATTCAATCTTGAATCATAATATTTCTAATTAAGATTTTTTAAAGCCCTTGGCTTATATGCCTTGCCATTATTGTGGTTTAATAATGTTTTGTTTCTCACTTGGTGGATTGGAGTAAACAAATTGGTTTGGGTATCTTCAAGATAAGTATTTGGGAAAACATTTTCTATGCAATCAAGGTGGTTCTACAATAGTTATTCAATTTAAACAAAATTTGTTAGAGTTGCCTTGGAGATAGCAATATCCTTCAAGGGATTTTGGTAATAATTCATTCCATATTCTTTCTTATCACCCCTTTGTTAATTTCCTTTTTTTTTTGTTGGGTGCCATTATATGCGAACATTTTTTATTTTCTTTTATTTTTCCTTCTTGAAACTTCTATGAATTCATTTAGTCAATTTGTGAACCATTTCTATTGAGATATGAACTTTGAGTTTTTTCAATTTGAGTTTTCTCCTTTCCCTTACCTTACATAACTTGCATCTTTTTTTTGACATCCACTTTTCCTTTACCTTCAACTTCAACTACACACCTTGAAGCATTTCACCTAGCCCATATAACTTGACAATTCCCTACTTGGTGTAACAGACTTCCATAGAAGTGGCAGATAAGATATTTTTAAAAACAACTTTTACCTCTTTTCCACTCACCCCACAATGCTTATCGTCAAAACCCACCCATGTTTAAGGTTTATCATTATGCAAAACCTAGGGTCCCATCTCTTGTGATTGTTTGGGTCTTTGCCCATGATCTTCCCAACATGAGCTGGCATTGTCTTGTCGATGGGTCTATATTTGAATGGCAAAACCTTTAATGAACACTAAAACAAAATTTTCAAGCCGTGTGGGAAATCTAGGTTGAACATTAAAACCCATTCTTGGTAGATCCCCATATCCCAAGGTGTCATGTGTGGGGTTACCCTTAATAACTTCTTAGTCCCTTTGGGCACAAAGGAATTCAAGTACATGAAACATGTACTTTCATCCATTTGAAAGTTGAGGTCTTCAAATTTCATTGCATTGTTCATGAGCACAACCCAATCCACAACAAAATGAGTAGGAAGCTTGGTACCTAAAAAGTTGGCAATAATTGTGTGTGGAGTGTGATAGTTGATTTCATGTTGAAAATTCTCCATTGGCAAGTCTTCATGTGGAACTTGCTAAAGTTCTTGGATCAATGGAAATTTGTTATTTTTTGTTATTCTCACCCCAAGGGATTTCATTTGCTTCTCCCATGTTGATTTTTTTGTTTGTATGTGTTCTCAGGAGTTCCAATGCAATTGCATGTTGTTTTCACTTTATAGGACTTGACACTTGTTGAACAAAGCCATCTTTTGTAGGCCCAATCCAATTACCAAACATCTACCACTAAACTAAACAAGCAATTATGAAGACTACCATCTAAATCTAATGGTTGCCACGCTTCTAAACACGGTTGCACTCACCATATTTGAGCAATTAGAGCTGGAGACAAACAAATTCTGAGAATTGCTAAAAGAAAGACACTTAATAAATAAAAAAACAATGCGAACTAAACATCGGTGATCACCCTTTCAAAACCTAGGACACCATCACCACAGATCTTCAAAGACACCCAATAGTGCTCCCCCACACTCAAGCCCAGCCAACTCACTAAGTGGGTATCTTCAAGAGACTATCAGTCAATGAAATTTCAGGTTTGCATCACACTTGCATTTTGAGAATTTGATTTCTAAAATCAAGCAGGAGACTGCATCTCCATCTCCATTGCAGTGGCTAACTGTTTTCACCTGAAGAAGAAGGCAATTGGAACCTTGAAGGCTTTATGGGAAAATTTAGGGTTTGGGGGGAGGGGGGGAGTGGGAGGAGACTGACAATATTTGAGTCTTACATTTAGTCCCTTGCTTTGGGAAACAAAAAACTCGCAGCCAAAATTATTTATGTTTTTGTGCTTCACACGAGTTTAATACAACTGGTGAGTGGTGACAGCCATTTATCTGGCAGCATTGGTTGTTCTCCAGTGGACAATAGGACCAACCCAGATTAATCATTACACTTTCTTTGCACAAATATGCCCCCACATCAAGTGAATACACGAATTAGGTCAGTTTCCACATTTAACAAAACGAATAATAATAATAATTTTCAAAAAATGAATTTCTTTTTAAATTTTTAATTTATTATAATATTGTGACATGAATAGTCAAATTATTCAGAATGTAGCTTATGATAACTATGATGATTTTCAACATGAGGACTTTCTATTTTCACAAAGTTTCATTTCACTATTTTGAGGATTATTTAATGACAAAACTGACCTTAGGGTAAGGTATATGTAATTAACTCTGGTTTTAAAATTAACATCAATTCCACAGGCCAGCAGTATTTATTTTTTTTGGTCTCATTTTGCTATGATGGCTATTTGGCATACCTGAGCTTGCCAAGAGGGTCCCACAATAAACCCTTGCATTTGAGCTAGCCATCCTACATTGTCAGTTGCAAATTGCCTAGGGGTTATGGTGGTGGGCAGCTTGTTCTCTTTTTAACATGCAAGGGTAGAAATTTTGCTAGTCTGATTGTTGGCATTTTGTTGGTGTTAGGATGATGTTAGTAGCAAACCCTAAACATCAAGTGTGGCCATACTCTTAGAGAAGAGGCCTCACTTAAGAATCTGAAGGTATGCCAGGTGCTTGGCTTATTACTACTGACTTGTGACCCATACATGATACAAGGCTTGTTTCATGACTTCCATCTCTGTAGGCTAGTCACCTATGGAATTCTTTCATAATTCTTTATAATTTTACTTTATAAGTAGGATGGATACTTTGGGCTTAGAGCCCTTTTGGTACAACTCTGGTTATGTCAGGGTTCAAAGTTGCATTTTCAAACTGAGGACATACTTTCAGCTACTCCAGTGGCTAAGGGTAAGGCTGTGTAAGCAGGCGGGTTGGGAGTTCCAATCTCAACTGGAAACTACTCTGGTGGTTAGGGTTGAGGTTGTCACCAGAGTTATTCAATACAAAAGCTTCATTTCAAACCAGGCTTCCAGTCCACTGATGTACTGGTCACAATTTTTTTGAAGTGTACCATAAGGCCTGAGCAGAAGAAGAAGGGGCCTTCCCAAGATGACAAAAGGGCCTGACACATGGTGATAGCCAAGGGCTAGAGTGAAGCAACAGCCACTAGTTTACCAGGAGAGATGGATGGATGATCCTTCCATCCTTCCAGCCAAGCCCATTGGCCCCCAATTCTTCCAGGAATGCCCACCAACAGCAAGCGGTGCACCATGAGGGATGAATGGATGGATGATGAATTCATGTAGCTAAGTGCATTGGCCCCCAATTCTCCCAGGAATTTCCACCCTCTTCAAGGGGCCTTACTCTGGCATTGAAACCTTGGAGAATTTTCTCTTTGGTATTTGAGAGACTTTATCAGAAGGTGCAGTCACCTTCTCTTTGGGTAGGAGGCCATTGCACATAAGATGTCATTCAGGGAAGAATTACACATAATATTGCCTCTCACCCCCTCAACAAAAGATGCAAAATAAGAGGAGATACCTTTACAAACCATCAGGCCCACAAAGATGCCAGCTCTATTTTGCTCAGGTAAAGGGTAAGGTAAGGTGTGATCCAAGAGACAAAATGACCCCCATTTTGCAGTGTAAGTTACCATTTTTGCCATTATGTATCTTCAAAATTGTACAAGAATGTGTACATGGGTGGGCACACCTTGTCATCTTTTGGGCAAAGTCTGAAGCTCAAGAAGCAGCTCTCTCCTTGGTACACCCTAACTCATTAGAAGTAACCCATCCGTAAGGGGAATTGTTGGGAATTGTTTATCAGCTGCTTTGCATGCACGGGATAATCATGGCTGATGGTGGCTTGATTTTTCAGCTATGGACCCCTGAAAGGGTCCCCCCTTCACCCCCATCCCTGTATTTTTTTGGGCCTTGTCTTCTGCAAAGCCCCACATGAGGGGCCCTACCCTCAATGTTGTTGATGATCAAGTGTCACCCACCATTGCAATCTCTTTATGTCATAACTAAATAATGTACCATCAGATGATTTCAGTGCTGACGATATGAGATCATAAGAAAATGGAAAAAAAAAAAAACTGTCAACTGAGGACCGCTTAGCACAACCCACAAAACAAGTGTAGGAATGACTTGCAATCCTCAACATTTGACAAATTTGTTCATGCTCAATAACCCTCACACATCCTAAAGCTAGTAGAGTTCTGAGCATATATGGAACCCTTCTTTTTCGTTGCCTGTTACCATTGAAGTTGGCTTGTGTAAACTCCACAAGATGTCTCAAGATTGATGGTGAGTTTGCTTCTCAATCCAGCAGCCAGGTCTATTCTTTCCTTATTATATACCAACTACTCCAAAAGAAATTACCTTCTTTGGTGGCGATGAGCAAGTCTGAGGCAACTTTGGAGCTGAGCATATGAGCTTCTATAGGCTTGTCAAAACATCTCCTTTACTCCAATCTTCCTTTTCTCTGGGTTGAAATTCATCGAGGGGGAGCAATATATGCACCTCAACAAACAAAAATTGATCCAACTTTGAGTTGGATTAACATGATTATTTGGAGCAGGCGATAGTTGAGGAGATAAGCCAAGAATTGGGTAAACATGATACAATATTCAACTTCAAAGTTCAAACATATCAGCTTCTTGAAAACAACACACATTGTTCAAGACAAACTCTCAATCACAAATGACTCAAGGCAAGAGGAACTATCAATCACAAATCATTCAATACTTTAGCCCTGATTGCTCAATGGGCTCATGTGTCCCTAGAGATTACATAGGGAAGGGTCGGGACTGTTCAAGCCTTTTCTATTGGGGGCCCTACAGCAGGGTTGACCACAATTCATAAGCACCAAAAAAAACAGAATAGCTTACCTTGATTATTTTGACACCATACAATGGGATTGATTTTTTTCTATATCTTTAGGATCGGCCGTATATATATCTAGTTTCAGTACTTTTGTCACAACTCAACTTTTGCTCATCTGGCCCCCACTCTTATTTATTCGTTATTACAAATAGTCCCTCCTTATTGCATTTACTCCAAGACTCCTTCCTCCATATAGCACTCTCTTTGCATAACTTACCCCCCCTCCCCCCCAAACACAAAAACAGAAGCAACAAGTAACCATAGGTGCAACCCAAAACACTAAGCATAGTCAACAAGAATAACAAAAAAGCTGAATTTGATCTCTTACATATAACAAAAGCAAAGCACAAAACAGAAACAACAACAAAAAGTTAGATTTGATATCTTGTACTTATACAGTCAAAACATCACAAACAAAATCAACAACAAACCTCACCTGGCTTCTTACCCCTCTCTCCCCTCCCCTCCTCTCCCCTCCCCAAATAAGAAGAACGTGTGATCTTACACAGACAGAAGGAACAAACCAAAACACAAAACAGAATCAACAACAACAATAACAAAAAAATTTCTAGTTTGCCACCAACAACAAAAACAACAAATGCCAATAATGGGCTTTCATTACAGACCTGGATGAGCAAGACAGCCCCCAAAACAACAACTGCTGATTATTCCAGTGTCTTGTGTTTTTATTCACCAAGTACACAGTACAAAGCTCCTACCACTTTCAGGTGCAGTCAATTTAATACCCACCTCACTGCTATACCAAGCTAGCAACTTGCAAGCCAGCTTCTTCTTCTTCTTTTCTCTCTCTTTTGTTTTCTTCTCTTAAAGCCCACCACTCAAATCAAGCAAACTAGCTAGCTAGCAAAGTCTCTTGAATGTGCCCCATTATTTTGTCGTTCCTTTTATGTGGCCTAGACATTGTTCTCATTCTTCTCCTCTTGCTCAACTTCCTCTTCATATAACCTTCCATTAAGTTAGCCCTTTTCCTTTCATTGTGTAGCGTTGTTGTAGGCATCCTAGCTCTATCATCATCCATCTGTCATCTCCGTTTCTATTACAAAAAGGGTGGGCGAAAAAACAACAAAAAACTAAGCCCTACTTAATTATATGATGTAAGAGATTGAATACCTACCCAGCCTCATTTTGCAAAGGAAGAAGTGGGTTTTTCTGGTTTCTGTTGTGTCTCACCTAGATTGTTGTCATTTCAGTTTGGCTTCTTTATTGTGGGTTTTGGGTTCTACAGTTTCCTCCTTTCTTAATGAATTTCTTCTTCTCACCACCTTTGAAGTCTTTGATGTGTGATTTTATTTTATTTTGTGGGGGGCAATTTTTTTGGTTGTTGGTATTGCATTTAGCCTTGGGTGAACCAACCAGCACTCATGTTGGTACCATGGTAAAAATCCCAAAATTCAATTAGATTATTTTTAAATGTGACAAATATCCTCTTCGTAAACAAAATTAGGGTCTCTAAGTTCAAATCTAACATTTTTTGGGGTTAATATGGCCACTAAGAGGCCTCACTCAAAAAGGCCAAGGTACCAAAGGGAAGGGGGTGGGTTCACCCTGGCCTTGAGTTTAGAGGAAAAATAAAAAAGAGGTGATGGTCCTTGTAGATACATAAACTCTTGTAGACTCTCTTGGGTTTTATTATTCCAAGTGTACATTGTGAAGAATTTTGAAGAGTTTGTGTGGGAGCCCTGGGGTAGATTATTGTCATTTCAATTTGGTTCCTTTGTTATTATTATTAAAGTCCCATAAAGTTTTATTAAAAAACACACCATAGATTAGAAAAATGTACAAAGGAATAATATCAAAGAAGAGAGAGAAATAATAAGATTTCAAGTTAGCTCAAAGTAGGTGTGAAAATCTCTCCGTGTCCATAACCGACTGCTTGCACTAGGTCAGCCATATTTATATGTCAAAAATCAACGGTTTGTGATAGATTAGTCATGGTGATTGGAAGTGTGTTGTCAAGGGGTGGAAGTCGGGAAGTAGTTAAACCTATGGCTATCATTTGACTTAAGATGGAAAATGCTTGCATTTTTTGTAATGTTATTAAAACTTTTTGACAAATTTTTTTGACCAAGGTAGAAAGTTGAAGGTCCTTTAGTTGTTTCAAGTTTCATATGACATTGGCATAATTATGTAAAAACACATCGACATGTTTGTGTAAGCAATCAAATATTTCAATCGTTAATGGGAAGAATTGATTGGTGGGGTGTTAGTCGTGATAATTTCTTTTTTTGGCTTGAGCTACATCAAAGGTGACAAATTTTTGAATTGTGCAAAATCAAGGGAGTAAATCTGATTATGGGTCAACAATGAAAACGTTAATTAAGGTGCAAATTTCATCTTTGGTAAGCACAATGTCAATTCATTAACGAAAGAATTTGAATATGGTTGAAGGAAGTGCATGTAATTATTCTCATCCCATGTGAAAATTAACATTTTCAACAATGATGATAAAAATGTCACAAATTGCATCATGGGCTCCAATGCGTTTATTGTCATTAACACAACAAAAAAGGTGAATACCCATAGGGTTGATAGAATGTGTGCACACACATTAAAGAATGTTTACAATTGAAGGATGAGATAATTCAAGTCATGTACAAAGTGTTATGAAAAAAATTGGAAAAAAAATCAAAAGGTTGAGAAGACTAATTGAGTTATAAGTCAAATGTTTGTCCTTGGGATAAAACATGATAAAATTTGAACGTGATGAACTTTAAATATCCTATCAAAATGCATGTTAAAAAGAGTACGATGGTGTAGATGTTTCAAAACGGAATCTTGAAATTGAATCATTTGTTGTTCAATGAGTTGTTCAAATAAAAAAAAGATAAAGAGGCTGGGATCATAGAAAATCACATTTCACCTTGAAATGTTGCTGAAAAGAAAATGTGTTGTTGACCTTTGTGAAAACCTTTGTTATGGGTTTTGAGTTCTATGGTTCCTTTTTTTTCTTTTCATTCATTTTTTTATGTTTGCTGTCTTTATAAAAAAAAGAATTAGATTTGGGGAAAATTTTGTATCATGGGTGTTGGTGGGTTTTTAACTGAAAAAAAGGGTACAAAAAGCTTATGTACCTTGTGAAAAACATTACTTAATTATTTTCAGTCTTGGGTCTCATTACTTAGTGCAAATGCACATTGTGAGAAAGAATTTGAAGAGTGTATTTATTTGGGGTTTTGAAAATTTGAAACTTTTCTCCCTCAATTTACTTGCTTACTTACTTAGTATGAATCTTTGTATTGCTGTGTCCTCTGTGCATTGGTGGTTTGTTTTTTCTCTCCAATTTTTCTTTTTGCAACAGCAAGTGCCATTCATTCTTTCTTTCTATTAAGTCTCTGCAATCTCCTCCGCCTTTTGTGTCTTTTGTCCAGAGATTTTGGTGGGTGTGGTTTTTCCCCCCCCCATTGTTTCTGCAAGGAGAAAGTGGCATTTCTTTGTATTGTATTTGTTTTGCAAGCTCCAGCAGAAGCAAAAGGCTTTCTTCTTCTTCTTCATGTCCAGTTCTCAGGGTAATTTTCCATGTCCAGTCTTAGCAGTTAGTAGCTAGAGAAGTATTTTGAGTGGGTTTTCTACTTGCTTGTGAAAAATACTTGTTCTTTTAAAGAGAGCTCTTTTAAAGAGCTAAGAAGCTTCAGCCAGGCATTTCCAGAGTTTGAAGGAGATCTGAACAGAAGAGTGTCTGTCCTTTGGATTGTCTCAGCTCTTCTTCTGCAAGCAAAATCTTCTTCTTCTACAGTTTTGTTTGATTTTCTTGTAGCCATCAATATCTTCTTCAGTTTGAAGACAGTTTTGTTTGCTTCACAAACTTTGGACATTTCCAAAAGTTCCCTGTTGCAAGCATTCCAAAAGGAGGCCTGCTCCTGCATTGAGCATTCCAAAACTCCTAGCACTGGAAGGAAGCTCACTGTAGGAGGAACTCTCAGTGTAAGTAGTAGTACCATCCACAAATTCATGAAGCTCACAGGATGATGCTGATGAATACTGAGAGGTTACATGAATTCAAGTGTAGGACTCAAGGACCAACAAGGATGATGATGATGATGATGTTGCGTTGCTGCTGTTTGCTGAAGAAAATGCTGCTGCTGTTTCTTCTCATCGCCATAGCCTCTCTTGTGTCTACATTTCTCCATCAAGCGTCTTCCATCACCACCACATTTCCTCTAGTTTATGAACAACAACATACCAGCTCCATAGCTCACCGGAACTCTCATGATCAAAGCAGCTTATCTGACGACACGAGGAGCAAACCTGCTCATCAGTTCCAGGGTCACCCAAAAACCCTAGCTATGCTACAGGCTCCCCTTGCCCGACGGAAGTTGTTGCAGCACCACCACAACAAGGCTTTGTTGCACAAGACCACTACGATGAAGAAAGAGAGTGCAGGAAATCAACAGGGTGGCGAGAACAAGGGTTACCAGCGTCATGGCGGGAGACTGGAGCTTCAGCGAAGAGATGAGCGTTGTCATGAGCTGCTGCTGAGGATCCAGTCAAGCAGCAATGATCATCATCAAGCCGCCGCCGCCGCCGATGATTTGCAGCGGCTCCATTGCGCAGTCATTAGAAGCTCTCTTAGGGTACAAGCGTTGAGGAAACGAGCTGTGCTGCGGTCGCAGCCTGCTGCTGCTGCTGTGGGATCCAAAGTTGTTGCAGCTGCAGGTAGTTGCGTCGAGCTTCCTCTGACGTCTTTTTTGTAGCTGGATTTCTTTGAGCACCAGCCAGGGTTCTAAACTTTCTCAAAGGATTTTTGCAACTTCTACCACCACCATTGCAGATTCAAAGCTTCAAAATTCCCTGTCAGCAGCAGATGTTGTAGTAGGACTTCTTGTTCAGCAGATGGCAAAAGTGGGCAAGCTAACATGGAGGTAGCTGGTTGTTCTTTCTTTCTTTTGTAGGTGGGTTTGAGGCACCAGTGTCGGCATCAAATGGAGAGTATATCACCACTGTAACACTGGGAACACCAGGTCGGGTTTTCTCAGTGATAGTAGACACAGGGAGTGATCTGACATGGGTGCAATGCTCGCCCTGCTCTGATTGTTACCCTCAAAATCAATCCCTGTTCAGCCCTAGCATGTCGACATCATACTCTAAGGTACTAACTACACTATACAATGCTCTCTCTTGTTGTTGTGTAGGTGCTTTGATGATGCTTGAATTCTCCTTGTTTGGCTGGTGGTTGTAAGTATAGTGACCATGCATGCGCACTACTGTATCTTCTCTCATTCGGTGGAAGGATGGATCGCTTGTTCTGCAGCTACCATGCAACAGTGCACTCTGTACGGGTCTTCCTTTCCCAATGTGTAACAACAATAGCTGTGTATATTGGTATGCTTATGGGGATGGGTCTCTCACTACTGGTGACTTTGTCTATGATACAATCACACTTGACATTACCAATGGTCAACAACAGCAGGTACATATGAATCCTTTTATATGTTTTCTTCATGACAACCATAAGAAACAATTCTCAGTTGCTGAAGAAGTTCTTCTCCTTGTATGCAAGAGAATTTGCATTTATTATATCAGTCAGAAGTGATGAACATATCAGAAGAGTTGGATATGCAAGTTGGTTGTGAAATTTTCCCTCCCAAGAACTCAACAGTGAGACCATGACTTTTGCTATCATGAGATTAGGTTCTTGAACTTTCTCAAAGATAAAATCAGGAGGACATGGATTTATTGGATACTCAACAAACCCCCTCTTTCATTTCCTTTCGGGGATTGGCTCAATCATTGGCTTCTATGGGCACATACATAGAAAGAAGAAAGAACTAAAAGTCTGCTATTGCACTTCATGTTGTGTGTGCAGGTTCCAGATTTTGCATTCGGCTGTGGGCATGATAACGAGGGTTCATTTGCAGGAGCAGCTGGGATCTTAGGATTAGGTCAAGGCCCACTTTCATTTCCATCTCAGTTAACATCCATCTTCCAAGGAAAATTCTCCTACTGTTTGGTTGACTGGCAAGCAGCCCCAAATCAGACAAGTCCACTACTGTTTGGTGAAGCTGCAGCTCCATTGCTCCCTGGTGTGACATATATTGGACTGGTGACCAATCCACAGAATCCAACATTCTATTACGTGAATCTCACAGGCATAAGTGTAGGGACTCAACTCCTTACCATTCCTGAGGGGACTTTTGACATAAACCCAGTTGGAGCTGGTGGAGCTATTTTTGACTCAGGAACAACAATCACAACACTTGCAGAGGCTGCATATACAGCAGTGCTGAATGCCATGAATACTTCAACCATGGTCTATCCACGCACCGAGGCTGTTCCAGGACTTGACCTATGTTTTGCAGGATCAAATGCTCAACTGCCCAATGTTCCAACTCTTACATTCCACTTTGAAGGTGCAGATATGGTGCTGCCGGTGAGCAATTACTTCATATTCATTGAGAGTAGCCAGGCATATTGTCTCTCCATTTCTCAGTCGCCCGATATGACTGTCTTGGGCAGCATCCAGCAACAAAACTTTCAAGTCCTCTATGATACAGTTAACAGGCAAATTGGATTTGTACCCAGAGTTTGCACTGGAGTCACACTCTAAATCCTTGCAACATGACATTGCCAGTGGCCACCTTCAGCACAGCTTTTCAGGCATTTTTCTTCAGACAGTGATATACTGATGAATTCCTGGGCCAATTTTGTTTTTTAGGATGCACAGTAGGACCCTGTACATTTGAGCAGTTTTAGACAACACTTGGGAGTTCACTACCCAAATTTTGATTATGAGGATTTGGTTTAGAAGGATGGGTAATAGTTAAATAGCTCAACAGAATACAGACAGCTTTGATATCAGTGCCGGGCTGATATATTTGCAAGGGGAAAGTTTAAATGACCACATTTTTTAGTGTTGCAAGTTCTGAAGTACTTTGCAGGTATGACTTTTTTCTTCTTGTTGCTACCTTGATTAGAAACAAATATGCTTCCAGTGTCCAGCAGATGTGGATTTGTATGTCTGTAAACCTCTTGTGTCATAAAATTAGCTGCTGTAATGGTTTCCAGGCATCTGCCAATGCAGGAGATTTTTACATAACCCTTCAGGGAGTGGAAAAAAAATATTTCAGCTAAAATTGTTGAACTGCAACTATTGCACAAGAATTGTCACTCGATTGTTGCATCTTCTTCTTACAGATCTGCATGGATAAATCCAACTATTATGATCCCCAAGAACTCAGCATGGAAACTTTTGCTGCTGCACAACTCGAAGGTTTGCTGGTTCACAGGATTTAGAATGGCAAAATTTCACCATGATAATGACACGTGTAACTCCAGGATGCAGTTGTAGTTTGCACCAGCATGGTAAATCCAGTGCAAACCAGCAACTGAAACTTTTGTGGTCTGCCTCACCCATTGTTTGTAGAGCATGTTGCACATGGCCCATGTTGCCCACGACCCACTTTTTGAGCAAAGAATGAAAGAGAAGGGCAATGTGAGAAGCATTTGTGATACCATCCCAGTGAGGGAAGCACAGCACACATGCTTTCATTGATTGCAATTTCAGATCAGTTTGTGCAACACCTTGATTATAGAGTCTCTTCTGAACCCCCTGCATCACCAGTTTTTCAAGAAATGCTGCATGGTTGATAGTTAATGGCCTTAGTCCATTTTGTCTAAGCATAGTTTGCAGCTGTGAGGTTATCATAGTTTAGTAGCAAATCAGCGCTTTCCGGTGTGTCACCTCATTACTGGAGCATGATGATGGGTTACTGTTATGTGAAAAACCCATGACTGATCTTTTGACATGCAGCTCCTATCATTCATACAGGATGTTGACTCCTGCATTCAGCATACATGTCAATGAGGCTACTCCCCACAACAGATGGAACTCCCAACCAGTTTGAATTGTCTGTTCAGGAACACAACTGCTGAGTTCAACTCATAAGCTAGCATTTGCAATAACCATCTGAACAGAATATGAATCTGATCATTGTAAGGTATAAAATTTTACAAATTCACTTAATGGTTTATCACTACCAGATTTTTACAAATGATTTATTGCTACTGGGTTTTTGACAATTCCTTTACCCCAAACATCAGACTAACCAGGGCAGCATTCTACTTCTGGGAATTATTTCATTCACTTATGTACTGTATTAAAACTACTCATCTAAATTAATTGAATTCCGCTTGTAGATCCTCATTTAGCCTTAACTACTTCAGTGGCACAAATATGCTACTGTCGCCATTAGCAACTTCATGGTGTTACTTCTGCTGCAAGTTAGCCTGCTCATTACAGATACATGCTGAGGTCACTCACTCTTTGCACACTTACAGCAAGTAAAATAATTACACAAGTGCCCCAAAGTACAGAGAAGTGAGAGCGTCTTTGTTCTTCAGAAAAGTCCTTTCTAATACTTCCCTATGACTGCAGACAGTTACAACTTTCTCAACTGACAGTCCTAATCAGGAGGTGAGTTTGGCTACTTCTGGTTGTCCTTTATTTCAACAGTCTATCATGGTTGGCTATCACCTTGTTCAGTTAACACTGGATCAGCTACTCACTGTGGAGTTGGGCTAGCTATGTTTCAGGTAGCTGTGGTTCAGTTAGCCATGGTTTGGCTATCCTCTTCTGCCAGAAGTACTAATTCCTAACAATCATTGCTGGAAACCGCAGGAAAAAACACATTAGCAGAAGCCATGTTATGTTAGTTCTAGCCAAACAAAAACAAACACAAGAAGAATATTGAGCATAGACATAAACCTCATGTCATTCACAATGTATTGGAGCATCACCATCACCAATGGCAGTGTGTAGCAGCCATCCATCAATCCCCAGCAAGTGACTTCTTCATGAGCTTGTGAGAGTGCGTGTAGCTAAGCAATGAAATATTTGACTTACAGCAAGGACTTCATAATCAGAAAAGCCTGCATGGGACTAAACCTCGTGGACTGTCTTCACAAACAAAGTCACAAAAGGGAGATGCGTGCATTTGCATTCATTACACATACATTCTCCATTTTACAGTTTATAAATCAATTCAGCATTCAGTTTCAAGAAACTTCAGCAAGTGCAAGGCCTTCTTCCATTCACAGGTCTGAAGATCAGTGGGATATGTGCACATCCAGAAATGGAGACAACTATCAAGTTCAATTTCTCAGTTCAGCTTTGCTCTACCCATGTTGTAAATCAAGGTTCACATTCACCACATTTCAAGCCTCACCACTTTTCAAGACTCTCATTACCAGGATTATGGGCCCCGGCATGGAAGAAGAAAGCCATAAGTTTGCTGAACAAGAGCAAACCCAGAGCAGAAAAGAGGAGAAAGTTTCACACTCACTCAAAAGAAGTCCCAAGCAACACACCTTGAGAGTGATTCACTGGTGCAGTGCAAAGAAGCAACTGAACTGAAACCCTTCGGATTTGCACATCCTCTACAAATGTCACTAGCATGGCAACAATAACAGCTTCTGCAGTCTCTAAGCTCAACTTGCACCTGTGAGAGAGCTCCCAGCCAGATGAAACAAACAAGAACTTTGCATGAAAAGAAATTGCAAAAGAGTGCTTTACCAGGCAAACCATACTCTTGGAGGAGGTTTCGAGACAGAAACAGGTTCAATTGCCAACCTACTCCCAAGCCACAGAATGGGTGATGAGGGCAAAGGATCATTGACTTCAGGAAGATGCATTGGCAGGTCAGAATCATTAGACCGTTACATACGGGTCAGGATCAAGAACAGACCAGTAAAGTGTGTGATTCCTTAAAAGCTTTCAAAGCTCACCCAGCATACTGTTCTTGTAACAGTTGCAGTGCCAGTCCTAGCTCAGGTTCCCTGTTGTTCAAGATCTGAAGCAAGGTTCTGATTGTCATCACTCCTCAGACTTAGCACTGCCTCATGGAACTCTTGTCCAGGTAGTTGCTCCTGTACTTTTTTCCAGTGAATACAATTTACAGGTGGAAACCCTTATTTTGAAACACAAAAGTTGTACACACCAAACCAACAAGACTCAGCTCCAGGACAACACCTGAATAAATAAAAAATGAGTTTGGAATTGTGGTATTGCTTGCTTCACAAAGACAAAGTACTGTTGTACAGAAGTGGCAAAGAGGAAAAGAAAGAGTCTACAATCAAATGCAGTTTTCTCAGGCACAAAAAAAATACCATAGCAATTTTTGAGATGAAAACTATACAGAATGACCCCAGAAAGCAAACTACAGCCATCTTGCAAGCACAATCAAGTCTCTATTGGATAAATTAGAATCCAACAAAATGGAAGCAAGGACACTTGGTATCAGAAACAAATGTTGGTTACAGACCACCAGGGAATGGCAGATGCCATCAGATCTGTATCAAAGATGAGGAGGAGCTGCTCAGATCAACCCTAATAATACTACTCTCATTACAAGTGCACAACCAACATTAACATTCCCCTAGGTAGCAGAGTTTCACAAAGTAACAAAGCTACCAAGCAAGCTTTCCATTGGTGCATGGCACTCATCCAAAAAACCCATAACCCTAAAGTCTTTGACATATATGCATACACTATCCATGCCTGAGCTAGACTGCACAAGGAAATCATGAACTGTATATAGAAGAGGAGAAATGGGCAACATTTATCCGCCTAGTCATAAAAGGCCAAACCAGTCTACAGATCAAATTCATCATCCTTCAAGGCCTCCTGTGCAGCTGCCTCTTCTTCTTCATCATCCAGCACAAAGTAGGGATTATGCACAACGGGCCGGAACTTGTAGCCAGTGTAAATGTAGAAGGCCAGTGCAGCCATCTCTTCAGCAAAGTTGCTGGCCCATCTGTACTGATATGCGGTGACTGTTTCAAGTGCAAATACTACAATGCGTGTGAAGTAAATGTAGCTCACAACCACAATGTAGTACTGACGGAACAGCATCAGCTTCACCAGGTTCCTTGCTGCTTTGCCATCAGTCTGGGACGCCTCTCTCAAATGCTTGATTGACCACACGATGGGAAACAACACCGCACAACAGCAGATGATGTCCAGGAGGATAAAAACCTGCTTCAATGTGAAGAAATCTTTCTGGGATGGACCAGATTCATCATAAACAATAAAAGCTGCATTGGCAAAAATCTGGAGAGGAATAACAATCATGAGGAGCTTCTTCTCCTTATCTTGAAGGTAGGGTTTCAAGAAGGACCAGCCTGTACCGATAAGAATAATCACAATGAACAGCATCCCACCTCGCAGGAAGTTGAAAATGTAGTAGGCAACATCCCAGCCATGTGGTGTCCCCGTCCTCTTCACGAACTGCTTGTCCTCCGCCTCGCAGATCAGATTCAGGGCCTTGAGAACGATCAAGACGGCCATGAGAATGTGGATGCGGTGAACTGAGAGCCTCTGCCTCCAGCAAATGTAGATCCAAATTCCTAGAAGTACAACATGCACCAGAAAAAAAGTGAAGTAGAGCAGCGGCAGCTGAGTCTGACCCATGGGCAAATAGTCCGGAGATCCATTCTCTTTATTGTACATTGAGGTAGTGACTTCCATGGTGACTTGCGCACGCAAGCAATTCTCAAAAAACAAGCTGTATTCATCCGAAGTCGATACCGTATAGAGAGGCATAGAGTACAACGGAGTTTTCTCTTCTGAAGCTTGAGGCAGATCCTGTAAAGTAAAAAGAACCCGAATAGCATCATTATCAAGTAGACAATCTACCTTATCGGCTTCCATACTATTGTAAAGAGGAAGCAGATCCGCAAAAGTTGACAGAAAAAACCCCATTCTGGTTCTATCACCGTCCGGCAACTGCGCATCAATGATGGTGATGTTGACAACACCTCCCACCTCAAACCCAAAAGTCTCAAACAATATAAATGGCCTCCAGTCATCCTTTATCGTCAAGTGTTTAATCTCCGCGAGACAAGAAGGCAACAGATTCACCACCGAGAACAACAGGGTCACCAGCAGTACCGACGGCAAAACACCACCACCACCACCCACCGCCATCGGGCCTTCTCTCTCTCGTACCCTTCTTCCACCACTAATAAGAAAAAAAACCCTGCGATTCTCACTAGGTATCGTCCGATCTACTGCTCCCAAAACGTGAACTAGGGTTCGATCCCACTCGCACCTAACAGCAAACCTCACAGCTTCCTCCCCAATAGTAGATCAAGAAGAAAAACAGCCAAAAAACAAACGCATGACTACAAACAATCTCCTTCGAAAACAATCTCTCTCTCTCTCTCTCTCTCTCTGTGCCCTTCAGGTAGCAATCAACTAGGGCATTCCTAACACAAACAGAGATCGACAGTTTCCAGAAGCTGGAAAAAAACCCGAGAAAGCGAGAAGAGGAGGAGGAGAGGAGGTGGAAGTACGCGGACAACAACCAGTTTTTGTTCCACCACAACTACTGCCACTACCTACCAGCACCAAGGCAGCAACGAATGCGAAGAGAAAAAGGGAGGAGAAATTATGGCCCTAATGAGCAAGAAACAAAAACGACCAGAAAAGCAAGAGTTGTGGAGTGATTGTGTTTTTTGGCGAAAATGTTTCAACCATGCTCTCCTACATTTAGCCAAATTTGGCTACATCCTCTTGTGGATGATCGCCA
>Ga0209208_10004095_pt1 | contig 20776 bp, 16 predicted proteins | sample S1TSphfallax_3_FD_187694 | JGI IMG/M metagenome (GOLD analysis project Ga0209208, IMG submission 187694) | Host-associated microbial communities from peat moss isolated from Minnesota, USA - S1T2_Fd - Sphagnum fallax MG (SPAdes) (version 2) | ecosystem: Host-associated > Plants > Peat moss >...
CAAGGTCATGTTCACGTGCGGAGGCGCAGATTGCAGGATCTCATTGGGTACGCTCAACCGCAATGCAACAGCATTCAAGTCCCTCGCAGGTGTTGCCGATGGCTGCCGCTGCTGCTGCAGCCTGAATTCGCCTCCTGCTGGAAGTGGGTTGAAATCTCGTGATGGTCGGACCCTAGAGTCTTGGAGCGCGGTAGCTGCTTGGAATCCATCAACCATTTCATCCAGAGCTTCTTGTCGTTGTCCGCCTCCTCCTCTACCGGAGGATGCCATGATGTCCCCAGTAGGTGCTCCTGCCTCTGGATTGATAGCATGAGAGAAAGATGCTCCAGATCTTTACAACACAGTCTGCAACTGCACCAGCATCAGCATCATCATGCACAATTCACATCAGCAATGTGTGTTTGTTGCTCGGAATCGATCTCTCTTCGAGTACAAAATGGTTCCTAATCTTGTGCTCTTACATACAACCGTGGCACAGCTGTGACCACCACCACCACCATCTCCAAATCCAAATCTATCTCTCATCAGTAAATGATACGTCATTTTTCTACTGATGTAGCAACAACAATTCAAGGCATGAGAAAACACAGTTGGTGAAATTCTGCATGAGAATTTTTTTGTAGTAGTAGTAGTAGTGATGAAGGAAGAAAGACAAGAAGAAGAAGCAAAGGGGAATTTTGAAGAGAAAGTGTAGTGTGGTGTGTCTGTTGAGAATTGAATGGACACAACCCTTCAATCTCCAATTCCCATCAACTCCAAAAGACAAATACCTGATTCAATCTGTTCAAAAGTGTGTATGAAGCAGTGGTGCCCGGATATGAAGATTTGAGGCATTACTCAGGTTATGTATGTGAAATATTCTTTAAAAATTTATAACATAATGATATGCACAATAAAAAAATTATGAATACAGTTAACAGGAAGCATATGCATTCTTTTTTTTCTTTTTCTTTTCATTTGGTGTATATGCATTTTCTGGTTTTCAAACTCGCACTAATCACATGATATGTACAAAGGTTATGAATACATCCTGGCTTTTGGAATTAATTTTTTCCAATCACAGACCTGCCCCACTAAACCATTAGAAAACATCTCAAAAACCAATAACTTGTGGGGGAGTTGAACCTCGGTTTTGTTTTGTAAGGAACTTTGCCCAAGGCAACATGAGTTTCCTGCCCCAACCACACCCCACATACACCCCACCTAACCCACAAACACACACACCACAATAGAAGCCATCCCTATTGTGGATGAGCTCCATAAGTAACCTCTCCATGAATAAAAAGACAAAATTCTTAGTTCAAAATGAAGTGCGAAGTGCAAACTATCATTCAAGTTTTGTAATCCTAGGAATATTGCATTAGCATCATACTTTGCAACAAGACAAATACAAGCCCCACATCCCACATAGTTTGTCACAACCTTCAAATACTTGAACCTAAGATCAAACATAAGGGCAAGCATATTGTGCACCTGTTGTGAATCATAGGCTTGTAAAAATTGCAAAAAAGGTTTGATAATCTTAACAACTTTTATCCACATGTTGTTTTGAAAAAATATAACTCAGCATCAAATGCATCCAAAACATCAAAAACATCATTACTTTATCCAACCTCATTTCCAAAATCAGTGTCAAATTCATACATGTATTAAGAACATCAAATAGTAGTCATGCCCTTGTGATTGGTTCATCACATAAACAACTTTGTTCAAAATAGATGTGAATGTTTTTGCAATTGCCCATACTTCAACCTTACGAACATTTTGTTACAAAATAATCGTTTTTTGTTGCCCATAACACAAAAGAATGGCTTGTTGGAATTCTATTACTTTTTCAAACATGATTATTATCACAACCCCACTTTTGGAAGAATGTGAAGATGACACTTGCACTCCCGAAATGGGGACTTGGGAGTCCTTCGGGACTCCCAAAACTTCAGAGTTCGATTGCAAGGGAAAAAACACCTTGCCTTAAGGCGTTCTTCATGAAATTGGAAAGATATTGAAGTGTAGATGGCGAAAATGGCCTTGCATGAGCCATTTGGACATCTACAACACAACTTATGGTAAAAAGAAGGGCTGAGAGTCAAACTGGTAGTTTGACTCCTGACCACTAAAAGTCGAGAATCGACTCAACCTTGGGGTGTGCAAATGGAATGCGACACACTGTTGGAAAGCTTTCAACGAGAGCTACAAGTTTGCTTTAGACCTCATCCCAATCCGAGGTTTGAGCAAAGACTTATGAATTCAAAAAGTCTCGGGAGTCCAAACCAGGATAGTTTTGGGACTCCTCCTTGGGAATCCCGGGACAAAAAGCCATTCGGATGTGGGTGCCGTGGAGTAACCTAGAGAATACTATATGGGGGAAGGTGGTGGCTTCCCCCGAATCCGGGCTGTGGTGAGTCTTGTGAAGTCCAAAGTTGCCTGTGGCTTGTCCTAGCACCAAAGGTGCTCCAAAATGCAAACTAACCAACTTGTTGGTTGGTTTGATGCAAGTTTGAGTGAGTAACTAAAGCTTGACCCTCTTCCTAGTCCCATCTCGGAACTTCAGCACGCCCCTCTCCCTTTTTAATGCTAAAAGCTAGGAGCGTGCCTTCAAATCCCCACAATTTCGTTGTTTTAGAAACCAAGGCCCATCTTGGGCCTAACTTGGGACTTGGGAGCACGTCAATTACCTTACTAACAAATCTTGTTTTCATTGGGATCTTCAATTTTCAAAGCCACAACCTATTCTCAACACATGCCCTTTCCCATTCATGCTTTCCTTTTCCTGACTTATTTATCCATATGATTGTCTTTTGTAAAAATGTCAGGATTGAGCTTTCACACTGACATGTTTCAGACCTATAATCACATTTTCATCATTAGTAGCATACTAACAAACTTTAGACATAATGTGATCAAAACATGTACCTTCATAAACATATTAAAGTTTCAAAGGGCGATAATTGACAATGGAATGCAATATTGTCACCATAGATATCAAGTTGTTGCTTTCATCTTTCACAAAAGCAATCATACGATGCATTAGATCATATTTTTAAAATAATGAATGTAGTTGACCAACCATGGAAAGCCTTATGGTCTTATGAACTTCAAATAAACCAATGGTAACATGTTAAGGCATCGAAGATTCATTCAAATAATCGATTACCAAGGCAAAGGTGTCCACATCACCTCTAGACATCTAGAGATCAAAACTAGTTGATAGTGTTATTGCCTTAGCAAGCCTTGGCATCACATGTAATTGCATGGTTTTTGTGACCATTATAGGCAACACTTCTTTTACAAAAGTAGCATGAAAAGGAAAAACAACACGCAAGCAAAAGTGTAAGACCGACCTCCTCAACCAAATATTGTCACAAGTGGAAAAGGGCATGTACCCATTGCAAGTATAAAGGACCAAGTCTTCAAGAAATTCCTATTGTGCCTCATCAAACTTCTTGTAAAGATTTGTAGCACCAAAGTATGATGTGATTGCACACCTAAATGACCTAGACCGCATCTTCCCAAGTTGTTGATTGTGACTTATAGCAACAATAACAAGTTCCTCAACAATGGCAAACTTTTTGCAAGTAACCAATTTTGGATGCATAGATTCAACATGGTTATTCAGGGGAGCTTACCATATTTGATAAGGCCTTTTTGTAAAGTAGAGTGTTGGCACAAATCAAGAACACCAATTTGTTTTATTCTACAAATAATGCACCACAACATTTGCATCTTCTCAAGATCCACATGTAATTTGTCATTTACAAAAAAAAAACCCCCAACAAATTGAGGTTCAACTATGTGGTTTTCAAGCTATAGCTTGTGCTTGAATAGTTGCAAGTTGTTGTATCTCAACCTTTGTAGAATTTGAAGCAAAAGCAATATAATTTGAAGCAAGAACAACATAATTTGAGGTAGTAGCAATATCAACAAGATCTAGGGTAATAACAATAGAACTAGCACCAATATAACCATGCATATATGCACGCTTTGAACATCTAATGTTGGTGACATTCCATCAATACCACTGATGGACTCAACCAATTGCACATCATCATTTTCAGCCATTGTTCAAGGTTGTAGAACAAAAATCACAACCTAACCCTAAAAAACCTAAATAAATAAATAAATAAATAAGGTCAAGGTATGAAAACTCATGATTCAATGCAAAAAATCACAAAGAGCATGAAGTCGACAAAGGACATGCACTTTGCACATTGCACTCAAAGCTTTGCCAACAAAACTTTAGCATTTTGCATTCCGCAAAATGTAAAACACTAAACTGTAAACCTTGTGAGCTCCATCTCCATCGACCAACCCTAACCCTAATCCCTAAACCCTAACCAATTATATGCCAAAATGCACTAGTTATGTGTCAAATATGTATATTCATACCATGCATATCCAGGCATATCCATCCATCAGTGCCCGAATATGCACACCAGTGCAATTCCCACCCGGATATGCATGAGCGTTTTATGCTGGATATGTATAAGGACAAATATTTGAAAAATACCAAATTCTGAATATGACTACATGCATATCCGGGGGTCCTATCAAGGTTCATATCTGGAATTTTCGATATATCCAGGCAACACTGGTATAAAGATAGGTCATGTTGATGTTGAATCTGTTCCCAAGTGTAACAATAACAAATCTGATTTCAATTTGGTTTCAAAGTGTGAAGACAAAATTCAATTCAATTGGAAAAGTGTAAATGTAAAATCTATTTCAAACCAATGTGCAATCGCAATCTGAAATTGGAAAATGCAATTTGGCTTCAATCTGATTCATGAACTAGGTATGAGTGCTGCAGAGTGGGAAGAATACTACTAATGATCAATGGAATGGGTGGGATTTGTTGGGTAAGTGGCTACCAGAATTTTTTACAAGGGACTAGTCACTCTTCAGCCATCCAAATCCTTGGTCAGTGGTGGCAGCATTGGTGGCAACTTGCATTCAAGTGTTGGACACAATTGTGATAATTAGTTACCAATTCCTTGCATTTCCAATCTGTTGTTACAATTTCCTTCTTGTGCTTTCACTATGGAAACAATGCCTCGAAGTCATTGTGAGATTTTCCTTCATTCCTCTCCCATCAACAAATTTGCAAGTGTTTCAAATCATGAATTTTCACCTTTGATTTGCATTTCTTCTACTATCAAATCTTCTTGACTAAGCCCCTCTCACTTGATTTCACACAGACTCTGAACGCTGAAATGCCTGTTTTCTGCATACCTCAGGCATTGAAAAACCTAGTTGAGTCAGCCAAGAATTGTCCGCTAATTGGCATGCTTTTTTAATAAGCTTCTGATAAACTCCAGAACACCAATGCAGTTGGTGACACACTAGTGACACAAATGAACCTTGAGTAAGCCTTGAAGCTCCTTCCTTGAAGAGCTTCATCCCAAAACCATTGAGGTTTGAAATCATATCCTTGAAAGCAGCAACCTTTCAAAGGGGTCATCAATTGCAGGATTTCAAGTTTCTAAATATTGTAAACAAAGGATAGCATCAGAGACAGGATGATGGTTGATAGACAGTATTCACTTAGGTGAGGAAAACAACTGATTACTACTAAAACTCCATCAAATCTCATTTGAAAGTTTGTAAAGGTTCTGAAACCCTTGTTAAGAGTTTTCAATCCTGTGGTGTCCATAAGTGGCAACTGAGCAAACATAACATTCAATTTTGCTCTGGTAGTTTACTGTTTACTTCACAAATAAGCATCCACAGCCCAACTTTTTTACTCTAGGCATCACCATATAAGAGTAATCAATCAGATTGCCTTCCACACACAATGCAAGGAAATTGAGAACAGCTTTTATGCTATCAAATCCACAACACAGCCACAACAGTGGAAAAACTTCCATTTGCTTTCTGCAAATTTCCAGTGACAAGTGTGTTATTCTGCAACAGCAGCTTGCTGCACAGAAATAAATCCCATAAATTTATGCTCTACTAGAATACAACTCAAAGTCCATTAAATTAATATGATGCAATTTGCAAGTATGAATTTTTGTTGACTGCACTATATCGCTTTAATTGATGATCAGACTTAGGGGACATAATTGAAGTCCCCAGTTTCAAGGGCAATTGAAACATAGATTTATCTCAACGACCCTTCTTTAGCATTTTAGGGTTTTTGCACATGCGTACACTCAAAGGTGTCACCTCCACAAGCTCATCTTCTTGGATGTACTCCACGCAATCATCCAAGCTAAAGTCAATGGGTGATGCCAACACCACTGTACATATGCAATCAAAATAAAATGATCAGTTCAAAAGTCTAATTTCCCCACATCTCCCTTTGCTGACAGTGTAACTCCCATATTCAGATATTAAATCAAGCTCTGCAACTTTGAGTTATCATGTAAGTTGAAATATGAATTTGTGTAGAAGACAAGTGGTCAGGCAAAAATTATTCCCTTGTAGAAAGAACAGAGAGACAAGCACACAGCTGAAGCAAACTTGGAAATACAAATTGGTGTAAAAGAAAATAGTGGCCTAGCAAAATGGAATGGAGATGGGGGAGCATTACCAGTCGCCTCTTTGTTGGAACGAACATTAGTGGCTGCTTTTCTTTTGCATGCATTCAATGACAAGTCACCAGGTCGCTGATGGATGCCAATTATTTGGCCCTTGTACACATCTACCCCTGGGGACAAAAATAAGTTGCCTCTTTCTTGGCAGCTGAAAAGTGCATAAGAGGTTGAAGTTCCAGTCTCAAATGCCACCTGCAAAACACAAATGTCCTTAGCATGATGGAGTTGCTGAGATACTGGGGACTGTATTGCTGCTCAGAGTTGAATCTCTCCATCTATTTGGCAAATGTGGCCACTAGTATCTTCTACCAGTTTAACAAGCAGTAAGAAGATCATATCACATAGAAGGTTTTGTCATGAGCTATGATCCTTACATCTTTTCATGAAATTATGCAAACTATTGAACAAAAAAAACTGAAAACTTCCCTAAATTGTGGCCAAATTTCATAACAGTCTTCTTACCAAAGATCCTTGTTCCCGTGTGCTGATCTCACCAGCCCATTCACCATATCCATGGAAGACAGTGTTGAGGACAGCAGTTCCACGTGAAGCAGTGAGCATTGCATTACGCAGGCCTAACAAGCCCCGTGTTGGCATCCGGTATTTGACAACTGTTGTGTTCTCCATCCTGCCCAACACACCCAGGGATCAAGAGGATGAACTCTTGACAAACACCTCAACATTGAGTGTGCCATGAAAACCTAAGTTTCTGCAGCAACCATTCTCAGGTAGCTTTGGTCAGACTATTTCCTCAACTCAAACCTAACTTGAGTTGTTGGTGTGGTGACCAGAGATATATGGGTTTTACCCAGCAGCTTGCATGTCAAGCATTTGTCCCCGACGTTTTCCAAGCATATCCACTATTGCACCCACGTAGTTTTCTGGGACCTCCACTATTGCATCCTGTTCAGTCCAGCCAATCCATACATGTTAGTCTACTAAAAGAAAGACACCTGTGCTTTCTCCACTTTTTCATGAAGTTAATGTAGCAAATTTACTTCTTGTACATTTGATATCCTACTCCATCCATAGATTATAGATATTGTACTACATGAACCCAATTGTTATTTACCTCATGAGGGACATAATAGACAGACAAAGTGTATTGACAGAAATAAAATTTCTGTTTACCTCATAAGGTTCATGCTTCTTTCCTTTGACTTCACGATTAATGACCTGGGGTGGCCCAATCATGAATTCATAACCCTCTCTCCTCCTGATGGCCAAAACCCACCAATCAACCAAATGTGATCCAGAACTAGTGTGAAAAAAAGGTAAACAATAAGATCAATATTATCTTGAACCTCTACAACTTTGTGAGCCATAAGTGATAACATAAAATTGTCTCATGATTCAGAGCTACACTTCTGGAGTGTCATTGTGGCTTTGAAGACCATTGCAAATTTCACAAAGGTGTGGTTATTACTGAAGATTAAACTAGAAAATGTTGGTGCTGCAAAGCTCATTTCGTGCCATGACAATCTCTGATGCATATAAAAAAAGAGAGGGAGCAAATGAAACCAACTCACATATTCTCAATGAGAATCGTAATATGTAATGTGCCACGACCACTCACAACAAATGTATCTGCAGTTTCTCCATCAGTAACTTTCATTGCCAAGTTGCGCTCCAATTCACGATAAAGTCGATCTCGTAAGTTCCGACTTGTGACATACTTTCCCTGAATGAAACAAAATGTTGACTGTTAGAAAGCTTGGATCCCTCACAAGGAACTCCAGAAAAATTTCAGCACAAACTAAGCAAACAGCAGAAAGAAGATGACATCCATAAGTAAGGTTTAGAGAAAACAAGTGGATGCAAAATGTTGTAAAGTAGGGGAAAGAGCAAGGGCAGGCAGAAAGTACCTCACGGCCTGCAAATGGTGAAGTGTTGACAGAGAAGGACATTCTCACTGTTGGCTCTTCCACTGTAATGGTTGGTAATGCTGTTCCATCATTTTTATCCGCCAGTGTTTCGCCAATCTGTTAATATGTCAAAACACAAAGCAATTCTTCACTCTTTTCTGCTCTTACAGTTGTAATATAGGCTACCCTGCCACACTGTACATGAAAGCCTAACTTGCATATCAACACACCTGGGAACTTCCTGGAGTGTCCAATTCTAAGCTTCAAATGTGAGGGATTCCCAATCTCTGATCTTCAGTATTGAGATGTCCATATTGCGAAGAGAATAAAATCAAAATGGCCATTAGATTCTAGCAATACCAACTTCAATTGGCAAATAAGGATTGAACATACAAGAACATCACTGATGCCAGAGAGAGCGCAGATATCTCCAGCCTCCACAACTTCAGCGGGCACACGAATGAAGTTATCATATTCAAATAGCTCACTCACTCTTGCAGGCCGGCAAGCTCCATCTGGAGTGCATACCTGTGAACACTCCACTCCTATGTCATAAGGAACACACACCCTACCAAAAAACCTGGATCCTAGCACTCAATGCCTACTAGTATTCTAGGACAGCTTCTATATCACAAATTGGCCATGCAGAGACCCAATTCTGTTTCTGAGATATGTATCTTTGTGAAGGGTTGGCCCCTTTGGACCTTGGATTCAAAGCTGTAAACTTCTGTGGAAATCACTTTTACAAGTCATTGTAGACATTACACTAGGCACAACATGCTATTTGCTGACCTTGCTATCTGGTAGTTAAGAGCTAGTCCTGAAGTTGATCACTCCTTTCAAAATTCATTGCATTCCAAGCAAACACCAGAATGGAAGAAACCGAGTTTCATAATAAATCCATCCAGTGTTAGAGAAAATTGTGACTCTGATGCAACAATAGAAAAACATTCACAGAAGACCAATAAGATATCATTTCTCTCTCTCTCAGAATATAAAAGAAAGGGGTTTGTACCTTGACATCAAGACCTCGTCTCATACGTCCTGCATGGACTCGCCCAATTGCAATCCGGCCCTTGTGCTCATCATAATCCAAGTTTGTAATCTGCACTCATGATCCAATGTCAAAAACATTTTAAGCCTGGACCTTACTCCCAAATCCAGGAATTTTCCACTATTGTCCTATGTCTTCTCACACTGCTGGATCACTTCCAAAAATCACTTACAAAACAATCAACATTATTAGAAGGTGCCATGCTACCAGCTATGAAGAACTGCAGAGCTACCAGTCATTGAAATCTATCAAAAGTGAATTCAAAACAAAGTTTCCCTGAGGCCACTAACAAAATGATTTGCACTTGGACTTACAAGCATTTGAAGAGGGCCTTCCAAATCAACGCGTGGCTCAGGTACACAGCGCAAGACTGCTTCAAAAAGTGGCTCCAAATCATCAGCCAGTCCATTTGGCTCCAACCCTGCCTTTCCATGTATTCCACTTGCATATACCACTTGGAAATCACACTGCACAACACACCCCCTAGCAATATGAACTCAAGACCACCATAATAACTAAAACTGGTCCTAAAATCAGTCAGTAAGGTGTACCTACTATCCTGTAACATAGTTGGAACCTTAAGCTCTTCACCTAGTATGGCAGGCTGTGTTACACATGTACTGATCAAGGAAGCTGCACTTTTCCCCAACCATAATAAATCTTTGAAATGGTTACAGCACAGTACTTGGGAACAAATATTACTCTCAGCTTTAAGTCTGGAACCCAACACATACACCAGACACAAATTTGTCCCTTACAGGAGAGTTTCATCATTTTGAAACGTTTGCTAGAACTCGTACCTTCACATTTAGACAGCAGTGATTACCTGAGTGCTCTGAAGCTATCTTGTTCATCATAGATAAATGTACACAGGTTCTTTGTTACAGGCGAATTTTGCATGTCAGTTCATGTGAAATGTGCACATACAGGCAATACAAAGACACAGAGAAGATAGGCCTAAAGAAGGGTCATGGTTGCACACACCTGTTCATCTGTTGCATTGAGTTCAATAAAAAGCTCAAAGGTGGTATTAACAACATATTCAGGACGAGCTGATGGACGATCAACTTTGTTCACCACAACTACTACAGAGTGACCAAGCTGTAGTGCCTTCTTCAACACAAATCGCGTCTGAGGCATGGGTCCTTCTACTGAATCTACCTGCTCCAAAAACACACCTATCACCATCAGATCTTCCTCCTGAGCATTTCTATGCCCCAGTATCTCACAACTTGTGTTAGAGAAGTTAATTCTGAACTGCAGCACAAGTTATTACAATTAAAAATTCTTCATGGTGAACAGCAAGCAAAAAGTTGCAAGTTTGTGGAAAGAGGAACCCGCGCTAAAGGGCATAATCTGCAAATGATGATCCAAAAAATGATTACCAATAAGAGGACACCATCGACCATATTAAGCACACGCTCCACCTCCCCACCAAAATCAGAATGGCCTGGAGTATCAATTATATTGATCTTAGTGCCCTTGTAACGGATAGCAGTGTTCTTACTCAAAATAGTAATGCCGCGCTCCCTTTCCAATGCATTCGAGTCCATAATGCGCTCTTGCACAGCTTGATTATCACGAAAAACCTGTTCAAATATCCAGATGGGATCAGAACAAAAAACTCATCAGAGCAAGAAGGTTGCCTTGTCCATTGCATAAAAGAAAGACAGGAATCTTCCAAGAAAATTGCACAAAGGACATTTCAAATCAATCCACCTTCTAAACCTGAAACCATTGTATGAATGACTTCCACCTAGAGACAAAGGCATAGAATGCATACATGAGTAGAAAGACATGATTTCTTTTGCATTGATCAACTAACCTTTGCTTGGCGCAACATGGCATCAACCAATGTAGTCTTCCCATGATCAACATGAGCAATTATAGCAATGTTTCTCACATCTGTCCTAACGGTAAACTTGGGCTCTTCCTTTGCTGCCATATCACATGGAAAAACATGTGTCACTGACAACATTTCAGGGTACAGGACTTTGGCCTGCCTTTGGAGAGACTAGCACTTCTACCTTCAACCAAAAAAAATCTTCTTGATCACAGAAACTTTTCACGCGCATAAGGCAGCAGAAAGAAAGTATGCCACAAAGTCAGTCACGCATAATAAATGGATTGATTACCTCTAGGCGGCTCCTCTGTTGCAAGAGTGCAACGCACAATTCCGGTAGACAGATTTCTGTGATAGCAGACATTTCCGACTTGCTGCAACCTCAGAGGCTCTCCAGCAATCTGTTGCCTCATCAGATTCACCCCCGACTTCGCTGCTGCTGCCGTCTTGGCACTACAACACAATCTCTTGCTCCTCTTCTTGGAACCGCCCTGCTGGCTCGCCATCGCCGCCTGCCCCCATTGCACCGCCGCCGTCCCTGCAAGACTGGCCATGGCTTCTTCTTCCCTAGGAAAAACCCTAAAACTCCTTTCCCTGCAGGAAGAAAAGAAAAACACACGACCACAAACACAAAACAACACAACACAAAGAGGAAGCTCCCTCGCTTGCTGGCTGTCAAAAAAAAAGGGGACAATAATTTTTATTATTTTCCACTCTCCGAATCCATTTTTTTTTTCCCAATTCACTTCGTATGCTCTCTCACCACACAACTGCGGAGAAACCAAAAACTTGCAATGCCGAAAGGAATTGAACGCGAGAGCCGGGAAGGAGGAGAGTGTGTGTTTGTGTTGTTTTCCAAGGCGGCGGAAAGGCCACAAAGCACACACTGGAACATTATCTGCAGCTTTGCCACTTTGTAAAGGAGAGAGGCGTAAGAGGCAGGGCTGTAAATTAGCCTATCCATTTGAAGGTGGTGGTGCGTGGCCCAGCAAGGACCAGCAGCCCCCCCCCCGGCCCCTTTCCTTGATATTTTACCCTTTTTAATTAGGTACCTTAAAAAACTAATTTACCGACCTACTTTGCAAAAGAATCCTTAGTAAGGTACCCTAAAGATCCTTACCTATTCATTGTGCTTTTTTTAAAGGTTTGATAGAGTCCTCTAAATCAAGGTACCCTAAAGATCCTTTGCCTATGTGGGATCCACGTTGCTTTGCACTACTGGTGACGATGATTAAATTATTTTGTGTGGACATAATAATTTTGTTGTAATTAATTTTATCTTTTCAAATAATAATTTTTAAAATTTTTGATATATGGAATTTTTTTTCATTAATTTTTTAAAATATTTTTGATTTGCTAGGAAAAATGCCAACAAAAGTTTGATTCATTAAAATAGCTCATAACAAAAGACCAACATATAAAAGAAAAACACATTAAAAGGGTGTAAAACAAACGACAAAATACAACTTGACAAGAACATTGAAAGGGTGTAAAGCAAACAACAAAATACAAACAACCAAAACATAAATAAATTAAATTAATAAAATAAAATAAAATTTGATCTATGACAAATTATAATCTATAATGACTTTAGAATTGTCATAGTGACAATCATCGAAATATTCATCCTACATAAACTAGTTTTGATGAAATATTGTCACGAAATTTATTGGTTGTGGTTTTTTTTTTAATTAGATTTTTAAAACATTTAAAATTAAGGCACCTTAAAATACTTATTGATTGCATTATTATTATTTTTTGGTGAAAAGAAAAACCCTAATAAGATATTCTAAAACACACCTATTGATTTTGTTTGTTTTAAGTTGCAAAGAATGCCTTAATAACATACCCTAAAGATGTGACCTAATTGATTGTAAAATAGGTACTACTTAAAGAAATAAAATTTTAAAATAATTCTTTAATAAACTGACTTCAAAATATCCTTTGGTTCTCTTTTTTTAAGTAAAAAAAAAAAAATTCAATAAAACATTTTAAAGATTACATATCGATTGTGTTTTTTTATGTTAAGAAATAAGGTACATTATAAATTTGTATTGATAATGCATTTTTAATTAATGAAAGCATTTTAACGAGGTCATATTTTTTTAATATATATTTTTTATTATTTTTACATCAAAAAGAGTGTTTTAATTAAAAAAATATAATGGGTGATTGTAAGCCAGGGTGACCCTTTTTTGACAAATACATTATTTTTGGAAAGTTCATATGGTAGTGTTAAAATGATAGTTTATTGTGACATCATTGGTTAAATCAAGAATTAAATGACAATTAATGAATTCTAAAATTCATAGGAAAAGAAAAACTTTTAAACATTTTTTTAACAAACATGTTAAGAGAAAAAAATTAAAATCCATCAAAAAATAATTATAATATGAACTTATGAAAAAATATGGTCCATTTTAGGTCATTCAAAAGTTCATAATTTTTTTAGTTCATTTTTTTCTATTAAATTTTGTTATATTCATGTTCCTATTAATTTAATTATCATATATTAAGACCTCATAAAATATTCCAAATAAAAATCATACACAAAAATGCATGTATTAAAAAACACAAATAAAAACCAATCCATTTTTTTAATTTCAATTTCATTACTATCTATTTAATGCAAGTGTGTTATTTTTTTATTTATATGTGTTCTTAGTACGTTGACAATAATGTAATCACAAATTTGACATATTGTTGATTCTATGGCATGTTAATAACATGTAAATCCAAAACATTTTGCAAAAAATTGCATTTGTGATGCAAAAACTCAACCCCTTACCTTACAACCACCTTAAAAATACATGAATAATTTTTTTTTTGGTTAGGGAAAATACATTAATGGGATTCCTAAAGGCGTTTATTGTTTATGTTTTTCTAATTTAGGAAAAATGCCTTAATCAAGTATTTCAAGGATATATATTGAATGTTATTTTTTGTCATGATAATACATTAATAAGGTATTAAAAAAACACTTATCGAAATTTGTTCTTTAGGTTATGAAGAATTTTGAAATGCATAATTGAAACAAAACAACCATTTGTTAGGATGGGTCAATAATATATAATCTAGAATTGTTTAGAACATCTCCAATGATGGGAGCCATTTGTTCCTTTCCAAATGTTCATCACATTCAAGGACTTGCATTAATTATTTTCCCTTCCTCAAATGTGACCTTGAAAAACAATATGCCACAAGGTGAAACATTGTTTAAATGTAAAAACTAAGGCCAATTGTTACAAATGGCCAATGAAAACAATCATTTTAACATCCCAATATCTTTTAGCCATGCCACAATGTGACCCTTTGGCAAGTCAACCCAAATGTTGTTTCAAAAACACCACAACATAGCGAAGTTTCATCAAGATTTTAGCATGTAATGCAATTGCTAGAAATGTTTTTAATTCTCATGTATAAAATCAAAAATTATTTTGAAATCCTAGAAAAAGGTCCACAGTTTATGTCTTTGTTTTCAATTTATCATTGTTCTATTGTTGTTGTTGATAACATTTATTTCCCCTATACATGGCAAGTGATTTACAATTGTTTCAATATGTTGTATAATTGTCATATTTTTTCTTCATAAATTTTCAATGCATGTGTCGTCCTTTGAAATCATTATTTGTATTGATTCTTGTAACATCTATAGGTTAATGTCACCTTTTAATTCAAATTTAATTGAACTATAAATTAATGAAACTTTGAATTAAATTGATGGATATTTCTTTTTGAATTTAAACAATTTTGAGTTTTCAAAAAGTCAAACCCCCCCATGTTTAAAAACCTCACCATGTTTTAACCAAACTTTGAAAACCCATTTTTCCTTTTCGAATACTAATATTTTGATAGTATTATATCAATGATCAAGATATTGGCTAACTTATTTTTCAAATTTTCACATTTTGATTTTTTTTCTAATATTTTTTCTTATTTTAATGTTGAATTCCTAAGGTTATCATTTTTTTGGGTCAAATTATAATTGATGTTAAATTTGTCATCACATGTTCTTTTTTAAATAAAATTCCTTTATATTTGGTTATGTTTTGAACTTCTTTTATTTGTCTTGATATGTCTGATAATTCAACCTTTGATTAATAAGATTATTATTTTTGGTATCTTCAACTTCATGTTTTAATTTAAATTTCTAATTCCAATTTAATTGTAACATTCAAACTAGTGTGGGAACAACTTTGGGGTCATTATGTTTCATCATGTCAAAAATAAATTTCGGTTAGGAATTTACTTTAAATAAAATGGAAATGTGTCTTTATATTTATGTTTCTTTTTAACTATTTTTTTCTCAACATTATAGGCACAAATGATTAAAATGATAAGCAAATTTCAATAACTTCTACACCAATTGGCATCTTGTTGTTCTTTAATTGAATCTGAATTCAATTCAATATTTTAATTTGAATGAAACTTAATTTTCAATTATTTTCATCATTTCAACATCACTAATAGTGCGTAGCAACATGGAGCCTAAGTTTTTTTTTAAAATCTTTGTGTTATTATCAACTTGTCTATTTATGTTATATAAATTTTATTTATTTATTTATTTTTATTTTATTTATTTTTGAGAATGACTAATGGCCATTGTGTTTAAATGTGGTCATGAATTAATCCTTTAATTGTAAGGTCACCCATCATAATATTATTCCAATCAAAATGAAATGAGGTTCAAAGTTTTTATTAAAACAACAATTTTCAAAATTTTAAAATAATTTTACGATACTTAAATTAAATGACTTTTGCTCCATTGGTCTAAATAGTATGAAACCAAAAACATGCACACCATAATCATTTCATAAAGAACTTTTCTATGGTACCAAAAGCAACATCAAGGCCCTAAACCTTTTGGAAGGGTTATAACACATAGTCCCATGTAAACAAACAAAACAACAAAAACCTAACATCATATATAATTTTTAATTCTAGATATTTATATATTTTTATAAAATATATTTTTGGCAGTTTTTTTTATTATTCAAATTATATATTTAGTATTTTAAAAAACTTAATTGACATTTTTCTTTAAAATCTTATTTTGACTTGTTTTTTTTTGGCTTTCGATTCTTTCATTTAATAGTGGTCAAGTTTGTCATGTAAGTTGAATACATATTTTTCCTTTATCCAATTTTGTGTGTGTGTGTGTGTGTGTGTGTGTGTGTGTGTGTGTGTATCCCTATTATTTAAACTTTCATTTCATTTGTGGTTCTCAATAATGTGTGAAAAGCCTATGGTTATTCCCGATCCCCTTGGTTCTCATTTTATTTTAATGTAATAAATGTTTTTCATGTTTCAATTTTTTAATTTTTTAATTTTTCATGGTTTTGAAATCACACCCCAATCAAAAAAGTTTATCCATTTAAATATATGTTTGAACATTTAAAGTCAAAGGAAAAAGTTGAATCCCAAATCCAAGTTGAAATGTAAAAATGTTTTTTGTTGTTTTAAGAAACCTTATGGGAGTTGTTTTTACATATTTTATAAAAAGAAAATGGGTTCATTACCTCTATTGAACATTTTTCGTATAAAATTAAACTAACAAGAATTACGACGTAAGCTTTCATATTGAAGGTTTTTCAAAAGATTGTAATTTTTTTTTAAAAGTATTTTTGTGAACTATTCACAATTTATTTCATATTTAACAATTAATAATAGGAACATGTTAACCAATGTTGAAAAAATATTAAATAAAGGTTGATTTTCAAATAAGTATTACATTAATTTTCATTTTGAAAATCGTTCAATGTCACATTTGAAAAAAATTAGATTAAAAATCACTTTTCATAATTTTCACTAATTGAAAACCATCTATATGATAATTACATTTTTTTGAAATACCAAAAACTTAAAAATCACTTAAAGTATTAAAAGATAATAAAGATAATTATTAGTTATATATATATAAGTTTTTAAAGGTGAATTTAGGAGTAGGTAGGATTAATTGTTTTTTTTTTTTCAATTTTGTAGTGTATGAACAATAATGAACATCATGAAACATGTTTATATTTAGTTGGCAACATTTTTGTACAAGGCCGTTAAAATAATAATTATTACATAGATTAATGGAAAAAAAAATTCCCAAAAAATAAACATAGCAAATTTTGGTAACTTGTTTTTGAAAAAAATGTTTTTCACTAAAAAATTGATTCATTGTCAACTTGTGGTGATTTGTGGGAAAAAAAAAAAACTAAGTAAGATCTTACTTAACTATAAAAGTTTATAGTTAAGATTTTATAGCTATATTACTTATTATAAAAGCTTTTTGGTTGTTCTTTTGTGAATTTTTATAAAGTGTTTATAAAGTGTTTGTTATATTAATTTTCTTTTTATGATAACCAAATTGAAATAATCACCTAAAACATTTAGAGTTTGTTACATATTAAATAATTGTCAAATTGAAAATTGGTTCAAAAGTAATAATTAAAATTTTGAAACCCAACATAGTTTTTTTTTAATCTAAAAAAACTTAAAGGACCAAGGTGGGCTTTTTAAGTGACAATTTTTTTTCAATGAATGATTTTTGAACATTAACATGTTTATAATCACATTATGTAAAAATTAAAAAATCCATATCATAATGTATGAAATTTATCATTCAAGGAGTAATATTTTTAAATATTTTTAAAACAATCATGTGTTCATTATTATTGTGATTTTTTGCATTTGGTAAAAATGTTGTGTAAATTTGTTTTATCACATTTTATAAATTGGCCATTATTCATGTTTATAAAAAAATAATTTACATCCATAATCTATTGACTTGAACACACATCTTTTCCTAGTCATAAAGACAAAATCAAATTGTTTCTATATTCAACTTTTTAATTCAATGTTAGTGTGAACAATTCATAACTCATAGTGGTCAAAAGTACCTCCCCTTACATTGTTCATTGGATATTTTGAATGAAATATAAAAATATCCAAAGTTATTTCAAATTTTCACTATCATCATGATTCCATTTTAATTGAATCTTTATTCATGGGATTTAATATGCATATGAAAGTTTGTTCAACATTTAGGCAAAATTTAATGTAGAAGTACCAATATTTTTGCATTATATTAAATGTGGTGACAATTTCAAGAAAACCAAGCATAATGTTGCATATTACCTTTCAAAACTCAAAGAATTGAAATTAGGTGAATTTAATATATTTAATATACTTGCCAAATTTTGTCCAAAAAAAATTATATCAAAATATAAATTTGATAGCTTTAATTTGAAGGTTTCATAAATTGAAAAATTATATATATTTATGTAAGGATTTATTGATATTTAAAATGCATATTATTAACCTAGTGGTAAAAATAATTTATTACCATGTATAAATCCAAAGGTCATTCATTTTATTTAATGCTCAAATGTTCTTTTACATAAATCTCTTCAAAATTTTATATAATTTTAAAATTAATTTTCCAACCATTTTGGAATCTTGTAACTATCACAAATTTGACACTAAATGAGTTATTTGTATATATTTTCATGGATAAAACAAAATTGGAAAAAAACATTTTTTTATTTTTTTTCATTCGCATATGAAACAAATAAAAACTTCAAACATCATTGTAATAAGCCTATTATTAATTATGAGACCTGCTAAATTGGTGCATAACAATTTTTTCATTTAATTTTTTTATAAGATTTTTCAATATTAAAAAAATATGTTTTGATATATTATATAACATATAATATAATTGTCATGGCTTTAACATAATTTAGGCCATGAACATGATATATTATACATTATCTTAAGTTTTTTTAAAAAACAATTACAAAACATGCACATTATATTTGATTTTTGCAACATATGTGCACATGAAAATGTTTTTATGAATGTAATTTATAGAATTGAAAAATAAAAGTTACAAAACTTGGTGTTTACATAACATGTTTTAACAAAATTTATCATAAACTTCACTTTCAATACATGTGCATTGATCTTGCATTTTTAATTGGATGTTTTAATTTTTTGGGGCAAAGGTGTACAAAAAAATGTTGTAATGAATGTAATTTACAAAAGTGAAAAAAATAAAATTATATCCCCTTTGAATTAATAGTTTCAATAAGCATGAAAACAAACATGACCAATAAACCTTCTCTTTTGAATACTTTTGACTTTTCATTTCATTTATTATGTAAATAATTATATTGCTTTTGATTTAATTTAGTTTAATGATATCAAATTCAACATTTACAATGATATTTTATTTTCATAATTATTATAAAATAACAATATAAAAACATGCAACATTGCATTTTTTAATTAATAAATGTATCATACTAAAATTAAATATGTTTTTTTAAAGATCAATTTTAATGGTTGTAATACAATAATTTACAACATATTTTTTTCATGAAATATTTTAATTATTTGGGTATGAAAATGAAAAATATTCAATGTTCCTATTGAATTTCACAAATGTCAATGTTGTTCACATTTCCTTGCATATGTGTGATTTTTCACAATGTTGCACATATGATATGTCATATTTAATTAATTTAAAGTTTAATTATTAAAAACTAATTTGTCATATAATAATAAAATGTTATTTGAAATTCAAAAACTATTAACCGATATATAAAATATTTTATAATAAAATATGATATGTGTTTTGCATATTGCATAATATGAAATAAAATACTACTACATTACAGCAATATGGAGTGCCTCCTTGGAGTTTTTGTTTAGTTTATGCCCTTGCTCGACAAAACCCTAACCCTACAGTCTTAAAACCTTATATCCCTGACAAAAACACTAACCCTGAACCATAACCAAACCCTATAATATAATATAATATAATATAATATTTTTAAAACCCAGTTAATACACATGATGCCTGAAACAACAAAGTCCTTCAAAACAAACGGTTCCCTCTTGTATGTCTATGTAAGAATGGGAGTCTGCCTCCGCTCTGCAACAAAAGATCTGTTGTCTAATGCAAATATGTCATTGAAGCTTATGCGATATTTGAGAGAAACTTTGTACTTATATGAACTAGTTTTTTTTTATTCATTGTTCTTGTTGTGAATTGGACAAAAATTCCAACATTTATAAGAGAGAGAGTAAAACTATTAGTATGCTATTATGATTTTTTGTGGATATTTTTCGTTCAGGCAATAAAATATGATTTGTGTTTTGCATACTGCATAATATGAAATAAAATTATATATATTTTATTTAATTGACAGATATGAGATTTATTATGGGGTATTTAATATCCTAGTGTAAAAATGATTATTTTTTATAAATTTATGTAAAATATTATGAATATAAAAAAAGTCGTAGAAAAATAACTAATTTAGGTTCGTTGATTATAACCATTGATAACTATTGATCAACATTTTACAATGATTGGTCTATATGTTTTATTTGTATGTGATTTTAATGTGTATCGTTTTACATTTTTTGTTTATTGATAGAAAAGGAACACAAATTTAACATTAAATTTATATGTTATAATTAA
>Ga0209208_10004096_pt1 | contig 20772 bp, 18 predicted proteins | sample S1TSphfallax_3_FD_187694 | JGI IMG/M metagenome (GOLD analysis project Ga0209208, IMG submission 187694) | Host-associated microbial communities from peat moss isolated from Minnesota, USA - S1T2_Fd - Sphagnum fallax MG (SPAdes) (version 2) | ecosystem: Host-associated > Plants > Peat moss >...
TTGGAGTGATTGGAGCTCCAGGTGTTGGGAAATCAACCATCTTGAATGAACTCTATGGATTTGATGGGACAACATCAGGTGGGACCCATGTATGACCTTATGACTAGTTGGAATAAGGCTTGGGCGTTGTAGAGATTTCATGTTGCTTGAGGCAGGAGTGTGTTGTGCAATCCAGTCAGAGCAAGATTGCCCTCCTTTCATCACTCTGGATGTGGATTCATGACAGGGGTGTTGCCACCATTTCAAGTTCAATCTGAGGACATACGAGCCATGGCCAGGCATTGCTCTGTGGGTATTGAGCTCCGGATGTCAGTGGAGCGATTCATCCTTCTTGATACACAGGTGTGTAAAAAATTTCTTTTGGTGAGTCCAGTTGGGGAATTTGATGTGAAGGAGGGGACACTAGAGCCCTTGCATCTTGATTCTTCTTCATTATAGTCACAATTGGTCAGTGTATGGCCACAAAAGCACAGCTAGTGAATTCTACTCATGTACCACTCTTTGTAGTCTGTGTCTCTGGATTATCTCCAGGAGACCCAGAAATTTGGCCTTCATATATGGTCTGACTGTTATGTTGATAAGCTGAGTGAGACAGTTTTCAGTATAGCCCTTCCTGTTAGTTATAGTAGTATTAGATTCTTGGGTTGTCTCTCCTGCTGTGGCTCCTGCTTGGGATATGTCTCTATTTGTCTAAGTTCTGTACAGTGAACTAGAAAGAGGTGTTCTTTATTTATGTGTATCTATGTTTTTCTGGATGTGTGCAGCCAGTCTTCAGTCCATCAGTTCTTTCAGATATAATGCGGCCAGATGGTTCATCTTCCATATCAGTAGTTGGTGGGGACCCCATGTCTGCTGAACTTGCCCATGAACTAATGGGGCTGCAGGTAAGCTCCTGACCCTCAAGTCTACTTGTGGTTGTGTTTGATCCTGTGTCAGTTGTAGAATGGATGGAGAGATCAGAGCAAAATGAATGAGAATTGTGATGTACATTGTGTTCAACATTTCACAGAAACTGGAGGATTGAATTGACTTGGTGTTTGGGTTGGGGTTATGCAAGGAACACCAATAGCTTGGGATGTTTTTGTCTTCGGTCTGCCATATTGTTCTTGTGGTTACGGAAGGTGTCCATGATATCAACCTTTGGCGTCTTATGCAAACTGTAAGCTCACCACAACTCCACTCAAGTATGGCTTGTCTCCAATTAGTGATTGGGATCAGAAGTTGTTTGCATACTGTGTACTCTGCTCCTGCACAATCCACACAAAACATCTCAGGTTGATTCTAAGAACGCTTTTTGTTATTTGTATTGACAAATGCGTGCAGGTTGAGATGCTGAAGCAGGGAATTTCAGATCCATCAGTTTCATTGACCAGCAGTAATAGCCATGCGCAATCTACTGGGGGTCCAGCAATTTCTGGTGATCGTGATAATGGTGACAGCATGCATGATGAGCAACCTGATTTTTTTGCAGACACTGTGTTTTTGCACACCAAGTTTGTATCTCCAACTCTGTTTTATCTCTTGCTGAGTAAAAGGCTACGTGTAATTGCTGAATGAATTCATGATTGAGGCCAACATAACCCTCATAAACAAGTCAAATGCAGTTGTGGATGTGACAAAAATAGTAGTTGCTCTGAGAGCTTCTATAGACTATCAAGTCAACTAGTAATTATGATTCATGCATTCTTTTTATTACTTTGACCACAATTAAGTGGCACCTATTTGGAAACATAAGTGATAGGGGTTATGTTTTGGTGATCTTAGGCTACGAGAGTCAGAGTGCTCCTTGAGTGAGATTCAACGCCTGGAGAATACACTTTCCATGTACATATCAAACCCCATTTTTCGGAGAAACCCAGCTGTGCATTATACACCTCCACAGTTTTCCCTACGTGATCAAGAGAAGAGCTTCAAACAGGGCCTGTTGGAGAAGGGCACCCCACGTGGCAGGGAAGGGGTTATTTCACTTGTTGGAGAACCAACTTCTGCTACCAAAATGGAGATGCATAATGGAGCTGCTGCACCCTTGGCAGGCTCAAATAGGTCAGGAAGTGGTATCAATTTCTTTGTGCTTCCAATGAAGGTGGCCTCTGAGGAGACCCAAAGACAGCATGAGAGCTATTCCACAATGTTGAAACAACTTCTTGAGCAGGTCTTGTAATTCTTCTGACCATGCCACGTCCTATTTCCCCTATATATCTAATTGCCTTAGTGTTGAACTGTATGGCTTTAAGAGGATTATTTCTTCCTTTAGACTCAGAAGTTTTACTTACTCTTGGCCTCCTAAGATTGCCCAATCACTGATGGTTCATGTTAGGGTTAGGTTCAGGTTTTATCAATGCCGAGGCACTCTTTCGCAAAACCTATATCAGAACGTGACTGGCTGAAGAGTGCAGCTCGCACATGGGACTTAGTCAAAAAGTCACCAGTGCTTGCTGACTACAGTAAAATGCTACAGAGTTCTGGACTTTATCGGCGCTGAAGTTCTTTCTTGGAAGTGGAGACATCAACTCTGAGTATTGTGTATGGCAAAGCCTTCTAGTTCAGGCTCCTTTTTACTTGGTAAGTCTTCATGGGGCTGTCTGAGATGCTGCTACAAGAGGCTAAGCAAAGAAGTCCTCTCCAGATGCTGCTGCAATCTTGGAAGAAGAGGCTAAGCAAAAGATTCCTCCCCAGATGCTGCTTTTTGTAACCGAGGCCCATGTGCTATTTGCCTACAGTCTCATTACAAAGATTGTGGCCTCCAGCTGAAGGAGACCTCTTGCTGAATATGGATTTGGTCAAACATTGGCCAAGTTTGTGGGGTCAAGTAAGAAAGTCAGTTTCAGCATCCTAAACCAAGACTCAGGACGGCCTCACCTAGACTGGCTCATCCACCATGATTTTGTAATCTGAATCCAAACATCATAGAGGACACTGGTGGAAACCAAAGTAATCAACCATGACATCCATCAATTTATCACGAGCAGAACTGTATGTGACTGTTACATTACTTTGGAGCTGGGTATGGGTGCTTAGCACACTGGGAGCATGTGTAGTGTGAGTTATGCAGCATGAACCTACTTTGCCGAGCATTTTCTGACATTGGTGAGTTGGGTTCTGCTTCACAGTATAAGCATAGATGCTCGCTTCATTATGTCAAAATAAAAAGGTGCCAATGCTTTTGATGTGTGCTCATTTTCTAGATTGATACATTTAGGCAGTCATAGTTGAATTGGGACATTTCCCTGTGTGTAATGGCTTGCCCCTGATGAACATACTGTCACTGTTCAGTTTTGGAAGTAGAGACCAGATTTTCAATCTACAGATTTCCATCAATGGACTTGTTTTGTGGTTTCAAGGTTTTCATTCTATTCATCACTTGCCTCTTCAAACAGAAAATAGCCCTGGACAATTATAGTTGGTTACACAGAAGATTTATTGGGGAACATGGGAAACCAACACTAGGTGGGTATGGATGGAGACAGGGTAGTGTCACTCTGTCCTTCATGCGCTATTTCTTTTATGATTGGGCATATGACTATGGTTCTCATGTTCCTTTTGGTGATGTGAGCCCAAGTGATCATCCACTACAGTTTTATAAAAGTGGACTCCCAAACATGTGAAAGAAATACTTGATTCACCTAGCCAAAGCATCAGAAGGTTTTTTTTGGGAAATTTTAGATTTCAAATGGTTAGTCACAGAAAAATAAGCCAGCCTGCTGGCTAATATCTCAAAATTGTTTTAGTCAACAAATGGACTGTAAATATAAGAATTGGCTATGTCAATTTTAGCTACAGCACCACAGTTCTCAGTAGCTCATGCTGGCTACTAGTAAAGTAGATTCAATTGAATGGATCGCTAAATTTTTGTGAATAAAATGGAATTTTCATATGCAAATGTCTCTCAGATTTGCCCTAGGTGCTAACATCTTCTGAATGATCACAACAACTATTCAAAAACCAAAAAAGCACAATGAGAAAGGATGATAAAAGAAAAAAGAAAAAGGAGTCACATTGCACTCACTCAGTCATTCCTGAACATCGAAACACAACTACCCCACTCATCAACATTTCATTCATGGATGCTACAAGTGTTGAAACTTGGCATCTAATTATAACTTCCATCCATTCTAAAATTGAACCTGAGCACACCAAATAAACATAAGCTACAACCCAATAGATCTGAGATTTGATATCATTCTGTATAAAGAAATTAGAATGCTTAACATAGACAAGAAAATGGCAAAACTTCTAGGATAATAAGCAAAATGAAATTGCAATGAAGGTTGTGCATGTTGAAGAATCCATGGCTATTCAAGTGTGTAAATGGTAGCAAGTTGAAGGTGCTAGGGTGGCCATAACCCCTGCCCTAAAGCATCTAGATGACAACAACATGGCTACTAGATGAAAGAAGATTATTGGCCATGAGGGTCCACAGACAAGGTAGTTGATGTAGCATTGTGATTTTGCATGTTCTGAGAACAGCATGATTTTGGCTAAAAATTGGGTTACATACCATCTATTTTAATAAATGTGTTGAGCTGCATATCCAATCGTCAATACATTATGTGCATTGACATGCATTATATGCATTTTCATGTGTATTGACATTCATACTGATGAGTTTTTAGCTGAACATCCATGTAGATTACTATGAATGCAGAGAATGCTATGACCATAGTTCCATATTGCTGTAGTGCTATGAATTTGAATGATGCTGTGAGTGTAGCCAAATATTGATATAGAGCTATGAATTTGAATTATACTAAATGTGTAGTCAATTAAATAAAAAGTTATATGACAACAGGAAGAGAGGTTTCAAGTGCATGAAGGCAGGGGTTCTTCATGGGGCCCTATGAACATGGCCTGCAAGGGAAAAGGATAGCAAGCTCCCATGGATGAGTCCCCAACAAAATCAGGAAGAAGAAAAAGACTGACTTCATCCACACACCCTAGGCTGGTTTGATTGTGAATGTCAATGAGTGACTTCCATTGGACTGAGTATCACAACATCCTTCATCTTACAGGAAACCCTGATTAGTGGATACAGTGCAAAAAGATTTGGCAGACTTTTTTGAATCTCATGATTGTGGCGTGGGGTGGGAAGCAAGCAGCTTTTCAGGTTGCCACAACCCCTTCACCTCAACAAACCCCATCCCAAATCCCACATGAACTGCCATTACACATGCACTACCAGCCACCATTTCTTACCTTATACTAGTTGAACCATACCCACATTGTGAGGCATTTAGCATTGGCTAATCTTCAGGAGGTATGGAAATTACCAAATTTTGGGGTCCTATTTTGGTGGTACCTCCCCAAAAATGTAAGTGGAGATTGGGAACATGTGAGTTGTTACTGTCACAATCAAATTTTGCTCACCTACAAACATTTCAACAGAATTCAGTCCCCACAACATGGAAAAAGGTGAGAGCATCAATACAGGTACATTTGTTGCATTTGTACACAAGCTTTGGTATGTATACAGATTGGTCTCCCTTGGCCTTCCACATTCATATTCATCCATTGGAGAACACCATCACGTCTCTTAGTGACTACTACTGTCTGCTTACACATCAACCAGTTGGGCATTTTAGTCAATGATTTCCTGTCAGCTCTGCAGTCATAGAGCCCTTAGCAAGAGTGACAGTCATTTAAACATTGGGAGGAGGCCAGATCTTGGAAAAGTGCTCCTCCAGACGTAATGTGTTGCCACTGTAGCTCTCAATGCCGCATCTGATGAGGTCTTCAGCTAGAGGGCCCAGTGATGATACAAAAGTGCTCTGGTCCCACTGCACTAACTGCATGTGCCATGGCAACAGCAACAGTACAATAGCCTCAGCTAGTCTTGCATGACATACAATCAACCAAGTGCAACTGCAAGATATAAGCAGTTCTGAAAACTATGTCACATAGCTAATAGAGACAACTAAATCTGCATAGTTCCAGTGTACAAAAGATGAAAGCAACAGGACAGGGTAATTGATCTAAAAGAGACTAGGAGAAACAGATAGTGAGCTGAGAAGGCTATCTACGAGGTTGCAGAGAAAACTCCACAACACTTTTGAAGGAAACTGTCAGTAAAATCAAGGCAAACACAAGAAGTACAGGCATAACCTCATGAGTATCACTCAAAAGATATCAGACCATCACCATCATCATGCAGTGGTACACTGCCATGACTGCCCACACACTTCATTGGCTCCTGTTGTGGATAATTACTTAACTAATTCGCCCAACATTTCAGTCAAACCATCATACAGACATCTGTGTCCTAAGTTTCTGTTGAATTTCCAGGAGCAATGTGAAAACTCATCCACCATGTTGACCAGCAATCAAGTGACATAGCTGATCGAAAAAGTCAACAGTATCCTCATTCAAGGTGCAACAAACTTGTGAGAGTAAAGCTTCATTTGAGTTTAGTGTGCTGCTGTATAAGCAAAGCATCTAAGCTTAAGGCATATTGAAGCAAGCTCAGAAGCAGTACAAAAGGCTCACAGAGACCTAAAAAGAGAGGTTACCTCATCATCAGAGAATTGGGTGAACTGTGAAGCACTTGGATCAAGCCGTCTCACAAACGCATACTTATCCTCCAAACCTGTCTTGGTATCCTTCAGTGATTGGAGCACCTTAACTGGCACGACCAAATAGTCAAGCCTGATATAGAGAACATCAAAACACAAAAATCAGGATAAAACCTCCCATGAGAATTTCAGAACCTGGAGAGTTGGATGGAGAATAGAAATCATTGCAGAGCAGTGATAACCATGACACAGGTATAAGCTTCACAAAAGAATTACCCAAGCAGGCTAAACACATCTTGCTTGTTGCGTACTGCAGCTGCCATAACCTTGGACTTGTGCCCAAACTTATGAATGTAGTTGTATGCCTTGGTTGCCTGCATAATCCCAGAATCAAACTCCAACCTTGATGGCACTTCAAAAGAAATCCAGAATTCAACAGCCTTTCTGAGTGTTCAATTAGCTGTCAAACTGGAATTCAGACCACTCACAAGGGCAATGCCAGGATCCTCGCCTCTCTGTAGTGCTGCCTCTACACCTTTGTCACCAGAATGATTTCGAGCCCAGTCCTGTACATTCACTACGTAAGCCAAAAAGCAATTGTGCTATCTTTGTTTCATTCAAATGCTATCTTGGAATACTATCTTTGTTGCCACTTGCAGCCACAACTACATCCTCCTGGTAACATTTAAAATCACTGAAAAAAGGTTTCCTAGTCAATTACAGATCAAAAGTAAAAGTTCATAGAGTCAGCTCACCCGAATGCGCCCTACAAAGATCTGAATCACTGACACACCAGCTTGAGCTGCAGCAGCTGCTTGAGCAAAGCTACAGGAAGGTACCGATCCCAAGCACAAGAATTACATTCTCTAGTTATATGGAAGGTAGTGTAGTGAGCAGTGAGACGATACTTTTGTCACTCTCTCAAACAAACATGCAATGAAAATCATTAGCAGATGTGAAATCCATTCATGAGCAGCAAAGTATTTGCAGGACACACAAGAACAGAGTGGAGAAAAAGGCAACCTATAAACAAGAGTCAAATGTGTTTGAATGTCCTCTGCCTCCAGCTTCCTTGCTGCTTCAATTCCCTGTGCCATTCCCACAATGCCCCTCAGGAACAAACCACGCACAGACCCAATCCATGGTATCATATTCATGACTGAAACTGACTTTCTGCACAAGGTACCTGCCAAGTTGCTGGAATTTTGAATAGTAACCGATCTTGAGAAACCTCCAATTCCTTGTACAGCCTGAGCAACTCATAGACCTGGAATATATACCAGAAATGCAAATCACTATCAGCCTTTCAAGTCTAACACCAATATCCCCAATTCCAGTGTCAACACCGATCTAAAGGGCAGAGTCATCCCTCTCAGAGCTCTGAACTGTCACAATTTTAAATGGAAAGAGACATCACAAACTGTCAGGCAACAAGTTGAGTCAGTCGCCCTATCACATGCCCAGGTTCAGATATATGTGGAAACGGCTACTGCGACAACTGGATGATTACGCACAAATATTAGTTTCATACTGGAATGATGGATGGGATTCAATAGGATAGGGTAGCATATCTGATCTGAACTCTATGAGTTTTAGATCAATGACTATGTGATCCAAACAAGAATGGTGGGTTTCTCTTCCTAGATATATCATGCTATTTACAGAAAGGCTGCAAGCAAGAGAGAGACTGCAGGTGCACTTGCCTCATCCACTATTCCTTGGGTATCATACCCTAGACGAGCATCAACCTCTGTGCTGACACGACCTGGCACTGACCTCACTAATTCAGCTCCCACATTCACCAGTGCCTGATCCCTTGGACCACTTCATGAGGTTAGTTTGCTCCACTTGTAATCAAGTACCCTTCAGGATAGCAATATGTACAAAGAGTAACACAGCCATGTTATCCCAAGCATGCAACTGAGATGCAGGAATGCAGATATACATGGTTGCCTGAAATGTACCTAGTACCTTACTCAAGAAGCAGGAAAGTCGGGCACCACTGCTTTTTTCCAAGTAACACTTGCCATAAGCCAATGCAGAATCAATTGCACCCTGTGCAGTTGCAACCATAGATATGCTTGAGACAACTCATCAGACTATTTTTTGCAATATCTGAAACTATCAGAGAGCAGAAGATTCTGCTTCAAAATGAGGGATATCTGTACATTTGACAAAAATAGCAAGAACATCTCACATTGTATCCAGCTTTTGGAAGACTCGTGATGCCCAAGAGCAGAGATGAGCTCACAGTTGCTGCTGTTGGAGGAAACCTACAGGTTAAACCTCCAGATTAGGGTTTTCAAAAGCTGTGCAATATCTGGAGTACTACTAGCCTGCAGACTCTAGACCTCCATGACCCTGGAAGGACAATGCCAGGGAACTCAATGGAATAGCATTGCAAACTATGTAATTAAGCTGATCACATGTCGTGCTCAAGAGTCATGCATCAATTGCTCACCGTTCAAAATCATCAAAAATAACTGTGTCAGGCACAATTTCACTGAACTTCGAGATTGCATCAAGCTCAGTGCCTTCAACTGCAAGAAAAAAAAGCAATAGAAACCCCATCCCTCATTGACAATCCAAAGTGCATTTGGTTGTCATGTTCTGAAACACAATGCAAGCATTGAATATCCACTAAAAGAAGCTCAAAACCTCTCATGACAACCAGTGAAGCTTCATCGGCGATCTACAATCCTTTCATTAAGAATGCTGTCTATGAGAAATCAGGAACTACTTTCCCCAGTTATACCTGTGCTAACGCTGGAGCGCACAATGAGAGCCATCTTGTGACCATTCCTGACCCCATATCCTCCCCGGCTATTCCAGTGAAATCCTCTGGCGCTGCCGATGGAGTGGCCTACACGAGCCTGCACTCAGACCCTAACATGAAGACCAAAAAACTCCGCGACAAAAAAACTCCAAAACGACATCCAGGTAATATGCATCAATCAGCCTCTCCTTGATAACCGACCATTGCCCATGGTTAAGCCCAGCAGCTCAGTGGATTGCGAGGCCCAAGAGAGAAAGAGAAGTCAGAATGAAGGAAGGTATGTTGGGGATGAACATTTACCTGAGGATGAGTCGATAGCATGGACAAGTGTTGAAGCTTTGGCGCCGCTCCAATCGCTGCTGTGCTCATTGTCGCAATCGTTGTTGCCATTTTGTCTTCTTTTCAAGACTCCTCAAACAATGTCTTCCCTCTTCTTCTTATTCTTCTTTCAATGGAAAATTGTGATGATCCTCTCTTCTTATGGGTACTGCAGATTTCACTATTGCGTTACTAGAACCCAAGATTTCTCCAACAATGGGAACGACAACAATCCAGTAACGAACACGAAAGATAGCCGTATCAAGCGCAACACACATTGTCCCGCGAGTAGAGAGAGGGTTCGAACTTCGCGGTCTGATCGATGCACTCAAGGATGAAGCTCGTACCCTAATGATAAAAGCCACGTGCACTAACCGGTTACACCGTCATAATATAACACCGGCGGTTATATTGGTTATTCAATTTTTTTGTTTTTTGGGTTTGTTGATAACTCTGGCGATAGCCTCAACCCTAATCACCAGGCTAGTTGTGGAGGCAGGCTGTCTGGCGAGCAAGAATGCTGGCTCCACAGGCAGCCACGTCATTCATTAGGTGAGATCTTCAATCAGATGTCGAATTGAAATGTTAAATGAGATTTCAAAACATTCTAGGGTTTATAGCGTTGTTGTGCTTGCTCACCATAATTGCATGTAGTATATAACAAGACATTTGCACGCGTTACAGGAAAAGATATCTCCATGTACCAACAAAGAGAAACATGGAGCTGTCTAGAACACAAAGAAGGTGTCGAGCCTCAGCAAACTAGCTCCTCACGGGGATGCTGACAATTTGCAATGTCGGAAGAATTTTGCATCCCAAAGTGTAGAGCACTTGGGGCTATTCGTTACCCAAGTCCCGGTGGCTCTTGATAGGTTTCTTGCTTATTGGCTTTAAATTCATCTTACTTCTCTGGTTCCAGATGCTGACCGTGCTCTACTAAATGCTGTTTGTGTTGTGCTTTCACAAAGCGAGGAGTTATGATTCATGTATCAGGCTCTTTTGCTGTGGGAATTCACTTTGTCTCGATAGGTGTGTATCTATTCTTCTTTCTTTGTCAAGCAAGATCTGTGGAAGAAAATGGCAGGAGAACTATTCATAGGAAGCGACTTCACAACGCAAGCAGTAAAGGACACACACATGGGGACCATTTGAATCATGTAGGTGAAGGTGTCGTAGTTGAGGGGGTGCCAAGTGGCCTTTCTCTGGATGTTCAGAATCGCTGTGTTTGGATGGTTAGTGAACAATTCTGCATGGAGCCAGGGGTGCAGATGGGGTCATTTTGCATCTCCAAACAAGATCTCTACATCCAACAGTTGTCTAGGGATGTGGGAAGGTATGTTTGCCCTTTCAAGTTTATGTGATTTAGTGTTTGGTGGGTTCAGTTTCTTGCCCTGGTCTAATGCTCTTGGGTACTCGAACTATAGTTTTGCCTTCTATGTATTGGAAGATGGTTGTTATGCAGAGACTGTTGTCCAGTTGTCTTTCTTGAATGCTATATCACACAACAGAGGCAATTGCAATCCATTTTGCCTAGGAAATTCCTTCCAGTTCTGAGCTCAGAGAGGTTTGAAACATGGATTAACAAGCTTTTATGCCAATAAGATGGGCAACTTTGATTGTGTGAGTAACCTTTTGGGGTTATCTCTGGTGCAGTCCTACAGCTATTAGTGAATGAAGTTGCCTTTGTATTGATTTGGGGTTTTTTGTCATTTTACATGAGATGGGGATGGTTCTCTTTATACAGATAACCTAAAAGTACCGTCAATTGTAACCATTCATGAAAAGTAATTGAGCATTTTAATCTGCAGGAGATCAACATCATGCACTTGTTTTAGCTGACAAGAAGAGGGGGCTCTTCATGCTCCTACCTTTGTTTGGAGCATTTTGCAGGAATGGATATAGTAGTTTTGCATATGGAAGGGCTCTTTGCCCTTTCTCTTGAATCTCTTGATGGACAAGTTCTGTTTGTAATCAAGCTTGGGGACAACAAAAATCTTTTACTGAAAAATTTCTCATCATTTGTAGAAATTGCATTAGAGAAATACAATTTGAGAGAAGTCAGCAATTATATAAAACATGAAGAAATCAAATGTGACAAGTTCAACATTCAAGGTTCATGTTGCGCTGTTTATTTGATGATCATGTCTATGTTAAGTCTATTGGTCAGGTATGACGTGTCCTGAGCTCTTGTAGTCTGACTTCTTGCTAAATTTTTTGGTGCTGAGAAAAAGAAGAGACCAATATCTTTCCCCCCAGCGTAAAATGATCGCCAGGTTTTGATGGCAGGTGCCTACCAGGCGCCTACATTAGCACCTTTTTGAAGTCAGGGGCATCCTGCCCATGAGTGAAAATGTGTGCATGTGAGTGAAAACAGGGTAATTGTTAGTAAAATCATTATTCACCAAGCAGTAAATATTCCAGTGAGTACTGGTTAAAAAAATTTACTTCGTTGTGTATCAAAATGGTAATGGTAATGTATCACTGCATCATATTCCATCATGCATTATGTCATCATGCATCATGTTACATCATCAACATAAATCCTATGGTACATATGTATTGTGTAAGGAAGGGTGGGGAAATTTTTCAAAACGACTAGATGCATAAAAAACTTTATAGATGAACATTTAAAGGTTTGTTTACTATACTATAATTGTTAATGTATCAAAAAATATTAGTACATTAAATTTAGAAAATACATGGATAAGATATTATCATATTTCCAAGTTTATGGGTAAGGTAAAGTAATTGTTAATTTAGTACCAAACCACCAATTTATTGTTGACACATGTGTGAACAATACGTTGATTGTGTTACTAATATTTCACACTTGAGAAATGAAACACCAATTCAGTGTTTTACTATCAAGAAACTAGGGTAAAGGTTGATGGCAGTTTCATTAGGCAAAACATGTCTTTCACTCTAGTTATCCAAACACCATGGCAAAGGGAGGTGATGATTGAACATGGGCACCAAGGAGGTGTTGCAATTGATGCAAGCTTTGGGACAAATGAAAAAAAGGTGATACATTATGTTTGATACATAATACATGTACATGTGATTTAATACACTATTATGTATGTAGTCTAATGTCATTGAAACATTAATAAGACAAATCAATGGACATAAAAAAATACATGTAGAAATTTGAAATTGTTAATGGATCATTCATTACATCTCTTGTCAATGTTTAATTAACATATCTTTATTGTGAATTTTGACAGTTCCCCTTTTATACCATGATGGTGTTTAACCAATGGCATAATGGCATTCCTATAGCATATTGTATCACATCACAATGTCGACAAGACGATTTGACACCATGGATGCACGCTTTGAATGAAAGCATTCACAATAGGTATAACATTGAAAAATTACATGGCTAATAAATGTGTTTAATCTAACTATCCATTTCTGTAGCAATGCATCCTATTTTTCAGATAACATTTTGATGTCATTGAACATGTTCACCGCTTAGGGTTGGGTTGCTTTGTGGATGGCTTGAGGATAACCCCTAATGAAAAAAACGAAGAGCTTATTAAGGAAGAAGATGCGATGCTTGTCCGCATTGAAGGACCACACAATATTTTCATGATCAAGAATTGAAGGACAAGGAAATCCTAGAAATGTAATTATGAACATGTTTTGGTAAATTTTTTTGTCTCATAATTATTATTTTGTTCAACCAATATGTGGAGACCTACCTTGCACATCATTGTGGTTTTTTTTGTTTTATTCAAATGTTGGTTCTCAAATACCTATATCATTAAAGATAATGTTGTTAAATTGCATGATACCTTTCAATTTCCTTGGGCATCACACCAACTCAAACAAAAGAGATCATTATTTAGTCTTGCATGATTTATCCTTAAAAAAAATCTCCAATGACAATAATAAAATGGTTTGTGTACCAGATTTTTCATGAGGCTTAAACATCAAGATGGTGTGAATTTGACTTTGCTCCAAAATGGGGGCGGATATTTGATTTTTGGAATAATTGACAATTCTGAACGTATTTGAAAAAAAATTAGAGTCAAAGAACCACCAATTCCAAGTATTTCAAAAACCAACAAATACATGACATGGTCATTCAAATTGAAATGGGCATCTAAAATATTAGATCAATAAGGGAAATGGTAGATTGTTTTTGGTGCATCAAAAGAAGAGTAGGTAATGAAAATTCAACTTCAACATTGGGATCAAATGTTGGAATGTATTTTTTTCAAGGGTGCCCAAAACTTGTATAGGTGCCATGTGCAACACAACCTTCAAAAGTAGTTTTACAAATAAATAAAACAAGAGGGGGGGGGCGGGGGTTAGAAAGGTGTATTAACATCAATAACTATTAGTGCAGATGAAGGTGCATGGTGCACATATGCACATTTTTTGCATCGTTCTTATGTAGCTAGTATGTTTCTTGAACCAATTGATTAAACAACACCCTAACATTTTGTTAAATGAGGAACATGTTTATATTTAACGAACATGTCCCTAACATGACGTTTTTCACATGTTGCTTAGGTTTTGCCATAATCGGAGAGACTGTGAGTCCAAATTTTAATTGTTCCATCACAAAATCCTTGATTTGTTTTGATAAATGGGCGAAAAATGTAGATCTATCACCCATATTTAAATCCCCATGGACATGTAGACCATTTTGATTAAAATGATTTTGTTGAATGAAACATAAATTTGATACATGTTTAAGCAAATACAATGACTTAATGGTGGATTCAATTCTACATCCTCTTTTTATAGAACCACCTCATTTTTTTTGGAATCTTGTGTACCTTTGTGGCCTATTCTTAATGGGATTACTTTTCCATTGATGTCCAATTTTTTTGGAGCTACATTGTGGTTTTGTGTAATATCCTTCATAAGATTTAGGAGAAAATTGGGACCATATTGACATTGGTACCCACAAACAACTAGCCAACCAATTTTTTTGTTATTTATGAACATACATTGCACTACAAAATAGACAATTAGTCACATATTTCATGTTTACAAAATAGTAAAATTAATTCATCAGATGGTGAACATCACATCTAAACATGTATAATATGTATGCAAATCTTGGTGCAAAAATGTAATAAAGGTTAAAATTTGAACCTTGAAAACTAAGAAACACTATTTGTTCATAGTTGTTGCAAATCATTGTCAAGGTGAATGTTGTGTTTTTTGTAAAGAAAGTGATATCGTCCACCATCTTTACCTTCTTCACTAGCTATGAAATCAAACATTTTAGTTGTGGGGATGAATGTAACCTCAACAAGGCAAGGGCCTTATTGCATCCTAGTGTGTCGAATGACGATTTCCCACAACAAATCTTCATGATCAAAAGGCCCATATGGTGGTGTTTGAATTACATTTTCTAATGCTTGCAGTTTAGCTTGATGGCCATGTTCATACAAAGGTAAGTTCCCCTCCATACCTGCAAAAACCATTGTAAAAGATATTACTTTCTATGCACTTTACGTTCAAATTGTGATAATCAACATACAATGAATTAAAAAATGGTAAATCTTTGACTTACATAAAATTAGGTCACAATGATATGTGAAAAATTTGTAAAAATGTCAAAAGTGTGCTCCAAAACACCCTTGGAATAACATAAGAAAATCATGTGAAAAGGAAGTTCATGTCAAGTTTGATGTGCAAAAGCTTGAAAAATATGACCCCAAACCTTAATGTAGAATAATCCTCATTGGAAGTTCAACATATATTTATAATAGATTAACAAATGCAAATATCAACTATTTAAAGTCAAAAAGTGGCGGGAAATGTGTAACACATGTCAATTTTTCCCATATGCAAGGGTTTTTTTCTCAAGTGTTAAATACTAATAATAAACTCAATGTATTACTCTCACACCATGTGTTAGTAGCATAGTGGTGCATTTTGGTTTGATTAATTAATTTTTTACTTTACCCATACACTTTGAAACGTGGCAACCTCTTGTCCATTTATTTGAAAAATGTCCCATTCTTTCTATGTTTAGATAGACTATAAAAATTTTAATGTATCAAAGGGTATTTAGTGTATCCATAGATAATTAATGTATCAAAAAATCTTTAGTATATTAATAGCACATGGTTGATAATAGTTAGTTATAATATAAAACCTTATGCTAAATGTGTACTAGGTGTCAAATTTTCATATTTAAAGTTTATTTCTCAAGTGTGAAAATATGTTTATAATACATTCAATGTATTGTTCACACCATGTTTTACTAATTAGCAACATAGTGGTGCATTTGATTGAATTAATTATTTTTGACTTTACCAATACACTTTGAAACGTGGCAACCTCTTGTCCATTTATTTTGAAAAAATTCCCACTCTTTCTATGTTGAGACATGTTGGAAAATCTTTAGTGTATTAGAAGGTCTTTCATGTATCAATGACATATGGTTAATAATAATTAATTATAATTAAAAAATGATTGTAAATGTATTAGGTGTAAAAATTTTACATGTAAGGTTTATTTCTCAAGTGTGAAAATATATTTGTGATACATTCAATGCATTGCTCACATCACATCTTGATAGTAAATTATCAAATTTTTACTAAATTAACAGTTGTTTTACTTGACCTATAAACTTGGAAATGTGGCCACCTCTTGTCCATCTATTTTGAATTTTTTTTTGCTCTTTCTATGTTTAGATGGGTTGAATTTTTTTTTAATGTATTAATAAATCCTTGGTGTATCAAAAACATATATAGTAAATTATAGTTAATTATGATAAAAAAGTGGTGATAAATATATGTTAGATGTCAAGTTTTCATATGTAACCATTTGTTTGGTTTTTTCCATTTTTTTGGCACATCTTGTTGAAAGCGGCCAATCTTCATGACCGATTTTTCCCACTTTTCTTCTTCAATATTAACATTCATATGTCTTTTTAACATTGTTGAAATTCCAAGGATTATTGCTACAATTTCAAGATGGTCTACAATTGAATCATGTGGACCATGATTTTGAAATGTAGGTGGTCATGTTGCTTGAGGACTAGAAATGATCACTTCATTGACCCCCATAAGGAAAATTTAAGGATTGTTTTGTGGAAGGGTTAAAGAATATACATCAAGGTATTGAAAAACTTCCTATTGCCCATGTCATTATCATTTTTTTTCCTTGGAAAATGTTGTTTTCCGAAATCTACCATTGAAACAAATGTTGCCAAACTATATGATATATTCCTTCTATAATTGGGTTCCTCACATTTTCCCTTTGGCACGAATATCTTGTTGAAGGCCCAAATGGTATTCATGACCTAATTTTCCATTGGCCACTTTTCCTTTCTAATTTCAACATTAGTTCATCTATCTATGTAGCAGTATACACACAATTGCATTATGGACCATGGTTTTGAAATGCATTTTCTTATGGTGTGCAAAGAGATGATCATTTCACCTATTACCATCACAAATACATTCTTTTGTGGAAGTGTTAAAGCTTTTGCATCCACGTACTAAAAAAATCCCCTTTCTTTTGAAGTCCTCAATTTCAACACTTTTGGTGAAATTTGGAAAATATGATTCAAACCTAACATACTATTGGCTTAAGGTTATCTAAGCAAAACTATAGAGGTCAAAAAACTTTTATAGATTAGCAACAATATAAATCTAAATGAATTTTCAATCTTTCAATGTAACCATTATAGGATGTTCATTTATTGAACCATTTGTCTTTAGTTGACTAAATGTTTATTATAATATTTTTATTAAATATATTTGATTTATGATCTATTTATAAATGTTATATATGCTGATTATTTAATTATATATTATACATGTAAATTAAATTTTATTGGTAAAATTACAACTTATTATAATCATAATCAAGTATGATATTTTTTTTAATCAAATAAGGATTTAAGATGTCTGAAAAATGTATCATTTATTTGATCATAAGACTTTTGCCATAATTTTAAATAAAAATGTATATATTATATTTGAAAAAATACAAATATATAAATTCCATCAAATTCATTAATTATCTAACATTACTAAATGTGATTTAGATTAAAAATTTAAAAAACTTTAAATATTGTACATCATAAATATTACAACTGATTTTAAAACTATATTATTATTATTTGAAATGTGATAGATATATTATCCATTTATAAAAATTATATGTGAATTAATTAGAATTATGATATATTATAATCACATTGTATATATATATATTAATGAAATGAAGGATTAATATGTGGGAGATTAAAAAAATTATTAAATATTTTTCATTATAAATCATGTGCTTGAAAAAAAAAATTCTAGCAAATCATCATCAAAATGTATTTCAATTTAACAAAATTAAAAAAAAATCAAATTAATTCAATTTTTGGAAGAAAAATATATTTAATCGTGCATGTCATTGAAAGTACTTTAAGAATCAACTTAAAATTTTTCCATTAGGACAAATATCAAAAATATTGAAATTGATGTTTGTACAATGTTTAAAGTTAAGTATGGGTTAAATAAAATTCATTCCACTATATTTGCACATCAAATGGGGTGGTTTGATGGCAAAGGAGTTGATATCCATCCTTGGGGTTTAATAATCGAACCTCACAAGTTACATAGTTATGGTCAACGATGATATGTTGACTATATGAATTGTACATAGTTAGGCTACTTAACCTAGGTGCCTACTTAGGCCCACCTATGTGCCTAGACTAAGTGGCCTACCTAGTTACCTAAACTACATTTTTAGCCTATCCTATGCAATGACACGTGTCTACAATTCATAGGCTGAAAATTTATGAAATTACCAATAATATGAATTATTATATTGCATTGTATATAATGTACTTAATAAATTTGATTTAAAATCTATATTAAATCATTTAAATTTAATTAATTTTAAAATGTTGCACAATATTTATGTAGTCATCTTTATAATCACATAGTCTTACAACTAGTCAATGGATGAAAAATCTCTATAGTCACAAGTGATATGCGACTACAAGGGTGACTATACATGCCATGTGGAGTTTTTTGCAACTAGTTTCCTTTTGCCATTTGTCCAAGGCGACTATAAGGTTTGTAGTTGCATGTGTTTGTTACAACTAAAATTATGTCTTTTGCAACTGAAATTATAGTTATTTATTTCCAAATTTCTTCTAGTGATTTAGTTCTTGGTTAGTTACTTTCCTTAGTCTTGAGTAAATTTCCTCCTAGATCCTAACCTAGGAAATCCATAAACAAGGAATATTTCCTTAAATTAGTTTTTGGGATCATCATTTCCTTAAATTTGTAATTTGTTCTTGGAATCATTATTTCCTTGCAAGTATTGTTCCTTGAATTATCATCATTATGTTTTATCTGCTAGACATTTCCTAATCTGGGACTATTGTTTTTTAGAAGAAGCCTTCAAAATTGCTTTCTAGCTATTCTTCAAAAATGCCATTCACTTAAATTTCTTCAAGCTGTTGTTCTTAATTATCTTTAGTTTTTGGTCTTTATTTGTTCCAAGTCATGTTGTAATTCATATTTTGTTATTTATGTTTTCTTAATCCATTCTTTTTGGTGTATTTGCCAAAATATCCATGAACAAAGGACAAAATTTTGAAAAATCTAAAGTTTGTCATATTTTTGGTTATAGCTTATATTATACACACATATCAGGGAGGCAAAGCCTTCAATGGAAATTGGTTTGAGCAACTTTGAAAGACTAAAACCATGGTATGTGAAATAATTTTGAGAATTCAATTCATGTTGTTGTCAGCATCATGTTCAAATGTTAGAACTAAAAGATGCTTGTAATGCAATGTGGCAAGGACAAGTATACAAAGGTTGCATTTGTGGTTACACAATCTACAAGTTAGATGAAGGGGTTGATTATGACTATGCTTCATCCATTGTTTATGGAGTAAGAACAATGTGTGAATTGATTCTCTACCTTAAATCTGAAATTGAAAAGTTCCACAAGTTAAGGTGTATAAAAGGAGATTGCAACAATTGTGGTATCTCAAAGCTAAAATATTATCCTAGGGACAATTTTATCCTAGGGAGGTGGATCCCAACAACAAGATGTTCATACTTTGGAAGTGGTTTGAGAATGTTTACGTGGGTCATTTTAATGATGGACTCGAGGTGACCAACATGCAATACAGCTCCAATGCAAGATGACTCCGCCATTTGAGTTTGTTGCATATCTAAAGTTCAAGTTGACAGAATTTGTGGTTCATAATTTCGAGGCAAAATGGCAAGATGCAAAATTCAAATCATGTTTGGACAATTTGACAAAGGACCAAATTGTCACTGTAATTGACTTTGCTAATAACTATTCTTTCAAAAAGCAAAATGAAATTTAGTCCTAACATTAGTTCAGTTGGCTAATCATGATTCTTGTTCATCTCACATTCCGCATTGACCCAAATTGGAATGAGGTTGATGCATCATCAAGAATTTTAATAGAATATCATTTTTATATCAATGATGAGAAATCACATGACAATTTCTTTGTCCAACATTGCTTCAAACTCCATTGGAAATTTCTTGGACATCAAGGTTTTCTACTACTTGTTGAACACATTGTCTTTTCAAATGGTTATGCTTCTCAATTCAAATGTGTTATATCCCATTTCTTTGTTGCCCGTTATCCATCATTAACCAAAAGTGAAGAATTGCCTATAGAGGGGCAATGCAATGGAACCATTTTGGTTGAGGTCATGGTAAAGGGCATTGGGATGGTGCAAGAGCCCATGTGAAGCAAGCACTAAGGGTTGAACAAGTTTAGCGAAAGTCAGTGGAAGTCCATAATGCAATAGATGTGGTGAGTTATTTGACATGCTACTTTGCTTTACAACATTTAGCTCATGATGGTGCAAGGAGAAACATTCAACATTATTTTTATGAGGTGAAACCCACTAATGTCAATAGAGTTGATCAATTTAATGCACAGACAAAGGAGGGCACACAAAATTTTCATCAAATCAAAAGTGTTGGCTTGGATAAAATTTCTTTTCGTGTTTGTGCCTAATCTTGTTTTTGTAGGTTTTGTTTTAATGGTGGCAATGGTCCATGTGATAATGAGGCATACATTGCCCCATTCAACTTGGTCCAACTAGAAACTTGCAATGCAAATGATGCACATGTGGATGTGGAATTTGTGCCTCAATTGGAAATAAATTGGGAAGCCTTAGCAGCTACCATTGAAGTT
>Ga0209208_10004097_pt1 | contig 20772 bp, 20 predicted proteins | sample S1TSphfallax_3_FD_187694 | JGI IMG/M metagenome (GOLD analysis project Ga0209208, IMG submission 187694) | Host-associated microbial communities from peat moss isolated from Minnesota, USA - S1T2_Fd - Sphagnum fallax MG (SPAdes) (version 2) | ecosystem: Host-associated > Plants > Peat moss >...
TCTTTCAACGTGTGCACACACATCCTATTGACTTTATGGGTATCCATCTCTTATGTTGTGTTCATAACAATGAGTGCATAAGAACCCGTGATGCAGTTTGTTGCCATTCTACGAGATGTTGGTTTCCATGTGGGGCGAAAACAATTACATGCTATTTAAACATGTTAATTCCTTTGGTCAATGAGTTGACATTGTGTTCACCAAAGATGGTATTTGCATTTTAGTTTATGTTGTCATTGTTGACCCAACATGAGCAGATTTACTTCCTCAATCTTGTGCCACCCAAGAATTTGTTGCTTTCGATGTGGCTTAAGTCAAAGAACGAAGTTATCACAACTGACATCTTACTGATTAATTCTTTCTCTTAATGGTGGAGGTATTTGAATGTTTACATAAGCATGTCGATGTGTTTTTGTAGTATTGTGCTAATGCCATTTGGAGTTTGAAGGACCAAAAGGCCCTCCTTTTTTTTGTTTTGGTTACTTTTCTTCGACAAAAAAATTCAATCACATTGTAAAGGTTACAAGCATCTTCCATCTTAAGTCCGGTGGTAAGCGTAGGCCTAGTTGCTTTTCGACTTCCACCCTTTCAAAACACAATTCCCATTTCCACAATCGACTTATTATAAGCAAGTGATTTTTTGATATGGAAAAATATGACCAACTATGACAATCGGTCAATTTTTGACATGGATAGGTTTTGACATCTAGTTTGAACTAACCTTAAACTCATCATGTAATTTTTTTAATTTTATTTTCTTATCCCTTTGTACAACCAATCTACGATGCATATACCAGCAAAATTTTGCAAGGTTGCACCACCAAGAATTGAATTTAACCTACATTTGGCTCAACCTTGATTGGGTCCTTATTTTGGTATTGCCATCACCATTGGGCTTTTCCCTACACTATGCATGTGTGCCAACTATCATTTAGTCTTTTTACAATTCAAAATTATTAAGGGAAAAAGCTCAATTTTGAATTGTAGAATAATAATAAACTATAAAGAACTCTTTTAATATTTAAAAATTCAGTTTAATTCTGAATTTCATGTTTATTTTTCCCGCATGAATGGTCTGGGTAGAAGGTATATGGCTTAGTGGTTTTTTTCAATTTTGACATTGCATTAATGGTAAATATCCAAGAACAATTTATTAATAAATAGTGATAGGTTTTAGAATGCTAAAAAAATATGCTACCAAATAAAACTTCAAATTGAACTGTGATTTTTTTGGAAATTTGACTTAGGAATATGAAACATAAACATTTTTATTTCTTGCATAATTTTGCCCCAAAAAAGAGAGGCAATTGTGGGTGTAGTGATATTTTTTTCAATTTTCTGATGTTGCTTCATTGGCTAAATCCCATGAGGGATTCAACATTAAATGACAATGCGAATTTAGAACCTGTTTAAATAGTTTTAAAAATGGTTAAAAATATGCTATCAAACTAAAATCAAACTTCAAATATCTTGAAAAATTTCAAAAAATTGGGGGAAACTTGGGAAATTTTTTTCCAAAAAAAAAGGGAATATTGTGACAAAATATTCTCCAATTTATTTTGATTTTCCGGATTCTGGCGAAATTTCGCACCCAAATAAAAACGCTGTCTGGGTGCGGTTCCAAATTGTCTTTTTTTCGGTTCTTGTAGGAATTTAAAAATCTGCCCGTCGCATCTTGTAAGTTGTAACCCTTAGGGTTTCGGGCAGGGGGCAAGAAGAAACAGAAAACCTGTTGAAGCTCAAGCGCTGGCGCAAAAGAGAGAGAGAGAGAGTGAAGAGACGATGGAGATGGCGCATTAGGGTTTGGAGCGCCGTGTTCATCATCGCTCGGCAATCACAGAGCACAAGCCACGATTTGGTGTACAAAGATGTCGCGTGCCTTGCATGTGAGTAGTAGTATTTTCTTTCCGGAGTTCTTCTTGCATGTGAGTCTTTTCTACTGTGGCTGATGTTCCCCGTTTGTTGCCGCATTGATCTTATTAGGGTAAGCTGTATCAAGAGAGCCGCTTCTGAAACCTCAGTCATCTCCTCTCCTCATGTTGTTGTTGTTCCGGGACTGGCTCTTGGATATTGATTCCCTGTTTTTTTCTTCCACGCCTATTTTTGTGTAGAAGGGTTGCAGTTTTTTGTTTTTTTTGTTATTTTTTTGTGATTTGGGGTGTAGGGTTCGGTTTTTGGGGTTTCTCGTCTCCATCACTAGGGCACGGTTTTTTGAACTTTTTTTTCTTGGTTAGAAGACTCCCTGCATTTTGTTTGTGTACAGCCTCCTTGTCCACTTCATTCTCATTTCGCATCTTCCTAGTTATGGCTGTTCAGAGGGTTTAGGTTCTTCTGTCCAGCACTTAAGAGACCAATTTGACGGAGTTCTAGCCCTAGACTGTTTTCATCTGTTGTTGATGGATTTCGGATTTCAGAGTGAAATGGTGAGTAGTGTGTGTGAAAAAAACTGGTGGGAGAAGTAGGGAGTCATTCTTCTCAAAGATAGAGGCTAATAGGTCAGAGAAGGACAGAAGGGTTGAAAGAAGTATAGAGCCATGGGAGCTCCAAAACAGAAATGGACGGCAGAGGAGGAGGCAGCCCTCCGGGCAGGAGTTGAAAAGTATGGGCCAGGGAAGTGGCGAGCAATTCAGAAGGACTCCAAATTTGGGCCGTGTCTTATATCCCGATCCAATGTTGATCTCAAGGTAAGATTTCTGTGGCACAAGCACTTTTGTGCAATCAATTACCATTGAGCAATCTCTGTTTCAACTTCATTTTCAGTTTCCTAACAATAACTGTCGTCTTAGAGCATCAAATGGAGATTTGCATTTGGTTTTGTTGTTGTGGTTTTATCCATTTCAGGCCATTTCCGTGATCTAATTCTCCTTTCTGTTCCAACTATGCTCCCACCAGAAATGGGTTTAGATTATGCTTGTCTGAAGTTTTGACTCACTCCTGTACAAATCCAACATATTTTCATGAAGAGTTACCTTTGTTTTCCCTAAGATTCTATTGCCATTATTTCATGACATTGAAAGTCAACAGGGGAGTCAATAGGGTTTGATGTCAGTTTGTCTTCCTTTAGGAACATTTATGGCAACCATTCTTGATGAACTCATTTCCTCTGTTTGTCTGTTCCAGGGGTCCTTTTGATAAATGTGCTCAGTACTGTCCTTTTTGCAGCCAAGTGTTGTTCTTTTGTCATAGCGTGATTGAATTTCAGTAAAAAGATTTCATTTCATAATGCTATTTTTTGTGGATTGTTTCTCAAAAGTATCTGCATTGTGCATCTCTTTGTGTCTCACTCCCTCCCTTGTTCCAGTACATACTGTGTCTGTGTGTTGAATTTGCAAACAAACTAGCAGTTATGTATGTAACTTGCATAGCATACATTTCTAATTTTGGTATCTCTGGGGAGCTCATATTTTGAGTGCTCTATTGAAGTTATGCTTCTGGTGGTTGTGATGGCAGGACAAGTGGCGGAATATGAGTGTCAGTGCCAATGGGGTGGGATCAGCAAGGGAGCGTGCAAAGCCACTGGCAGTGATGTCACCTCCTGGGATGTTGACTTTAATGGACGAGGCATTTACCATTGATCCATTGGCAATCATGGCACCTACAGATGGTTCATATGACAGTAAAAGCAATGGTGCAGACACATCCTCTGATCACAAATCACTTGGGCCTAGGTAGGCATTTTGGAACAACAGGGACTAGAGATCCAAAACTCAACAGATGGTTTCAATGTTTTTCCTTCCTCATTGTCAAATTTTATTTGCTTCATCCTAGGGAGGCTCATGAAGTTTGATTTGATGGGTTCAGTGAATTTTAGCATCATGTTTATGCTCCATTTGCTTAAGTAATCTTGAGGAGAGTGTGTTGCAAAGAGACTTTGTGAGAAGGTCTGGATAGGATCTTTGGTTTAGAGAATTACCTGAGAGTATAATTGGATATTTTTATAGGTTTTCTAGTGCTTTTAAAAGCCCAGTTGATCTTTGTTTGTCTTCCTTCTGTCACTTATATTCCCTTATTTCTTCCTTGTTTGCCTCCTCTTTTGTTTTTTTCCTTCTGTGCCTTTCCTTATCTGGTGTAGGGTGGTAGCCAGTATCATGGTTGAGTCTTCCCATTGCTTCCAGACTTGCAACAGAAACTCAGTATGCAGGCTAGTGGTTACACTGGCCTCTACCCACTGTAGGGAGCTGATGAGCTGTGGGTAAGTTGTGATAGAAATGTCACTACCATATGTGTTAACTGTTGATTGTTACTGAACATGTGAGAGACAATTAGTGTTGTCAGTACTGCTTTGTTCTCTATGTAGGCCTCTCTACACTTGCTTGTACAAGGACAAACTAAAATGAAATGAAACTTACACAAGCTTGTTGCAGGTTGAATGAGAATACTATTGACTTTTTGGATTAGCTATGTCTCTCAAGTACTAGCCAACATCATGACTGAGTCTTCCCATTGCTTCCAGAAATGTGGCAGAAACTCAGGATGCATGTATAACAGTTTACCCAAGATTTTGGGTGGATACTTATATGCTTATCTAGACCCACTGTCCAGAACTGATGAAGTCAGTGGGTAGTCATGGCAGCTTGTCACTGTGATTTGTGATGAAGTTGATAGTCTGACACTTTGTTAGCAACTCTCATAAGGTTATGGCTTCACTGTTTCATGTTACCTCCAAATTGTTATTATGGAAATTTCTCTGCAATTTCATGGATATGCCGGTTTCATAGCTCATTTTGAACTAGTTCCTCCTTTTTGTGTATTTCTTCTTCCCTGTTCTTTAATCCTTGTCTGGAGTTCTTCTTTGACTTAAGAGAAAATATTTTTTGCTTGATTCTTGTTACATTTAATGGTGAGTATGCTGTTTTCTTGATTCTCATGAGGGTATTTTTTTTAATTGTCATGCAAGATCTGCTGGAAAATGTCTTTCTTTAGTGCCATAATGATACCTGTATGTTGGTTGCCCTTGATATGTTGTCAGTGTGAGAAGAGTGTTGGTGCTGCTGAGGTCTGTCTTATTCAGTATTTTTGAGTTTCCTCGTTGGTACTTGCCAGACATCTGTGTAGGCATCGGTTTAGAGTTTGATTGTGATATCCTGTTTTGTGGGGGAAGATATGATGATATGGTATTGGAAGCTGTTTTGGGACTGAATGAGCCTGATGGATCTAGCAGTGCTGCCATTGCCAACTACATTGAGGTACTTTGTTCTGCTGTTTTGATGCATATGTTTATGTTTAAGTCTCTCTGTGCTGTTTGAATCAAGTGTCTCAGAAAGTGACCTTCAAGTTTTAAAGCAGCACCGGCAATTTTCTGAAAGGGAATAAATTTCTGCAGAAAGGTGGCTACCACAATTGAACCATAATCTTTTTGGCAGAAAAGAATTTTTTAGAGGGTTTAGGGGATTAAAGTTTGTGTTACATGTTGTCAGTGACATTAGCTCATGGTTTATTGTTTTGGAATGAAGAAACTATGTAATCAAATGGCTAAGGTTAATGATGAAATTCACTGAGAGAGTGTGTGTAATAAAGGAGCGATATCCAGTGCCATCCAACTTTCGGCGACTTTTGACGACCAAGCTGAAGTCATTAGCTCTTTCAGGCAAGCTTATGAAGGTCAGATTTTTTTGACTGTTTTCATTTTTTTGAATAAGTCCACAGAAATACTCAGTGATGGATTAATTGTAGCATTTCTTATATACATGCATTTGTGATGCAAGCATTTTGAAAATCTGCCAATGCATGTGCATCATAGGTCCGACAAAATTACAAGATCAATGATGGCAAAGAGAGTCCTCTGGTGGCAGAAGTTGCTGAAGAAAGGGAGCAAGCTGCAAGGTGGAGTGATGCAAAGCCACCAAAAGAGGGTCAAAATCAACAACCAGAGGGACAGAGTGATGATGCTAATAGGATGCCAACACCACGGTTTCCACGGGATTCTCGTGATTCTTCAAGAAAGATGAGGTCTGACTTGGTTCCGCATAAAAAGCCGAAAATGGATATGGAGCAAATTGCTAGAGCAAAAGTGAAGACTGCTGAAGATGCAGCCCGAGCAGCCATAGTTGCAGTTACAGAGGCAGAGGCAGCAGCTGCTGCAGCTGAGCAGGCTGCTTGGGATGCAGAGGCTGCGGAAGCAGAAGCAGAGGTGCTTGAAGCAGCTGCTGAAGCAGCTATGGCAGCAATCAGACCTCCTAAGAAGTGTGAGTCTTCATAATGTTTACCTTTAGCATCACCTTTGCCATGTTTGAGAATTAGCATATGTGAATTTCCCTAGATGTTGCTATCATTCTTTAGATTCAGAGTTGTCAGTACCCTGGAAACCAGTTTGAAGATGCAACACCAAACAGTGTTCCAAAAGTCCTGAAGCTCCAGTCATTGACTCTTGGACTTGTCTCACATGTCTGGAGACAGAAAGTGCTCATGGAATGCAACACTTTCATTGATGCAATATGTTTTTTAAGTGACAAACCACATGAAAATGTTAAAGAGTCTAGGTTTTTACTATGGGTTTTCAATTACCTGATTTGAGTTTTTAACCTTTGGGATCTGTTCCTGATGGCAGTCCATCTGGTAATAGCCTAAGCACAAAAATGGGTACCTTGAGTTTTGGTGGGGATGCAGTTAAGCACAGTGATTGGTCACTGTGTAGTTGCTTGTAAATTTTGACTAATTTGAAATGCTGTGGTTGAATGCAGCATTGAGAGCAGTGGCAATTGCACAGCAAGTGGTGGTAAACAGTTGATGTCCCTATTTGGACTTGTATCATGCAAAGAGGGGTACCTCCCTTATTTCTTAGGCTCTCAAGTAGTCTGCCATATCAGCAACCATATCACAACTGTTCAGTCTGAATTTACAAAGACACATGTGATGCAAATGACCTGACTTGTTCATATAGACACCTAGTGGCCAGGGAGTGTTTTTCCAAGGGGACAAAATGGATGATGACAGAAAGGTCTTTTGTTCAGTGGAAGCCTTTTTAGGGTGCTCAAAATGTGGGTACTGTGTTTCAGTTTTGGTGACCAGTATCATATAGTCTCATGTGTCAAGGCTGTTGGAGGATATTTTTATGACAGCCTTATGTGCATTCAAAAGTCTCCTATGGAAACCTCTTCTGGTATTGGGATCCATTGTAGATTCCCAGTCTCCAGCCCAGATTGTTCTGTATACCTGTCTAATCACATTTTTTTCTCGAACACCCTTGTATCATGGACAGCAGTCGATGGCTAGTTTGAATGCCATTAATGATGAAGGTTATTGTCTGAGCATTGGTGAGTTACAGTGACAAGGATGAAGATGACGGTTTGATACATTGTTAATGACAGTAACAAGGTTGTGATCAATCACACTGAATGTTGTCACATTCATTTAGTTTTTGCTGGAACTGACATTCTGGTTAGCTTCAAGGTTGTGATCACAATCGTTGTCATATTGTTCTGGTTTGACTGGAAGTGACATAATTACTGCCTTTGAACTGTCTTCATGATTTTTCTCTGCAATCTCATAGTCATGTTTGCTGGATGTTTTCCCATGCTCTTAATGGGTGATTTGGCATGCATTGAGTGTACAGTTTGTAACACTCATGAACACTCAACTGGTGTTTAGATTTGAATAGTAGCATTTTAGTCAAGGTTTTCAAAAAGTATCTAAAGATATCAGTAGAAACTTTGACTTTGTACAGTATTCACTACCTTGGGATTGACTTGAGGCTGTAGCAGGGCATTGATCCAGTCTAGGTGCTTGTGTGTCTCCACAATGTTAGCATGCTTCAACTAGGGAGATGGCCTACTACTTCTACCTGGTCCACCATAACAGTGTATTGTGGTTTGTTAAATTCCAGTGTGGAATCTTTAAATATAATATGGTACCTTTTTATACTTGTCAATGGCTGCCAAAGTATTTGTCAGCAACTTTCAGTGCTTCTGAATGGAAGGAACAGAGTGAAGTGTACATTCGAAGACTAAATCATGTACGTCATGATATTTCAATCTATACCTCTTGCAAGTATGAAGGATTGCCTAAGGAAAAATGACATGCATCCTTCAATTGACACCATTACATCTGGAGGGCAGTAGTAGTCTATGACATGAGATTCATTTTTTTGACCAGGTACACTCAATTTCCAATGGTGGGGTTGGCATTTTCTTTCTAGGTTCAATCAAGAACCAGATTTACCCCAGTATAATCTTGGTGAGCCCATGCTGCACCTCGTACAGAAACCTAGTTGACAACTTCTGATATGTCATGCAAAGAAATGACTTGACAGTAAGTATAATGGTATAAGCAGCAGGGCTAGTGTTATGAAGCTCATGCTTCCTTGTGCAGGAAATGGATTACCTGCATATTGTGTACTACAGAACTTTCATCAAGAGGTCAACAGTGGTGTCTTGCCAGTGTCCTGAACAGCTGCACTCAAGGGATCTCCAACAGATAAATATCAAATTTCAGTGTCTGCAACTGTTCTTGACTGACCTCCAACATAAGCTTTCAGTAGTGTTAGATTTGTACTCTCCTCCTGGTGATGTATATTGGATGAATCAGGCCCAGGTGTTGAATGAACCCGACAATGGACAGCTAGCAAAAGATCCAAAGCTGTTGCAGGTGAGTCAGGAACACCAGGGCCCACTGCATTTTTGATGGGTGCAAACTCCTCATCCCGATCAACCTCCAACAGTGCCACCTAAATTTGTACCATACACTGTGTTAGGCAACTCAAATATACACACAGGATGGACTTTTGCAGTTCTGCTTGACTGCATAGACAGACGAGGCCTGGAAGAATGATTTGAAGCCTGCCAAGCAAGTGTAACCGAGTGTTTCCTCAGCCTTCAGAGCTACTGCCTCCTTTTGAAAATTGCACACTTTTGTATCACCATAATGGTGGCAACATTTTGACTGGTTCTTCCCCAGAGAAAACCAGAAGCCCCTAAGTTTGGATGACTGGTTTACCCAGTGAGCCCCATTCCAGCTGGATGTGGCATTGAACTTCTGAATAAAATAAAAAGACATTTATGTTTCTGAAAGAAAAAACTCAAGGAATGCAAGAAATGCAAAAGAATGAGCAAGGAAGAACCGACCTTCTTTGGGTCACAATACTTGAATGCGTCAAAAATAAATTGCTCTAGTTTAATTCCATTGGGTTTTCCAGGGACTGGGTCTTTGCTGTGAGATATCCGCTTTATAGCTGGGTGAAACTCCAGTTGAAATTCTGAGTCCATCAACTTCTTCAAATATTCAACTGAAAACATGTTGATACAGATATGAGCTGCTCGGAAAAGAAGCTGCCCTGAACTGTCTTCTGCTGTCCGCAACTCTTCAGACATTTCACTGTATTCGATAACCCCATACACACCCCTGTCTCTTTGGTCATTGGGATTTGAACCTTGTGAATGGAGGCATACCACACCTACTGCTTCCTTTGGAAATTTCTTGGCAACAACTTTTACACCAATGTCAGCTTTGCGTTCATGCACAAATCCATAAAACACTGGATCTGCAACTCGAGCCAATGCATTGTCCACTGCATAAACCTGCAATAGAGGACCATCATTTTCTCCAGTGCAACAATGTGACCGTATTCCAGCTTCAACTTAATGACCACATGGTGGCTTGTACTTTAACAAAAGTGAATAATCTGTCATCTTCCAAGACCACATAGGCTTTGTGTGTCATGAGGGCACAACTATGAAGAATTGATTAATTAAGGAACCGTACTAAATAATTCTGTTGTATCTGCTCTACCCATGAGCTACACCTAAGCAAGCCCAGGACCTTAGGTTCAGCGTTGTAAGCTCTAAAAGTTAGAAACTAAAGGTTTGCTTGTAAAGCCACTGACAGTTGCAAACTCTGATAGAGTACTGAACAAAATAGACTTCTTCTATGTCTCCACATCTTGAGTAAGACTTTCCTTTCCTTCTCTGCATCTGGTCAAAGTTGAACATCAAAGTACTGCTCTAGGCTTGAGATTTAGTCCAGCACTAAAGGAAGGTAGCCCCTTGGGAGTCCTCACCCATCTCATGGAGCAGAGGTGTGTGAATGGAAGATTTATATACAAATTCAATGTGTCATTTTTCTGCTTCCTCACTAGATTATAACTGCCAGCTGTAGTTTTATTCAAAATGGACAGGCCCACTCGAGGTTCCTACAAATCTCATCTTTAAGCACAAGCAACAGAAGTCACTGAAAAATGGAAGTGAGAACAGCAAACCTGCACATATTGGATCCCTTGGTCAGCCAGTCTTTCCACAATGCCTGCAGTGGCAAGGTCAGAGAAAACAGCTCCATTTCCAGCAGGAGCTAGTGCAACCTTCCAGGGGTTGTGCATCAGAATAGCATGGCCTTTCTCTAACTCAACACATGGTAGACTGGTCTGCTTCATAAACCACACCTGCATCACCGATAATACCGACCAGAACCAAATGAGTTAGTACCACACCATATCAACCTCATCACACTCATTGTGACCTGCATGTGGAGATTGCAGAGAATCTCCATAAAAACACTTTGAAGGTAACACGACATTGATAGTGCAGTCACAACCTAGCACTCAAGAGACCTTCTGCATGTGGGGAACATACCTGGGACTTGTCAAGCCCAAAAAAGTGCTTTTCTTCAAAGAAAGTGTGTGTGGGTAAGTCAGTGGCATCACTGGTCATTACAATCCATGGAATCTGCAACTTCACTTCTGTGCCCAACACCTGCATATCACTGTTTCCATTGATTCAAACCAGAATCCAGGACTTCCACCGCAGAACTAGAATGGAAAGCATTGCATAGTTATGAGATTCAGACACATACAAGGGCAGCAAGCTGTTGGACAAGAAGCAGTTGCTCAGCTTGAAGCTCAAAGAGTGACCTTGGCTTTGGTGGGATGTCTAGCTCCAACATGCCTTTGACAGCTGGGGCATTTGGACCAAGACGAGTCCCTTGACCCCCTGCCAATACTAATACTGCCACATGCCCTGCAGCTACAAGATGCAATCCTTCCAGCCACCATCGTGCAGTATCTCCCTTTGAGTGTTCTCCCTCAAAATCAGCACCAGGTAACCAATGTTCAAAGCCTTCCCAGTTTGCATGAGGGAATGGAGGAGGTGGAAAAGGATCACTTGCTGATCTGCTCAAAATCATTTAAAATCACAACCATGACCAAAAATCACTACAGTAAATATGTAGAAAATCATACAGCTGAAGTCAGGCAGCATTCTTGATGATAAGATGCTCAAAGAAAACTGCACCAAAGCAAACCTGAATCTGAGATAGAAACTAAGAAACTATGAAGATAGCTTATAGAATTCACATGATGTTGCAAGGAGGAATAAAAGGGAGAAGGATAAAAAAATTCAAGCCCTGAAACTGAAGAGATGCTAAAATTATTATTAGAGTTGCTGTGCACTGACTACAAAAACTTGTTTGAACTCTGAGCCCTGAAGCCTTGAAAGAAAGACACCTGAAGAAGAAGCTAGTACTAAGGGGAGATTTGTAACTGGTATATATGCCAGAATGCACATAGAATCAATCACACTGGACCATCATCAGAACTTGCCAGATGCTATCACAATAATCTGCAATGTGTAGAGATGGCTCTGAACTCCAAGAGTAGGGTTGAGCCATCCATCACCTGAAAGATGGATGGCTCAACCCTCGCACAAAAACATAGAGGATATTCTCTAACTGTCCAGACCTGACGCGGAAGCAAGCATGTTGAACCAAAGTTTTTCTTCACTCCATTCCGACACAGAAAATCTGAAACTTTTCAAAAGACTCCAGCAACAAATGGCACAGAATACAAGACACAAAAGAAAGAACCTTCGTAGTCAGTAGAGCCGGCCGCAGAAGAGTTAAGAGAGAATGACGACAAGAACTTCCGATCAATCATCACTGCTTCACAGAAAACAATCGACTCACCTTGTATGAGAAGACGAAGAGGAAGAACCGAGGGTGTGGACGATATCGTTGAGAGCTCGTTGAAAGAGTTGGAAGTCTATACTGGCGAGCTGCGTCAAGAGAGCTTGTCGCTGCTCATCGGTGCAAGAAGACAAGCCCGCAAGGATGTGCTCCTGCCCTAATGCTACTAGCTGTTTCCTCAATAAGGAGGTTGCGGCTGGTGCAATTGTGTCTTCCGTTTTGGTGTCCTCCATTCTCGTTGCACGCAAGTCGTAGTGACAACAACAGACACAAAATGAAGTACACTGTAACAAAGGTACCGATCTTTTCTTCTTCCACACACACACTTTGCTTAGCAGATTTGCTTACCCAGGGATCTAACTACACTTTCCTTAACACTTTTTTGTATTGTGTCCTTCTTTCTTTGTCGTTATTTTATTGGCTCTGTACTTCAGGGTAGAGACATCATCATCATACACCCATGTGAAACAGGCCAAAGTTTGGCATCCCTACATTCTAGGGTCATGTGGAGTCCACTATTGTACAAACATTTCCACCAAGTCAAGGATCCACTTGTTCTTCACCATTCTAACCACCATGTGTTTCCAATTTAGTATGTTCATCAGTATTGATTGGCTCTACCATTCAGGGTAGAGACATTGTAATGCACCCAGAAATGGGCCTGGTTTCCCTAGGTTCTAGAGTCATGTGGAGTCAGTCGATAACAGAAAACATTTCTGCCATACCTGAAGGATCCACTTGGGCTTCACCATGCTAAGCACCGTGTGTTTCCAATTTAGTATGTTGAACATTTGTCATGCTTATGGATGGCCATGGAAAGGGCAGCAGAGGCATTATGCCATAATCCACTTGTTAGCTCTAACACTTCTGGGAAGTTGCAGAGCAAGGAGGAGCTCCAGGAGATACTGTAATGAATTGCTAATCAAATGCCCTAAAAGTTTCATTTTTGGGCTTCAAATTGAGACCTTATGGGTACCCTAGATGCACAAAGTCTCTGAGAGCATATAGCTTAACACTGGGTGATGCTCTATTGTCTTTGTTGGGTTTTTTGTTAGTCACTTTGCAATTTCTGTCTGCCCAGTTTCATTACTGTGAGCTTATTACTGACTAGGAGTCTTTGCAGGTCTGCATGTGGTGTTTGTCATGTTCACACAATTCTTTTTTTGTGTTTGCATACACCATCTTTCAGCTAGAGTTTCAGGATGCTTTAGCTTCAGTGAGTGCTATGATATTTTTCTCCCCTTTCCAAATTTCATTTAATTTGGTGAACTTTCATAGTGATATATATTATTATTGTATTCTCTGTGCTCTCCCAGATATGAATGCAGTGTTTGTTTCTTGGTTTGTGATGAAAACAATAATGTATTACATTTCTTTGAACGTTAGGTTTTTGTGGCTGAAAAATAAAGCAGAGATCGATTTGTTTGAAAATCTTCATAGCTTTAAAGTTGTGGAGGCTTCAGATTTGAATCTCTTGGTTCAATTTCTTGTTAGACAATTTGTTTATTTGTTTTGGTCACTGTGCTTATAGACAATGCATTGGTATCCCCATGGGTACTGATTGTGTGGTCTATTTAGCAATCTTCTATCTCTTTACCTACGAGTTTGATTTTATTAAGTTGTCTTTTGAAGAGTAACACATGTCCTGTTGTGCTTCATAGATTGTCCATGGGTCGTAGGTTGTGGATGATCTTTTGGTTCCTGATTTTCCAGACCTTGAGAATCTCATGTACCTAAACCAAAGCTCTTTTGGCGATGGCATATACCCAAAAACATCTTGTGAGTTGGATTGTATCTCTAAAGGCTTCTGTTGTAATTTCTTGGATCTTGCTGTGAGACAAAGTCCTCAAGGTTTTTCCTGTGATATTTTTGACAAATGCTCTCAACCAGAGTATGCAGGTATTGAAACGATTAGAATGCCTCTTGTTCACTCCAATATCTCAATTACTGCAAAGCTGGGGGTTATCAATAGTCAATTTTACAGGTTCTTGAGGATTTGTAGTTGTAAGAAGTTTTTTGTCTTTCAAATGGTCAGTCTTATTGTCCTTCTGAAGGTTAAAGGCTACCCTTTAAAAATTCTTCTAGAGAGAACTAGAGGGTTGCTTAATAAAGAAAAATTCCTCCATAGAACTTCTGCTTTTGGAGTTTTCAGAATGATTTTGCTTAGAGTCTTGTAAGTGGGGAGCTTCTTGTAAGCCCACTTGTTCTTTGTTGTTTGTTCCCTACTGTCCCCTTTCCTTTAAAGTTCTGCTTTTCCATTTCTGTTGGTCTGTTTTTTGTCTTGTCCTTATGTTGTGGTCTGTTGCTAGCCAGTAGTATGGCTGAGTCTTCCCATTGCTTTGGGATTTGCAGCAGAAACTTGGTTCACAGGTTGGTGTCTTTCACTGGCCTTTACCCACTGCAGGGAGCTGATGAAGTCAGTGGGGAAGTTGTGGTAGTTAAGTCAATACCGTACATACTATTGTTGATGGTCCCTGAACAAGTGTGAGACTGGCACTTTGGTTCATACCACTATTTTTTGTTTCTTGTTTTTGTGTTTTGTTTTGTTTTTGTCTTTCCTAGTCTGGATCTTTCTGTGGCTTCCTGAAGAAGTGTTAACCTTGCTGGGGTTTTTTTTTCCCTTCATCTTGAGAATGGAGATTTCTCTATTCTTATGAAAGATATTCTTTGGAATTGTGGCAGAAACTTAGGATGTGTGCTTGTGTATGATTGTTTAGCAAAAAATTTTGAGCAGATTATTATTATCTGCCTGATCTGCAACTCCCATCAGGAACTGATAAAATCACTGGTTTGTAACGGCAGCTAGTGGTGAATCACACTGACTCTTGTGTTTGTTTTGCTTTGGCCAGGATGGACACAATGTTACCTTCAAAGTGTTACTGTGGAGTCCTGTCTGCCATCTTGCAGATCTATTGGTTCTTGGTTTGGTGCAAGGTCACTCTTTTACATACATGTCTAACAGGAGCTTTGTTGTCAATTCCATAGTCAAGTACACAGGAGACTTTAGTTGTGTGGCTGCAGCATGTGGCATTTGGACAACTTCTAGTCTCTGGCATATTTGTGGACACTGTAATTGCACTGATATCAAAGAAAAAACCCCTGTCTGTGCTGCACATACACTCATTTTGGAGGACATTGGACCTTTGAGGCACTCAAGTAAATCTGAAAGAAGCCTTCAGACACCCAAAGAAGGTGATGATCTGAAACTTTGTGAGCGACTCTTGTAAGGTTATGACTGCACTCATCACCCTGTTACCTCCAGATGGTTGTTGTAGAGATTTCTCTGCAATTTTATAGATCTGTATGTACTATCTGATAAGGGATACTCTGAATCCCCTTTCCTACAGCCTTACATACACACAGGAAAAAATGGGGTTGTGCTGAAATTGCTTCATTGAGAGAAATATGCAATTTTGCAATGCAGGTCTTATAATACCCAAACCACATAAAACCTGTGATCTTGAAGTTGCTCTCAATTTCTTTTGACGTCTAGGCATCATGATCTTGATTATCAATCAGCCTCTGAACAGTTTTACGGGTTTTGCAAATTAGTGATAAATTGGTAGTTACCAGGAAGGAGTTTTATGAGCTTGCAGGACTGGAGTACATCCACAACAACAAAGCAAGTGAAACTTGGAAAAACACACCTGTAGCAGCATGCAATGAGAAAATTGCAAGATCTTCTTGATGGCTGTAATACAGCTTCTAACCACACACCCTACAAATCTTTGCTTTTTTTCTCAAAGAATGCTTGAATGCTTGTATGCTTCTTTCTCAATGAATGCTTGAATGCTTTCTTGTGTCCTTCTCAATGAATGCTTGAATGCTTGTATGCTTCTTTTTCAATGAATGCTTGAATGCTTGTATGCTTCTTTCTCAATGAATGCTTGAATGCTTGCTTGCTTCTTTTTCTGAATTAATTTCTGTTTGCTTTTTTTTCCTCAATGAATGCTTGCTTGGCTTTTTCTCAATGCATTTGCATCAACAAAAGAAAACAATGAAGAAGGGGAAGAAGAAGAAGAAGAAGAAGAAGAAGCTGTTGTACTTGAAAGATAGATTACAGCAAACGACACCCCGCCCCAAAGCCAAAAACTTTGATTGAAAGAAAAAAAGAAGAAATACTTGATTTCTCACGTAAAACAATTATCCTGGCAAACAAACTGGTTTGCAGGCTTTTTGCTTTAGTTGGTTTCACCCTTTCAGGCGTTCAGTTGCGATTTTGGTTGCTTTTGAGGAAGAATCAAAGCTCAAGAGCAGCGGTTGAAAGTGTGTGTTGCACGACGGGGCGATGAGTGGAGTGAGCACACAAAGAGACACAGTGAGACAAAAACGAGAGAGAGAGAGCTTTAGGGATCTTTTTTTGTCGCTTCCAATCGCGTTCTGTCTCGGGCTGTTGCTACTGTTGCTGGTAAAATCGTCTGTTGTCGGCAGTGGTTTGTTTTTCCCGGTTTTCTTTTCTAGTCTCGCGTTGTTGTGCACTTGCTTGTATAAGTGTTTGTGTGTGTGTGCGTGTGGTTTTGTAGCCAGGGAAATTTCTCGACGCGATGCGAGGATCTTTGCCAGGATCTTGTTGAGACCCAAAAGTCCAACCTCAATGCGAGGGAGGGCGTCTTCTTCCGTTGGTGTGTTTGGGTGCTCAGCCCCCACCCACCCGTTTCCTCTCTTTTTTCTTCTTTTTCCTTTCTTTCCCTCTTTGTTTGTTGTGTCTTGAAAAGAGAGTATTTGGATTTCTGGGTGTGTGAGGTTGGGAGAGGAGGCTTTGGTCTCATTTTGGATCCATCTGGTTCTTTGTGCCGATTCTTGTGTCTGTGTTTGAGACTGTTTTAGGGTTTGCACTGTGTCCGTCGCTCGCTTGTCATTTGAAAGATGCTTCTTGCTTGTGGATTGATTTCCTAGTTGCCACTCGCTGCTCTCTTTCCTCAGTTCCTCGTCTTGTATGTATGTATGTATGTATATCTCCCCGTATCCTTTGTTCGGCAGTTGCTTCAAAATTTCGAGTCCCTAACGGACCTTCAATCTCGAAGACTACTCACTCTTCTTCGTATCTCAGTCTTTTTTCTTTTGAGGTTTTGTCTGTTTCCTCGGCTCCTCGTAGAGGGTTGTTGGAAAGCAACACGGTTACTTTCTCTTGGTGGTATTAGATCCTGTAGTTAGAATCGTGAAGAAGAACAGTGAGCGCAGTGGAGTAAAGCTCGAAGGAGTTTTTTCTGTAGTTGGGTTGGTGTTTTCAAGAAGTGGGGAAGTATCTGCTGCTGCCTCCGTCTTGTGTGAGGAGATGGCAAAGACAGGCCTCGTATTGGACCCTAAGATCTGGAGTAAGTTACCTGAGGAGCTTCTGGAAAGAGTTTTGGTGCATCTGCCTTTGCAGAGTCTGGTGCGGATGCGGGCAGTTTGCAAGAAATGGGATCATTATGTCTTCACAGGCACATTTACAAAGCTGCGTGCAGAAGCTTTGCAGCAGAAGCCTTGGATTGTCATGACCTCTACAGAAAAGTCCCTCTTTGCTTACGATTCTGGCCTTGACACATGGCATGATGTTTCCATCCCGTTCAATGCCTATGAACTTCATGTTGTGGCAGCAGCGGGTGGCTTGCTCTGCTTCTCAAATGCTTGGTTCCAGTGGCCAGGCATGTATGTGTGCAATCCTATGACACAAAAGTGGCGACAGCTGCCTCCCATGAATACTTGGATGATCTCCACAGTTGGCATGGTGTATGAGGAAGCCGCCCGAACCTTCAAGATTCTTGTTTGTGGTCGCCTTGAAGACCACAGCATGATCACTGAAGTCTATGATTCAAAGACCAACTCCTGGACCATGGGAGGCACTCCTTCACCAGCTCGCAAGTATGGAGGAGATGCATCTCTATGGTGTGATGGCATCTTCTACTGCCTCACATTCCCTTTCTCCACTCTCTGTCTCCTGGCGTATGACTTGCGGCAGGGAGCTTGGCATGAAGTCCCAGTGCGCATGCCTGCACCTATAATGTCACCATCGCTTGTGGAATGCAAGGGGAGATTGATGCTTGTTGGAGGCCTTGAAGAGCAGATGGTGTTTGCAATTCAGATATGGGAGCTTGATTCCATCAAGTGGGAGTGGATTGAACTTGAGAGAATGCCAGCAGAGTTGTGCAAAGACTTTGGAACAAACATGGTACCTAGTAAGCCCCTCTCTTGCTTTGCAACAGGAGATTTGATCTTCTTCACCATCCCTAGCAGCACCAACTACATGCCTTCTTTGATGTATGATATCACTCACCACACTTGGGACTGGTGGCCTAGTTCTGATTTCCCTGCAGAGCTTCCTGAAGTCAACATTGGTCAATCTCGGGGTATTAGCTTTGAGCCACGTCTGGATGCTTATGTCGTCTAGGCTGTGCTCAAATCTGCAGAAAATGTTTCTGTCTTAAAACTATTTGTTTTCAGATGAAGAGAGAAGTGTGTGCAAGGAAGGTCCCCAGGGAATGCATACATAGGTGTGTCCCGTTTGTGTTTCTATCGCATGTTTTGTGGAACAAGAAAGGGATTTATCTCTCTTAATCTTGCTTCACCCAAGTTCTCCATTTTGTCTAGAAGCTTGTCCTACCAGTGGAAAGAAATGAAACCTGAGGTTCAACTCTGAAAGAAAGCTCAATTACGTACTTTAATTTCTTGCATTGTTGTTAGCTGATTCCCTTATATTGATTTGTGAATGATTTGATTTTCATAACCCTAAATATCTGGTAGCCAATAAAGTATCATCTCAGGAAGTCAGTATTTAGGAGATGTTGTGATAGAGAGTTGCTACTGAAAGGTGGGAAACTCTCCTTATTGTTGTTTTTTATAACCTGAAGTATCTGATAGCCAATAAAGTACCACCTCAGAAGTCAGTATTGAGGAGAGGTGGTAGAGAATCACTACCAAAAGGTGCAAAACTCTCCTCATTGTAGTGTTCTTGCAATATGACATGAAAAACTTCGTGCAGTTTTATTGGGTCGTCTCACTGCTTTGGAATGTGTCACTTTGCGTTTCACATTTTCGTCTGTTGGGCATTTCTCCCTTTACTCTCACCTCTTCCATGTGAGCACAATCTGACCTCTGAATCTTGTATCTTGTCTGGAAAGTTAACTATGGAGTGTATTACATTTTTGGGCAGTAATCCAGTTCACCTACATGTGAAATTACTATGAATCTAGGTCAATTGCTGCATTGTGAAACCATGAATTGCCAGTGTGGCAATCAAGATGTGTGGATGGAATTGAGTCTTAAGCAATGGATTTTCTTAGGCACTTGATCATGACGTATTACTTGTGATCCATGGTTGCCACTGTGTTTTATAGCCCATTTACTACTGTCACATCTACTAGGACAGTTGAATGGTTGGAACTGCCATAGAAAGAATTGACCATGTTATTGTGTTTTCTTGTGTATTGAGTCCAAGAAGCCAACTTTAAAGATTCATGTGGCAGCCCCCAGTGTTTTACAGCTGCAATTTGGACCATAGACAATCCAATGGAAACTTCTCATCCTTTTTGCCTCCATGCAGCACAAACCTTGTACTGTTGCACGTTAGAGGGGTTGTTGTGATCTTTAAACCTACCATGTATACACCCACAATTCTTGCATTTCTAAGGATCTTGTTATTGTTCCTGTAAAATGTCACACCAATAGTGCATTACAGATGCCACCATGGTATTCAAGTGACAAAATTTTTGTGATACCAGTGCTTTGCAGGTCTTACGATTTATAGAAGGCCTCAGTACCACTCTGTATGCACAAAGTCTGGTACCAGTCAAACCCTAATCCAGATTCAAGAGGAGGAGAGGGGGTTAGAACCAAATTTGATGTTCTCTTATGTAAAACTAATCAAATGAATCACATACTCTACTCCAATGTCACATGAGAGTTTAGCCATGTTCTTTGCTCCAGAATCCTTCGTGCGTACTTCTATTTTTGCCCTGCACAAATATCAAGTGCACTTCAAACAATTTTAGGACATAATTTCATCAAGGGGCAACTCTTCCTTCACGTGTTGAGATCATGCATTGGATTTACAACCCACTTGATTCATCAACTTTCGGGAATTCTATCAATTTGAGAATTAGAGGAACTCACTTCAAGTTGTATTATATGCTTGTCAATCATTGAAAACAATGTGTGAACAGGGTGAAAAAAAATGCAATTGTTTTGCAAGCGAAGGCAACCAAGGTAACATTGTAAAATCCTAGTGACAATGATTCATCAAAGTTGGTTTAGGTGGAGTGGCTTTTAGGTTCTAAAGTTGTCCTTTTGGATGATAGTTACAAATTGGAACATGTTTAGTTGATTTTCTAATAAAGAAGAATGAAATGGTGTTTTTTTGAAAGCTATGTCTTTTGAAAGTTTTTCTTTTCTTTTCAACACCATAGTCCCAAGTAGACTTTCAATATCTTATACATCAATGTGTATCTCATTTCTCTTCAATTGAATTTGAATTCAAATCATGATGGATGCAATGTCATTCAATAATTTCATCTGCATGGAACTCCATTTTCACAAAATCAATTCATTTTTTCCATCAATTGCTTGTCACTAATGACGCACAACAACATTGAGCCCAAGTAGATTAGTAAAGAAGGGCATGTTGTGTAAATTATGAAGAACCAATTACAAAAAAATAGAAAAAGTAGATCTACATGGAAAAAGATTCATCATTTGAATTCCTTAAACAACATGACCTAACATGGCTCCGAATAAAATGAGAGAGATTTGGTCTAAAGTACATCCAATGTGGTAAATTTCTATTTTCACTACTTGATGTGCAAAGTGTTAAGTAGATCATTTAGACTAATTTTTGGTAGTTTTTAGAACATGAACAAATATCGGCTAGTTTTATATCAAGGAGGTTTTAAGAACCTTTAGAAGTGAAAC